>Ga0129306_1001883_pt1 | contig 21047 bp, 20 predicted proteins | sample P827metagenome_FD_94438 | JGI IMG/M metagenome (GOLD analysis project Ga0129306, IMG submission 94438) | Capybara group fecal microbial communities from Wisconsin, USA - P827 metagenome | ecosystem: Host-associated > Mammals > Digestive system > Large intestine > Fecal | place: USA: Wisconsin... | reverse complement strand
GAAGCCCCATCATAAAGATGTCGTCCTGCTCCTTCTCGGAGTATCCGAATCTCTTCGCGATCTCTCGGGAATACTTTGCGACTCTGTCGGAATGACCGTTTGTATATGTGTCCTTGGCGTCTATCGCTTCAGCCAGGGTCTGCACTACATGCCTTGAGAGGCTGTCACACTCGGCAACCTTAGCCTCTATCTCCTGTGCCATGGACTTATGCAGGCGGTTCAGTTCTATGATACGGTCTACACGATGTATCAGTACATCGGGATATATGGGCTTACGTATGAAATCCTCTGCCCCCATACGAAGTCCTTCCATCTCGATCTCATCACGTGACTCACCGGTAAGGAATATGATCGGAATCCTGTCAGAAGCGCCGTTTCGAAGCCTCTTCATGGTCTCAAAACCATCCATACCGGGCATTATGATATCGAGAAGTATCAGGTCCGGACGGTTACCCTTTACATAGATGAAATCAAGCAGATCATGTCCCGAAGATAACTCCGTGACCATATAATTGTTTTTCTTCAGAATCCTGCTGACGGTCTTGCGATTAAACTCTTCGTCATCAACTACTGCAACCCAGTTCATACTCAGAAGCCTCCAAATCTGATTATACTCCCAAAACAGGACAAAAAACAATCAAACTGCCTGTAAATCCGCCGTTCAATGCTATATATCATCAATCATCTCAAGTAGACACATAAAGATAATAAATGATATATTGTTAATCGAAAGGATACTATGAAAATGGAAACAAACGCTTCTCGTGTTTTGATCGTGGATGATATGCCGGTGAACAGGATGATCCTGTCATCGCTTCTCGCATCACGCGGCGTTGTAGCCGATCAGGCTGAAGGCGGATATGCCTGCCTCGATATGGTACGTGACCACGATTATGATCTTATACTTCTCGATCACCGTATGCCGGATCTGGACGGAGTTGATACCCTTACACGTCTTAAGGACATCTTCTCACAAAAAGGACGCATAATCCCCGTCATCTGTCATACCACCGAGGAAGCCAGAAACAATATCAATCTTTATAAGGCAGCCGGATTTGCGGATGTACTGATCAAACCCATAGATGCTTCCCAGCTCTCCGATGTGATCATGACATATCTCCCTTCGGATGCAGATCAGATTCATTCCTCCGAGCCCATACCCAACTTAAGCTTCAGTTTCTCCGATCCCGAAACGAGCTTCGAGATGACGGAGGATGACACCCGTGATGAACTGGACAAGCTCCCCATGTGGCTCAAGATCGTTCCTCATATCGACTTAAATGCAGGCATCACTAATTGCGGCAGTGCCGAAGATTATGTGGATGCTCTCTACGTATTCCGTTCTTCGATAGACGAGAAATCATCAGACTTAAAAGCCGCGGTAAATGACGAAGAATGGACTATGTACAGGCTCGGCGTACACTCTTTAAAGAGCATGGCCCGCCTCATAGGTGCCAAGATTCTGGCTGAAAAGGCCACTGATCTGGAAGCCGCCGCTGATAAGGACGATCATTCAAAGATAAGGCGCGATACAGACGATCTCCTGGCTGAATACAGACGCTTTAATAAGCTTCTCGATCCTCTGATGGAGGACAAGGACATCCGCCAGATCATGGACGAAGCTGCAGATCATGCAAAAGAAGCCAATTCTTCCCAGCAGGTCATCGACCACTCTCATACCGTGCTCTTTGTGATGACCAATCAGGGAATAGTAACCAAGGGTATAGAGAAAAACCTTACAGACAACGGATTTAAAGTAATATCCGTACCCGACAGTCCCGATGCTATCATCAATCACAGATTTGAAGCGGATATAATCCTCTACTATCCCGAGATATGTGAGGATTCACATATAGGCCTCACCATGAATCTTCTCGGCGAAGTATGCCAGGACGATTCCAAACTGTTATGCTTAACCGGCGATGCAAATGATATCGAGATAGCCATGGATTCCAAGAGCTCATACAGAGTATCCCGCTGCTATCCGCGCCCTGTTAAGATTGAGGAATTCATAGATGATATGTGCTACTTTTCAGATCTGCTGAGCGAATATCATCGCATGAAGACCATCTATGTCGTCGATGATGATCCCGACTATCGTGCGATCATCGACAGATGGCTCACGCCGCATTACAACGTTTCCAGTTTCAGCGGAGCGGGCGATATGCTCTCCGGGCTCTCCACTGTCACACCGGACCTGATCCTTCTTGATTATGAGATGCCCGAGATGGACGGATATGAGCTCATGAAAACGCTCAGATCCGATCCCGAGACAGCAAATATCCCCATCATCTTCCTTACCGGAAAGAATGACAGGGATCATGTATTCAGTATATTACACTATAAACCCGACGGTTATCTGCTCAAGACTTCCTCCAAGGATGCCTTGCTTGATTCCATTGACAGGTTCTTCTCCGAGACTCTGTTCAGGATGTCGCTCCAGCCGGTTCCCGAGCCTGAAGAGGAGGAATGATCACTTAAGAACTCCTTCAACGGCGCTTATCAGAGCATTCTTGCCCTCAGACTTGGAAACGACTCCCGCAGGATTAAGCTCAGCCATAACTGCACCGGATTCATCATCGTCTATCCCTGTACGGAATACTACAGGGATATCTTTATATCTGTCATCTGCAAGAAGTGCTCTGCATACATCCGGCCCGTTCATTTCGGGCATTGCATAATCAAGCAATATCAGATCCGGATGCACAGCCGATAAGCATTCGATGGCTTCTCTTCCCGAAGTCGCACACAGGACCTCATGTCCGGCTTTTGTAAGCCACCTCCTGGTAAGCTCCAGCATATCCTTATCATCATCTACCAGTAAGATCAGACTCATACTTCCTCCTCAAGATATTCTCACTTATCACTTATTATTTATCAGTTTTTCAAGTGTAATGAATAATGCATCGGGTTCAACCGGCTTCGACAGATGGGCATTCATACCTGCCCCGAGTGATTCCCTGACGTCGTCATCAAATGCATTTGCCGTAAGCGCAATGATCGGTACGCAGGCAGCATCACTCCGGTCAAGAGATCTGATTCTCCTGGCAGCTTCCAACCCGCTCAGTCCCGGCATCCTTATATCCATCAATATAGCATCATAATGACCGACGTCACTGTTCTCAAATAACGAAACTGCCTCTTCACCGTTACACGCATAATCCGTCTCAACGCCTTTCATCTTAAGTATCTGCCTGGTGATCTCAGCGTTGATCTCCACATCCTCGGCGATCAGTACTCTGCGTCCTTCAAGCGATACAGCCTTTCGGACAGCTTTTGATACACCTTTGTTCTTATGAGCCGCAAATGCTACTGAGAGTTCATGCAGTACTCCTGCACCGAACATCGGCTTTGCAATGAAATGATCTACCCCGGCTGAAATCGCCTCCTCAAGTATCTCATCCCAATTATATGTGGTCAGTATGATCATGATATCGTCATCGGCAAACCTGCTCCTGACAGAACGAGTCAGCTCTATTCCGTCCATGTCAGGCATCTTCCAGTCTATCATGATCAGATTATACGGCCTTGCCTGGGACTTATGAGTTTCGATCGCAGACAGAGCGTCCTCACCGCTTTGAACATAATCAGTCTCGATACCTATATTTGCCAGCACCATCCTGGCATGTTCGCAGGCGGCAATATCATCATCCACGACCAGAGCATACAGATTCTCGGGATTAAAGAGCACCTCTCCCGCCTCATTGTCATCGCACAGTTTTAGCGGTACTGTGATCGTAAACCGGGTTCCGACATTTCTGGTCGAGCTGACTTCGATCTTTCCGCCCATCAGATCAACTATATTCTTGGTGATAGTCATTCCCAATCCCATGGCTCCGCACTCGCCTGTTGTTTCGTCGTATATCTGCGGGAATGCTTCAAACATTTTAGGCAGGTACTCTTCGTCTATGCCGTCACCGGTATCATTTATCATGAATCTCACTGTTGCCTGATCGCCTTCTCTGCCCGTCTCGGATACATTGAAATCAACCTTTCCGGAAGCATGAGTATACTTAACGGCATTACCCAGGATATTGATGAGCATCTGCTTGATCTTCATGACATCGCCGATGTAATAATCGGCTGTTAAACCTGAAATCGAGCAGTTAAACTCTATGCCTTTCTCCAGACACTGCGCTTCGACCATGGTATTGATCTCTTCTATCATCTCGCCGAAAGAGAACACATCATTCATCAGCTTCATATGTCCGGACTCGATTCTTCCGATATCAAGGATATCATTGATGATGGATGTCAACTGTCTGGCGCTGGATCCTATCTGTGTCAGGATATCCCTGACTTCATCGGACAGGTCATTTCTCCTGAGGGCTATGTTATACAGGCCTATTATGGAGTTCATCGGAGTCCTGATCGCATGACTCATATTCGAGAGAAAAGCTGTTTTAGCCAGATTAGCCTGCTCGGCTTCCGACAGTGCTCGCGCGAGCATACGGCTCCGCTCTTCCTGTACCACTTCAAGCGGAACCGATGCGGTTTCCTGATCGGGATCATATTTGTCGACGATCCTTTTTATTATCCCCTTCAGATTCCTGTACTCGTTCATGAGAACGGGAGTCTCTGACTTCAGTCTGTCAACATCGGCATCCTTACCGGCCTGTTCGAGCGCTTTTGCTTTTTCAAAGACCGACATGGCACCAATGGCCTGCGATGTACTCTTTAAGCTGTGAACATTGATCGTATATGCCTCAAGATCATTATCCTGCAGATTCTTCTCTATCTGCTCTGCTTTAGCATCTATGGACATGGAATAAGTATCGAGAGCAAAGATATAATCATCGGCATCGCCGCAGTATTCAATACCCTTACGGGCATCGAGTTCGATGCAGTCCAGGATGATCGCAGGAAGACGTGAAAGTTCATCCCCTTCTTCGTCTTCGGTCTCTTCGACCATCACAACGGAATCTGGAGGCAGATGACGGATCAGCATGCTCTCCATATCATCGACATTGACAGGTTTCGCCAGATAATCGGTGAATCCGGCACGTAACATTTTTTCCTTATCACCGGATACCGCACTGGCCGTAAGAGATATTATCGGGGTTTCGGCAAATTTGTCGGGATATGATTTCTTAAGTTCCTGCAACGTCTCGATACCGTTCATATGCGGCATCCTGTAGTCCAGAAAAACAAGATCATAATGATTGGCGCCGAACTTCTCTATACACTCCGTTCCGCTCACGGCGACATCTATATGCATACGGGTTCTCTTGAGCAGGCCTGCGATGACCTGCAGATTCATCGGTGTATCATCTACGACGAGCAGTCTCATGCCGGGCGCCGTAAACGATGACTGTCTGCGTCTGCCGTTGTATGCGTGAACAGCTGCTCCGAAGTCTATCTCACCTACCGGAGTCAGGTCAGCAGTTTTCTGATCGAACACAAAGCTGAATACGGAACCCTCTCCGTATGTACTCTTAACTTCCAGTCGGCTGTCCATAAGGGCCAGCATCTGGCTTGTGATTGCCAGACCGAGACCTGAGCCTTCTATAGTCCTTGTTTTTTTGAGGTTCAGACGGTCAAATGGCTCAAACAGCCTGTCAATCTCGTCCTCCCTGATACCTATGCCCGTATCGGTCACCGAAATCCGGATCCGTGCAATGCCATCGTCAATGCTCTCCAGATTCATCTCAAAGACAACACTGCCTTCTTCGGTATACTTGACTGCATTAGTTAGCAGATTGGTTATTATCTGCTTAACACGTATCTCATCACCGACCATAACAGAAGGAATATCCGGATCGATGATGAACTTGATCTCAAGTCCCTTTGCCTCAGCCCTGAACTGGACCAGATTATACAGATCGGTGACAACCGAAGATACGTTATACTCCTCAAGATCCAGTTCAAGCTTACCCGATTCGATCTTGGAGAAGTCAAGAATATCGCTTATGATACCCAGCAGACTCACACCTGCTTTTCGGATATTCTCGGAGTAATCCAGGATAGCCGAATCATCCGCCTCTCTCTGGATCATCTCATTCATACCGAGTATGGCGGTGATCGGAGTGCGGATCTCATGACTCATATTTGAAAGGAAAGTAGTTTTAGCAATATTTGCATTTTCTGCCGCTTCAAGAGCATGTGCGAGCGTCTCATTACGTTCCTTCTCTTCAGCGGCAAGTTTGCTGTCCGTTATGTCCCAGATGAAGACATAGTACACCTCTCCGTAGCCGGGAAGCATCGAGAAGTGACCGTAATCACTTACCCACCTGACCGTTCCGTCCTTACGGATTATCCTGTATACCACATAATCAAGATGTGACCTGTTGGAAGTGTCTGCTATCTGATCGTCTATTGAGGTCTGGATCCTGTCATAATCCTCGGGATGGACCATGCCTCTGAATGAATTTGAGGTAAGCTCACGGAATTCCTCCAGAGTTTCGCATCCGAAGATATCGCATGTGGCCTGGTTCACATACAGCATCTCAGTCGAATCATCTGCTCTGTATATGAAGAAACCGCCGGGCATCTGCTCTGCAAGCCATTCAATGGCAGGCATACGCTCCTCAGACGGTATCACTTCTGTCAGATCATCACTTAATGTCCTGTTTCTGTCCATAGGCTTATTTTTCTCTGTAATCCTCTGTAGAGTTGTATCTCGTTACATAGTTATTTTCACCGGGACGGTTGCCACGGGTTTTATGGTATCTGTCGCGAAACTCCTGAACACTGTCCCACTTCTTCTCACGCATCTTTCTGTTACGTCTGAATATAAAGATATAGATACACACAAGAAGGACAGTGGTCAGAGCCAGTGTCTTAACTACATACATATCCATGTGTTTACGCCTTTCTCATGAGAGGTGCCAGATAGTTCTCCATCTCTATGCATCTGTCCACGAGTTCATTCATCTTCTCATAATTGAGATGATCAGTACCTTCTTTCTCCAGATCTATAGCAAGGCTGACGATCCTGTCGGCTCCGACCATCTGCGCCGCTGCCTTGACAGACTGTATCGTTATGAACAGATCGTCCATATTATTCGCTTTGATATATCCGCGGGCCGCATTGATCGTAGGACGTATGGATCTGGCAAATGCGATGAGCGCATTCAGATATATCTTTTCCGAACCACACCTCTTGATACCCTCCATAGGATTGATATCGAGAAGCGAGAAGATAAAATCGGGTATGCAGCTCTCACCGTGAGCGAGTGCGGGCATCCTTGTGGTTGTAACAACCGAATTCCCGGCAGTTTCGTTTTCTGCAGTCTCACCTGCTTTATCATCAGGAGTCCCGACAGCCTGCTCTTCCTCGTCAGCTTCTGCGATAATCTTGTCGCCCGGAAGATATGACACTATCATCTGTTCAAGTTTCGCAGAGTCAATAGGCTTGGAGAAATAATCGTCAAAGCCTTCTTCCAGATATTTGTCTTTTGCACCGGCTATGGCATTGGCCGTTAAAACTATATGCGGAGTGTCTGTATTAATATAGCCTGCACAGGACTTAAGTTCATGGAGTGTCTCAATGCCGTCCTTATCCGGCATCATATGATCCAGGAATATAATGTCATACTTATTCTTCAGAGCAAGCTCCATACCTGCCTTTGAGCTTTCGGCGGAATCAATTACGATCTCCGTAGGCTCGAGCAGGCTTGTGAAAACGATAATGTTCATAGGGGTATCATCCACTACGAGCAATCGGGCATCTGGTGCAGTGAACTTCTTGTGGTATCCCTTTTTCTGACTCAAGGACTTCTTATATGATTCCTCAAAATCTCCTATGGGAGTCCAGTCCATGACCTTCTGCGTGATATCAAACGAGAATTCGGATCCTTCTCCGTATATACTGTCGACCTTGAGTGAACTGTCCATAAGAGCCAGAAGACTCTGTGTAATGGCCATGCCGAGTCCGGTACCTTCGATGTTACGATTCCTCTTCTCTTCGATACGTTCAAACTCAGAGAACAGTTTGTCCATATCCTCCTTCTTGATGCCAATACCCGTATCCTTAACGGAAACATGGAGTATCACACTGTTCTGGTCATATTCCATTCTGTCATAGGTAACCGCAAAGGTCACACTGCCCTTCTCTGTATATTTGGCCGCATTAGTCAGTATATTCGTAATGACCTGTCTGAGTCGGACATCATCACCGAAAAGCATACGCGGAATGCCGTGATCGATATCAAGAATAAACTCCAGGCCCTTAGGATCAAGTCTGGGTCTTATCAGATTGACAAGATCGTTAAGCACCGAGGCAAGGTCGTATTCGACATTCATGATCTCGAGCTTACCCGATTCTATCTTGGAGAAATCAAGGATATTATTAACCAGGCCAAGGAGTGTGTTACCCGATGATCGGATATTCTCGGAAAGTTCGATCACGTGTTCATCGCTGCTGTCACGAAGGACGACTTCATTCATGCCGAGTATGGCATTGATAGGTGTCCTGATCTCATGAGACATATTAGAAAGGAACTGTGACTTTGCTTCACTTGCAGCAAGTGCACGTTCTGACATGTCGATAAGTTCCTCACGTTCTTTCTTCTCTTTATCTATATCCTCAAGCATCCACAATACATGGGAAACCTTACCGTCAGGTGTTCGCTCGGATACGACCAGTCTGGCACGTACCCATATGTTACCGTAGCTAATATACTCAATAACATCGGTATCAATGTCTCTCATGCGTTCATCTATTGTATTAAGATCTGTGAATTCGACGGCGGCCTGCTTGGTAGGACTCTCCGGAAGGCCCGACATGATACCGTTGAACAGTTCCTTCATATTGTGGTCACAAGATTCCACGGCCTTGGCTATGGCGGGATTGACATTCTTGATGCCTGTCACCTCGTTATTGATCACATCGAGATCACACAGTGTCATATAGATATCCGCAGATGAGTTAAGTATGGACTGCAATTTGTCGGCTATTACGGCTCTTTTGCCGGATATGAGCATGATCACGGTAAAGATGACAAAAGTAGCAAGCATAAAGCCGATACCGATAGCCAGCATTGTACGGATAGTTCTGTACATATCATTTGAATTGACTATGGATATTGAATACCAGTCCTTACCTATCGGAACGGAATAGATCGAATAATGGTCTCCCTTATAAGTGATGTCGGCATGTTCGTATCCAGACTCACGAACTGTCTCAAATATATAATGTCCGAATGTATCTGTTTCATCGAGGTAATTCTTACCGCGTTCATCAATCTCGGAGTGAGCAACTACAAGGCCGTTACTGCTTATGATCATTCTGGTAGTGTCTCTGTCCCCTCTGACACCCTCTTCGATTATCTCCTGAATGTAACCGAGGGTTATATCGACTGCGACCACGTTCTCTCCGTCTGGAAGCGCCTTTGCAATGGTCATGACCACTTCCTGGCTGAACAGATCGAAGTACGGATTGATCAGAACGATATCACCTCCGCCGGCTATACCCTCCGTATACCAGGGGCGCTCCTGAGGCACATAATCCACTCCGGGATCCCATCCTGATCCGTCAAAATATTTACCTCTGATGCATCCGTAGATACCGGTTGTAGCAGGTAATATGGATGCCTGAACGGTATCTGTCTCATATGTCAGAAAGTCCAGTATCTCTTCATCGGAAGCACCGCTTTCAACAAGCTTTGCAAGATTATACTCGGATACCTCTATCACATCTTTACCGGTAGACAGATATATCTCGACTTCTTCCGCGGAATTAAGCGCATTGATCTCACTCTTGACCTGGATGTTTTCCCGTACATATCCGGTTATGAGCGCATTGTATATCAATATCAGAAGTGAAAAGACAACAGCAAGAATAACGAATATCAATGCACGACGATATCCGTAGCGTTTGATTATCTGATCAAATCCGATCTTCTGTGACTCAATGCTGTTCTGCTTATTGTTCTTCTGTATCATCCGAGAGGATCTCCTGTTTAGCCGTTTTAGTCTTATCTATTCCCAGAATCTGGAGGATACTTCTTCCCTTGACCGGTACGTATTCGATGAACGATCCGTCCTTCTCGACGGAACCGACGGTCACATACGGTGTTGTATCCTGCGGCATATCCTTGGACTTCAGTTTACGATTGACCTTGTACTTGATCAGAGCATATATAACCGCAAAAGAAGGAACACCGAGCAGCATACCTGCGATTCCGAACATACCTCCGAATACAGTGATGGAGAATATTACCCAGAAGCTTGACAGGCCTGTGGAGTCCCCCAGGATCTTAGGTCCAATTACATTACCGTCCAGCTGCTGAAGCACGATTATGATTATCAGCAGATACAGAGCCTTGACGGGATTGATCATCAATACAAGCAATATTGAAGGTATCGCACCTATATACGGACCGAAGAATGGAATGATATTGGTCACACCGACGATAACGCTGACCAGTACCGCATAAGGTATACCGACTATACTGATGATGATAAAGCACAGGATACCTATGATGACGGAATCGATCAGTTTACCGCCCAGGAATCCTATGAATACGGTATGTGTATATCTGATACCGGAGATCAGTTTATTTGCATCCCGGTTCTCATACAGGGCATACATGATCTTCTTTGCCTGTCCTGCGAGAAGTTCCTTGGTAGCCATCAGATACAGTGAGATGATGACACCGATGATCAGATTTAAGAGAGCCTTGATCACGTTGATCACACTTAACGAGAATGTCTTGATCAGATCCTCAGCCTGAGGTATGAGTTTGGTCTGCACGATATTGTTAAGCTGTATCGAATAATCGGTGATGAAACTGTTGATAGTTGATTCGATCTCGGGATTATCCGCAAACAGCTCGGTTATGAATTTCTCCAGGTTATTGATCAGCCTCGGGAACTGATAAACGATGCTCTTGATACTGGCTATCAGCTGCGGGATGATCAGCCGGAAAAAGAGATATACCAGACCGATGAATATCATGTAAGTCACGAGTATCGACCAGTTTCGTCTCGATCTCTTACGTTTATGAGTCATCTCTTTTTTACTGCGGCCATAGAGCCTTCCTATCCACTCACGCTCAACGAAGTTAAGAAGCGGTGTGAGTATATAGGCGAGAGCCACACCGTCTATGATCGGTGTGAGTATCTTAAGCAGACGTCTTATGCCGGTTAATACTATGCCAAAGTTGAATATGACGAATACAGCCAACGATCCCGCTACTATAACGGAAAAAGCCGTAAGTCCAATGGCAGCATATTTGTTATCTTTAATAAATCTGTTCATCTTATCTGTCTGCAAGGAAATCGAGTTCCTGCAGATCTCCTATCTCATGAATATCGATCACGCTTCCCGTGCGGGGATATATACCGCCTTCGTTACGGTAATATATGAACTGCATGCCAAGCTGCAGAGGTGCCTGCAGATCCTTGGATATGTTATCGCCGATATATACGATCTCGCCGGGAGTTATGCGCCATCTGGTCTGAAGTATCCTGAAAGCAATATCACAGGGCTTCCTGAACTGTTCTCCGCCCAGTTCATCGGTGATGATGATGTTCTCATCGCCTATGAGCGAATCAAGTCCAAGTGCCTTAAGCTTATTACGCTGTCCGTTAACGCGTCCGTCGGTTATGATACCCACCCGGATTCCTGCGTTCTGAAGAGAAGTTATAAGAGCGTGAGCATTCGGATACAGGGTGATATCAGGTATCTGCTCACGGTATATCTCGAGACATCTTTCCTTTTCATCTGATCTGCCGATCTCTGCCAAAAGTTCATCTATTGCAGGTCTGCCTTCTTTAAAGTATGCATAAAGCCTGTCGGCATATGAATCATCACTAAGATAAGCCGCGATCTGTCTGTATCCGCTCATCACATAATCACGCTCGGGATAAAGAGTATCATCGAGATCAAATATCACACCGCGAATACTCATCTTATCGGAGGGTTCTATGCAAACGCTCTGATCAAACCTGCTGTACACGGATCCGACAGCTGCAGCACCTTCCTTATATGAGAGATTCTCACCTGTCATCATCCTGAGAATGGCAGTGGCAGAATCAGCGCCGGCCTTCATACTTAACGGCGCACCTCCGCCGTAACGGGGATTGATCTCTATATAATGGTCGATTCCGGTCTCGCGATCCTTGATAAGCTGTACTGTGATTGGGCCGCAGGGCTTAAATGCCGATATCAGGCTCTTCATCTCATTTACGATATCGGGATCATTCACGATGCGGGTTTTAAGAACTTCTCCGGCTCTTACGGCTTCTCTGATACGGGGAGTGATATATACGGGCTCTCCGTCCATATCGCACATGATATCGACCGTGTACTCTATGCCGTCAACAAAAGGCTGTATGACATAATCACTTATCAGTCCCGCATAAACTCGCAGCTGGGCTTCGTTATCCGCCTTAAATGCATTGATACTGCTGCTGCCGTCCTTGGGCTTGATAAAGCAGGGATAGCCCTCATCATATCTGTCGACGTCATTATATGTATGCGGTGCATTAAGGCCGCAGCTTCTGAAGAAATCGGATGTAAGATTCTTATCACGGCATAGTCTGATCATCTCGGGTGCACTGATGAGCACACGCGTACCGACAGCTTCAAACGCTGCCTTATTATCAGCCAGGACCTGAAGGTCGGTATCTATCGTGGGGATGAGAAGGTCTATATCCTCACTTCGGCAAATGTCTGTAAGCTCGTCTATATAAGCGGGATCCTTCATCGCGCATATATGCCTGGTCTCGTCACAGTAACACAGGGCGGGTGCAGTACCCGCCATGTCCGCGCCGTATATTCTGACAGGGATCCGGGAATTGATTGAAGCGGCCTTAAATGCCTGCAGAAGTTCTATCCTTCTTCCTACTCCCGTAAAAAGTATTCTGATCATAGTACATATTTCTCCATAGTGATTCTATGATAACATAAAACGTGCTATAATACGTACGTATCTATTATTTCGAAAGGAGATCATTATGGGATTCATTATCACATTGTTAATAGGCGGTGTAGCCGGATGGCTTGCAGGAATGCTGATGGGCAGCAGTCAGAAATGGTGGATGAACATCATCATAGGTCTGATCGGCGGCGTTGTCGGCTCCGTAGTTCTCGGAATCATTGGCATTCACGGTACAGGCATCATAGGCGGTATCATCGTATCAGTTATCGGTGCATGCTTACTTATCTGGGTAGCCAAGAAAGTGCTTAAGTAAAAAAGACATAAGATCAAAACGGCAGGTGAACTCACCTGCCGTTTTTTATGTCCTCAATCTCACTCATATAACTCGAAACCACATCTCTGCGATCAAAATGTGCCTCAACAAACAGTCTTCCGGCCTCTCCCATTGCACGTCTCTTGTCCACAGACAGCTCCATGAATCTCTCAAGAGCCTGAGTAAGAGAATCTTTGTCACGGGGTTTGATCAGATACCCTGACTTATCCGCGTCAATCATCTCTCTGCATCCGCTTATATCAGAAGCAATGACAGGTCTCGCACATGCTGCCGCCTCCATGATCACGTTTGACATGCCTTCATGATACGAAGGATGGACGATCGCATCCGCTTCGCGCATATAGGGATGAATATCCTTCTGAAAGGGGATCCTCTTTATCACTCCGTCATCTTCTGCCTGTCTGATCACACTCTCGTAGTCGTCATCATAATAACCTACTGCCGCAAATGATACACGGTCTCCGTATTCATCATGAAGCTTACGTGCAGCATGGAGATACTCATCAATGCCCTTTTCTTTCATGATCCTGCCGACATACAGGAATCTGGTTATATCGTCTTCATGACCGGGATATGCTTCGGCCCTGTGTTTATCGAGATTAACTCCGGATCCGTGAACGGTCGCTGTCTTGAGAGCTCTTATGCCGTGCGAAGCAAACTTATCCCTGTTCTCCTCATTCTGGAAGAATAAGCATCTGCATTTCTTAAGCGAGGTCTTATACATCATGACTATGAGCTTAAGAAGCATTCCACCGCGTTCAAATGTTGTTCCCAGGCCGGTCACGGTACCGATCTGAGGTACCTTAAGCAGTCTGCAGGCCATGCCTCCGTATATGTTGGGCTTGATAGTATAAGTCAGGACAAGCTCGGGTCTCTCGGAGCGTATAAGCTTCATATACGAACGAAACAGGCCCAGATCCTGGACGGGATTCACGCCGCGGCGATTGATATCGGTATGTATTATCCTGCATCCCTCTTCGGAAAGTTCAGATGCCTTAACATCATCGGGCAGACTTATGAGCACTTCATGACCGCTTCCCAGGAGTTCAACGATAAGCTCATTACGGAAGTCGTACAGTCCGCTGGATGAATTGGCAAGTATCAGAACCTTAGTCATGTTCACCCTCCGTCTGTGCTTCCATCTGCTTCTTCCTGTGAACATCAAAATCATCAAAGGTATTCAGTACCGCTCCCTCATCATCCTTAGTCAGATATGAGCCGATCGTATCGATTATCACTCGGATATCAGTCACAAAAGACAGATGTTCCACATACCAGACATCATATTCAAACTTCTGCTCCCAGGAGATAGCGTTACGACCGTGGGCCTGCGCATATCCGGTAAGTCCGGGTCTTACGCTGTGACGAAGACGCTCTCTGTCGGAATAATAGGGAAGATAACGAACAAGTAAAGGTCTGGGGCCGATGAATGACATATCGCCTTTAAGTATATTGAAGAATTCGGGTAGTTCATCGAGACTCGTCCTGCGAAGGAAACTGCCTAAACGCGTAAGCCTCTTCTCATCGGGAAGCAGATCACCGTTCTCATCACGCTCATCTGTCATAGTCCTGAACTTATACATATGGAATACCTTCTCATTAAGTCCGGGCCTCTCCTGATTGAATATCACGGGGCTGCCGAGCTTGACACGCACAAGTACGGCAAGTATCAGATACAGCCAGCTGAACGCTGTAAGAATCACTACCGACAGGATAATGTCGAAAAGACGCTTTATGAAGTTTGCATATATACCATGTTTCATATCTGTCTCGCAAAAAAAGCCAAGTGGATCTGCGAAAAAAAGGCTTACGGAAGATCATCTCCCATAAGCCATCATAAACAAATAAAGAATAAAACTCAACCGCAACTGAAGGTCAGATATCCGTACTGTCCACATATACCGGAAGTATCACATAATAACCGGGACGGACATCGTCATCAGCAAGATGATTGATATACATTACTTCATCAATATAAGCATCATAAGACTCATAATAGTCAAAGTCTGTATATACTCTGGCAAGATCCTTCAGGTCGGAACCGAAAGGAACCATAACGCTGGAGTATGTCTTCACCTTATATTCATCAGGAGCCTCTGCTGCCTTGGACAGAAATGAAGTAAGCCCCAGTGAAGAACTCAGGATTATGATAAGAGCTGCAATGCCGACTACAATACGTCTGCGGAGCTGACGCTGTCTGCGTATGCGGTTACGTCTGATCTTAAGTTCTCTGATCTCCGATGATGTTAACTTATCTGTGGTCCTCTTCATAATACTTCCTCCGAAAAACCGTACATCCGTTCCGAACATTCGTTCTGATATCATTTTATCGAACATATATTCCTTTGTCAATACATTTTAGAACATTTGTTCCGAAAATATGTTTGCATATCCGGTTCCGATATGTTAAACTGTTAATGTAGCACCGATAAGGAACGCTGTCCTTTATCTTATGACCACAGTATATCGGACGTGGTGTTCAATAAAACGGACTCAATCACAGTCTATAAGTTCAGGAGGTATTCAGATGGCAAGTAACGGTAAGATTTCTGCCAAGCAGCAGCAGATACTGGATTATATTAAGGAGGAGATCCTTAAGAGAGGTTATCCCCCGGCTGTCCGTGAGATCTGCGAAGCAGTCGATCTGAAGAGTACTTCTACCGTTCACGCACATCTCGAGAGACTTGAGAAGAACGGTTATATCAGAAGAGACCCCACCAAGCCCAGGGCCATTGAGATAGTCGATGATTCATTCCAGCAGGTAAGGACTGAGATGGTCTCCATTCCGGTTGTTGGACGTGTAGCAGCCGGAGAACCTATTCTCGCCGAACAGAACATAGAGAGCTACTTTCCTGTTCCGGCTTCAATGGTTCCTAACGGTGACAGTTTCGTACTTAATGTTAAGGGTGATTCGATGATCAACGCCGGCATCTTCTCCGGTGACCAGATCTTCGTTCACGCATGTGACACTGCCAGGAACGGTGATATGGTCGTTGCTCTTGTCGATGATTCGGCTACGGTCAAGACCTTTTACAAGGAGGCTGATCACATCCGTCTTCAGCCTGAGAATGATACCATGGATCCCATCATCGTAAATGACTGCCAGATACTCGGCCGCGTTTTCGGTGTATTCAGGATGGTCAAGTCCGGCTTCTGATCCAATCTGATAACTAATAAGGCGTGAGCAATCTGCTCACGCCTTTCTTATTGTCCTTCTTACCTTTAGATATCTTTATTTGATATCATACTCAAGCTTAACAGTGATAGTAGCGGTCTTCTGTCGCGAAGTCGTATCGAGATATCCGTCATACGAATAATAGGATGTACCGGAATTACGAGCCGTGATCTGGAATACGCCCAGATTCGAGCTGTTGAGTCTGCCGAGGCTTGCTCCTGCCTGGTCTGCCATTATGCTTACTCTGGTCTTCGCATTCTCGGTAGCCTTCTCTATCAGATCAAGCTTGATCTCATCAAGTCCGGTGCAATAATACTCAGGTGTACCCGATGTAAGCTCAACACCCTTATCGAGAAGTTTGGAGATGTCTCTGGATATCTCTTCTACCAGGTCTATATTGCTGGAACTGATGACAACATTCTGGGAGAGATTGTAACCCTGTATAGTGGAATTTAAGTAGTTGCCGTATTCATCATAGTTATTAACGGTACTTTCAGAGATATCTACGGATGAGAATACATATTCATCTGTGCTTAATCCCTTGCTTGCCAGATAATCCTCGACCAGAGAAGCTTCCTTTTTGATCTGGTCATAAGCTCGCGCAGAGCTTTCGGAATATGCCGTGAAATAACCTCTCCATACGATAAGGTCCGCATCAAAATCCACACTTGCGGATCCGGTCGCACTGATGGTACGAACATCACTGGTCTTATACTTAAGGAACGCTCCGCCTAAGATCGCGCAGCTGAGCACTATCGACAGCCCTATTATCAGTGGACCGACAAATCCCGGTCTGGGCGGCTTGGGGGGCATAAATCCCGGATTAGGCATCGGATTCGGATTCACATTGGTATTGTTATTCATATTAGCATCCATGGTATATCCTCGACTTTCTGTAATGATATCATTGTAACAGATCACAGCTTGCTTATATCGACCGGAGTACCGTCCCTCCAGATCCTGTCCAGATCATAATATGATCTGCTGTCCGGATCGAAGATGTGGATCACCACATCACGGTAATCCAGGAGTACCCAGTTAGCTGTATTATACCCCTCTATCTGCTTGGGTTCAAACCCGGCTCTGCCGAGCTGCTCTTCTACATGATCGGCCATAGCCTGTATCTGATTTCTGTTATTTCCGTTTGCTATGATAAAGTAATCGCCGAGTATGGATATCGTACTGATATCAATAACCTGTATGTTCTCGGCTTTTTTATCTTCCAGGCCGCTCACGGCGATCCTTGCCATATTAAGTGACTGCTCATTCATATGCTTCGTTCTCCGTTTAACAGTTCATTGTAATGATCATATGTTTCTCTGGTGGCAGGGTCAATAGCTTTGGCCGTATCACTAAGATACTTAAGCGTGGTATCCAGAATGTGAAGCACGCACCCGTCAAGATCTGCAAAAGCCTCACTCCTGAGTTCCTTAAGACCGGGCCTTTCATCACGTCCGGGCTCGATATAATCCGCAGTAAAAACTATCTTCTCAAGTACAGACATCCCGGGGCGCCCGGTAGTATGCGAACTTATAGCATTGAGTATATCCTGATCCTTTATATCATACTCTTTTGCAGCGAGGACAGCACCGGCCTTGGCATGCAGGAGCTCGGGATTATCCAGTTCTGTCTGAGTGACCTCTACACCTGCCCTGTCACACAGATGCATACGTTCCTTATGAGACAGATTCTTCGCACAGTCATGAAGAAGTCCTGCTACATATGCAGCTTCCTCGTCTGCACCGTGTATGCGCGCGAGCATCCTCGCCGTAACAGCAACTCCGAGAGTATGCTCGAACCTCTTCTCGCTTAATGCTTCTTCCAGCTTATGTCTTATCTTAGCGTAATTATACTGTCCCATCCGTACCTACAGTTCTATCCTGGGATTCTTGGTATCCCGCTTATAGAGCACGATCTTCTTTCCTATCGTCTGAACCAGTTCCGCTCCGGTCCTCTCGGCGATTATCTCACCGATCTCACGCGGATCATCCATGCAGTTCTTGAGCACGCCGATCTTGATAAGTTCATGCGTATTGAACGACTCTCGGATGGCCTCGGTCATTTCGGGCGTCAGACTCGCTTTGCCCACCTGGAATATCGGGTCCAGATTCATCGCCAGACTCTTTAAATGTGCTCTTTGTTTGCTTGTCTTGATAAATGGCATATAACACCTCATAAGCCGCCGATGCGGCTCTCCCCTGTGGGGACGACTTACTTATAATAATCGAACGACAGTCCGTACATCCTGACTGTATCGCCCTCTCCTATGCCGAGAGCCTCGAGTTCATCGAGTATCCCGTTGTCCTTAAGGAACTTCTGGAAAAAGGTAAATCCCTTCTCGGATTCCAGATTCGTATAACCAAGCATCTTCTCGATACGGGGTCCCTCGACAACATATTCATCAGCCTCGGGATCGTATTCAACAGTATAAGGCTCATCAGCGAACCTCATCTGTGTCTCAGGATCATACTCCTGTTCAAATACGAGCTTCTCCTTAGGGAGTTCATCGAGCATGGCATTAACCTTATACAGGAGCTCACGAACGCCTTCACCGGTGGCTGCACTGATCGGAACAACTTCTACGCCCTGAGGCTCGAACTCAGCCTTAAGTTTCGCTACGACTTCTTCCGCTGTCTCAGGGATGATATCTATCTTGTTAGCTGCTATGATCTGCGGACGGGACGCTATATCCTCATTATACTCATGGAGTTCCTTATTGATAGCATAGATATCCTCTATCGGATCCCTGCCCTCACTTGAGGAAGCATCCACGATATGTATGATGGCCCTGGTACGCTCTATATGACGCAGGAATTCATGTCCGAGTCCGGCGCCTGCCGAAGCACCCTCGATAAGTCCCGGTATATCGGCGATCACAAATCCGTCCGCGCCGTCCATATCGACTACTCCGAGATTGGGACTTAAGGTTGTAAAGTGATAATTGGCTATCTTCGGACGGGCATTGGTAACTCTGGAGAGAAAAGTGGATTTACCGACATTGGGGAATCCTACAAGTCCGACATCCGCTATCATCTTAAGTTCAAGTATCAGGTCCAGACTCCTCGCAGGCTGTCCGGGCTGAGCATACTTGGGAGCCTGCATCGAACTGGTGGCATAATGCTGGTTTCCGTTTCCGCCATGACCGCCCTTAAGTATCGTATACTCTTTTGTTTCACCGGACATATCGACTATGACTCTGCCGGTCTCGGCTTCTTTGACTACGGTACCCTCAGGCACTTTCAGGATTATGTCCGCGCCGTTACGTCCGTGACAGTTCTTCTTTTTACCGTCCTCTCCGGCCTCTGCGGCGTACTTATGTACATGGCGGTAGTCTGTGAGCGTATTTAAACCCTCATCAACAACAAAGATGACACTGCCGCCGTTTCCGCCGTCACCGCCGTCCGGTCCACCGTCAGGTACGTATTTTTCTCTTCTGAAGGACACATGTCCGTCCCCGCCTTTACCGCTTATAACTGTTATTCTGGCTCTGTCAGCAAACATGTAATTCTCCAATGGCTTCTGAATGAAAAAGGCTTCGGACAAAATGTCCAAAGCCCTTAGTTATTACTTCTCTACAGGATAAACAGACGCCTGCTTCTTGAACTTGCCCTTACGCTCGAATCTTAATACGCCGTCCTTAAGAGCATATAATGTATCATCTCCGCCGATCCCTACGTTAACTCCGGGATGAATATGTGTTCCGCGCTGTCTGTAAAGAATATTGCCGGCTTTAACTAACTGTCCGTCGGCACGTTTCGCACCAAGTCTCTTGGACTCTGAATCTCTACCGTTCTTGGTAGAGCCCACGCCCTTCTTATGTGCAAAGAATTGAAGGTCCATTCTTAACATTGTACTTCCTCCTCAATTGTCACTTTGCAATACTTGCCGCCATACTCTGCTGAAACCTCTCTGAGTCCCATGATCAGGCTTCTTAATATCGTCTCGGTTCTGTCATCCGGTTCGGACATCAGCTTAAGAGATATCCTGCCTGACTTACTGTCCTGTTCAACCTCAGCATCGGCCTTTGCTATCTTCTCGATCGCATTTACTGAGTTGATGGTCAATATCGATATCGCTGCACATACTATATCGTGCCCTCGTCTCGAATATTCTGCATGACCATTACTCATAAAGCCTGTAATCTTATGGTCGGCATTCTGTGTAAATATGACCTCGGTCATGATCTATGCATTGATCGAATCAATGCGAACCTTGGTAAAAGGCTGTCTGTGACCGTTCTTCTTGTGATATCCGCTCTTGGGCTTATACTTGTAAACGATGACCTTACGGCCACGTCCCTGATCAAGTACAGTAGCTTTTACGCTGGAATCAGCAACATCACCGGCTACTTTAAGAGAACCGTCAGATACTGCTATGACCTTGTCAAAAGTCACTTCATCGCCGACATTAGCTTCAAGCTTCTCGACTTTGATCTCTTCACCTTCAGACACCTTGTACTGCTTACCACCTGTTTCAATGATCGCGTACATATCTATCCCTCCTGTCCTACTATTCTCGCCGGTTTCGGTGACGCCCTGTGGGCATACTTATACCTCGCCAAGCGGCATACTGTAATATAATATATAAATCCTGATCACATGTCAAGAACTTTCGCTGTAGACGTATCCGGCCTTATCCGTCTTAATCCGGTACAAACTCCAGGATATCCCCGTCATTGTCTTCCGCAGGAACCACATCATCGGTTATTACG
>Ga0129306_1001882_pt1 | contig 21047 bp, 20 predicted proteins | sample P827metagenome_FD_94438 | JGI IMG/M metagenome (GOLD analysis project Ga0129306, IMG submission 94438) | Capybara group fecal microbial communities from Wisconsin, USA - P827 metagenome | ecosystem: Host-associated > Mammals > Digestive system > Large intestine > Fecal | place: USA: Wisconsin... | reverse complement strand
TCGGTGTCGACGTAATGACCACTGAGACCACCTGTCTTTCTTCCATTTGGACTACCGATGAGAAGATTGAAGAGTTCTACGAGATTCACGGACGTAAGAGCGCGTACAAAGAACTCGCTCCCGACGAAGTGGCTTACTACGACGGCATGATTGAGGTTGACCTTTCTAAGATTAAGCCCATGATTGCCATGCCTTTCCACCCTTCAAACGTTTATACCATCGAAGAGGTTAACAAGAACCTTAAAGATGTTCTTCATGAAGTTGAAGAGCGTGCTAAGGTCAGCTTCGGTGACAAGGTTAATTACTCACTTCAGGATAAGATCCGTGATGGTAAGCTCTATGTAGATCAGGGTATTATTGCAGGTTGTGCCGGCGGCGGATTCGAGAATATCTGTGCAGCTGCTGACATTATGGATGACGCATATATAGGTAACGATGAATTTACATTCAGTGTTTATCCCGCATCCATGCCTATTTACATGGAACTTGTTAAGAATGGTTGTATTACCAAGCTTATTAAGTCCGGTGCTGTTATTAAGACCGCTTTTTGTGGTCCTTGCTTTGGTGCAGGTGATACACCTTCCAATAACGCATTCTCTATCCGTCACTCTACGAGAAACTTCCCTAACCGTGAAGGCTCCAAGATTCAGAACGGTCAGATTGCATCCGTTGCACTTATGGACGCTCGTTCCATTGCGGCTACGGCAGCCAATAAAGGCTTCTTAACACCTGCTACGGAGATTGATAAGGAGCTTAAGAAGTACAAGTACTTCTTTGACTCATCAATATATGCTAACCGTGTATTTGATTCTCACGGTGTGGCAGACCCCAATCAGGAGATTAAGATGGGTCCCAACATTAAAGACTGGCCCAAGATGGTAGCACTTACCGATAATCTTCTTTTGAAGGTAGTATCCGAGATTCACGATCCCGTCACTACTACCGATGAGTTGATTCCTTCCGGTGAGACATCCTCCTACCGCTCCAATCCTTTGGGACTTGCAGAGTTCACGCTCTCACGTAAGGATCCCGAGTACGTAGGCCTTGCCAAGGAAGTTCAGAAGGCTGAGAAGGCTCGTGAAGCAGTACTTATCGATGACAGTGCAGATAAGCCCACAGAAGTCCTTCCTGAGCTTAAGGCAGTCATGGACAAGGTACTCGCTCAGTACCCTGATGTTAACCGTAAGAACTTCGGTATCGGCTCTACAATCTTCGCCGTTAAGCCCGGCGACGGTTCCGCCCGTGAGCAGGCAGCTTCCTGCCAGAAGGTTCTCGGCGGATGGGCTAACATCGCCAATGAATACGCTACCAAGCGTTATCGCTCGAACCTTATCAACTGGGGCATGCTTCCCTTCGTAATTGACAAGGGCGACCTTCCTTTTACCAAGGGCGATTACATCTTCATCCCCGAGATTAAGAAAGCGGTTGTTGAGAAGAACAACGATATCAAAGCTTACGCAGTTAAGGCTGACGGCCTCAAGGAGTTTACCCTCCACTTAGGCGACTTAACCGATGAGGAAAGAGAGATTATCCTTAAGGGATGCCTGATTAACTACAATGCAGTTTAATAAATGATAGTAAAAAAACTCCGAAGCATGGGCTTCGGAGTTTTTTGATTAATAGGTTTACATTGCATCTTTCATGGACTTTACATACTCGCCGATATACTTGGGAGCTTCGGTGCCGTACTTCTCGAGGTACTTGATGATGGCGGAGCCGACGATGGCGCCGTCGGAGAGGGCGGACATCTTGGCAGCCTGCTCGGGAGTGGAGATGCCGAAGCCGATAGCGCAAGGGATATCAGTGACTCCACGGATAACTGATACGATGGATGCAAGATCGGTCTTAATCTCGCTTCTCGTGCCCGTTACGCCCAGGCTGGAGACTACGTAGATAAATCCTTCGGCTTCACGTGCTATCATGGCTATGCGCTCGCCTGAGGTGGGTGCGATGAGGGATATGAAGGCTACATCGTATTTACGACAGGTGGGAGCGAAGTCTTCTTTTTCCTCGAAGGGAACATCGGGAAGGATAATTCCGTCGATGCCGACTTCACTGCAGGTCTTAACGAAGCGCTCGGTGCCGTAAGAGAAGACTACGTTGGCGTAGGTCATAAATACAAGGGGCACGTTAACATCCTTGCGAAGGTCGCGGACGAAATCGAAGACCTTGTCAGTGGTGATACCGCCGGTAAGTGCGCGGAGATTGGCACCCTGGATGACGGGGCCTTCTGCGGTAGGGTCAGAGAAGGGGATACCAAGCTCGATAAGGTCGGCACCGTTCTTAACCGCTTCGCGGACGGCGGCGCCGGTGGTCTCAAGGTCCGGGTCACCGCAGGTTATAAAGGCTATAAAAGCCTTGTTATTGTTAAAAGCATCTGCAATTCTATTCATGGAGATCCTCCCCTCTGTAGCGGGCGATGGCGGCACAGTCTTTGTCACCGCGGCCGGAGATTGTTATTACGATAATTTGGTCGGGGCTCATGGTGGGAGCAATCTTCATAGCGTGCGCAACAGCGTGAGCCGATTCGATGGCGGGAATGATGCCTTCGGTCTTGGACAGATATTCAAAAGCACATACAGCTTCCTCGTCGGTTACAGGAACGTATTCCGCACGACCGATATCGTGAAGGTAAGCGTGCTCGGGGCCGACGCCGGGATAATCGAGGCCGGCTGAGATAGAGTATACGGGAGCAATCTGACCGTATTCATCCTGACAGAAATATGACTTCATGCCATGGAAGATACCGAGCTTGCCGGTATTGATTGTTGCAGCGGTTTCGAATGTATCGATACCATGGCCTGCAGCTTCGCAACCGATGAGGCGAACGCCCTTGTCCTCTATAAAATTGTAGAAGGTTCCGATTGAGTTGGAGCCACCGCCTACACAGGCGATAACGGCGTCGGGAAGACGTCCTTCTTTGTCCAGAATCTGTTCTTTGATCTCTTTGGAGATAACTGCCTGGAAGTCACGCACGATGGTGGGGAAAGGATGGGGACCCATTACGGATCCGAGGCAGTAGTGGGTGTCGTCGATTCTGGAGGTCCACTCGCGCATCGCCTCGGATACAGCATCTTTAAGTGTTGCGGTACCGGATTTAACAGGCACGACAGTTGCACCGAGAAGTCGCATACGATATACGTTTAACGCCTGACGAATGGTGTCTTCCTCGCCCATGAATACAACGCATTCCATGTTCATGAGAGCGGCAGCGGTGGCGGTAGCAACACCGTGCTGGCCTGCACCGGTCTCGGCGATGAGACGGGTCTTGCCCATTTTCTTGGCAAGAAGTGCCTGACCGAGAACGTTATTGATTTTATGAGAACCCGTATGGTTAAGATCTTCACGCTTAAGATAAATCTTGGCGCCGCCGAGATCCTTGGTCATTTTCTCGGCGTAATACAGGCGCGAAGGGCGACCTGCGTATTCATTCAAAAGCTCCTGCAGTTCGCGGTTGAACTCGGGATCGTTTTTGTATTTATTGTAAGCTTCTTCAAGCTCGATAACGGCATTCATAAGGGTTTCGGGAATGTACTGCCCGCCGTGTATGCCGAAGCGTCCGTTTTGATTGCTCATATTCAGTCCTTTCTTACGGCCTTCACAAATGCCGTCATCTTATCTATATCTTTAAACCCGTCAGTCTCGATTCCGGAACTCACATCCACCGCGTAGGGGTGAACCGCCGCAACAGCGTCCGCCACATTCCCGGGATTGAGCCCGCCTGCGAGAAAGAAAGGTCTCTTCACATCTTTAACTATGCTCCAGTCAAAAGCAACCCCGTCGCCTGCGCCCGCATCAAGAAGAATGTAATCAGCCGAACTTGTAACAGCCGTCGCCACATCGTCAGCCGTAGCAACTTTGAATGCCCGAATCACTGGCTTGCCGGTAGCTTTCTTAAGCTCGGCTACATATTCCTCAGACTCGCTTCCGTGAAGCTGCGCCACATCTACGACACCTTTGTTAAGCAGGTCAGCCACAACAGACAATTCTTCATTTACGAACACGCCCACAGCCTTAATATCAGGCAAAAGAAGCTGCTTAAGCTCCATAGCCTTCTCCGGCTCCACGTAACGCTTGCTTTTGCGGGCAAATACAAATCCTATATATTCTGGCTTCAGACCGTTGGCAGCGGCGATATCCAGGGGTCTGCGAAGTCCGCACAGTTTAATTACAGTCATCTATAATCCTTTCAATTCGCGAAGCTTTAAATTCTTATCGGAAGCACGCATAAGCGCTTCGCCCACAAGCACCGCATCGGCGCCCATATCGATAGCATCCACAATGTCCTGACGGCCTTTAACGCCTGATTCGGACACGAAGAGAATTCCCGAAGGAATCATGTCGCGAAGCCTCTTGGCGTTGCCGGTATCAACGGTGAAGTCCTTGAGGTTACGGTTGTTAACGCCGATGATTCTCGCTCCTGCCTTGATAGCTACCTCAACTTCCGCTTCGTCGTGCGCCTCCACAAGAGCAGAGAGCCCAAGCTCGTCACACACACCGATGTATTCGGAAATTTGTGACGGCGAAAGAATGGAACAAATAAGCAACGCCGCCGAAGCACCCAGAACCTTAGCCTCGTACAACATATATTCATCAACGGTGAAGTCCTTGCGAAGGCAGGGAATCGACACGTTAGAAGCGATTTCACGTAAATAATCGTTGCTTCCGAGGAACCACTTGGGCTCAGTGAGTACCGATATACAATCAGCACCGGCCGACTCATATTCACGGGCTATTTGAAGATAGGGAAACTCGGGAGCGATAAGTCCTTTGGACGGAGAAGCTTTCTTGCACTCGCAGATAAAAGAAAGTCCCTCCCGTGCCAGAGCCTTTTCAAAGGGGAAATCACCCTTTCTGAGACTCCCTGTCATACTCTTAAGTTCAACAAGCGGAACCGCCACGGATGCGGCAGCCACTCTTTCACGTGCGTGAGCGGCAAGCTCATCTAAGATAGTCATTATTCTTCCTCCGGACGGTTGCTGACTTCGATAATCTTCTTAAGGGTTTCGGTAGCCTTACCGGAGTCGATAAGAGAAGCAGCGAGAGCGATACCGTCTTTAAATGATTCAGCCTTGCCTGCAATGTAGAGGGAAGCACCTGCGTTCATAAGAACCGCATCACGCTTGGGACCCTTGGCACCGTTCAGGATATCGAGAGTGATCTGAGCGTTCTCTGCGGGAGTGCCACCTACCAAATCAGCCTTGGTACAACGGGTGAGACCGAAATCTTCGGGAGTGATGGTGTAAGCCTTAAACCATCCGTCGCGAATCTCGCATACCTTGGTAGGAGCGCTGAGAGATATCTCATCGAGCTTATCCATTCCGTATACCACCATACCGCGCTTAACGCCTAAGCTTACAAGTACCTGGGCAAGGGGCTCAACAAGATACTCATCGTATACGCCGAGAAGCTGCATCTTGGGGGAACCGGGATTGGTGAGTGGGCCGAGGATATTAAATACTGTTCTGAATCCGAGCTCCTTTCTGATGGCACCTACATACTTCATGGAAGTATGATACTTCTGAGCGAAAAAGAAACACATTCCGGCTTCTTTTAACAACTCTACACAACGCTTGGGACTCTGATTGATGTTAACGCCGAGAGCCTCGAGACAGTCAGCGGTACCGCACTTGGAAGATGCTGCGCGGTTACCGTGCTTGGCAACCTTTACACCGCCTGCAGCGGCTACGATAGCGGAAGTTGTGGAGATGTTGAAACTCTGCGCATTGTCTCCGCCGGTTCCTACGATTTCAAAGATATCCATGCCGGTCTCAACCTTGGTGGCGTGGTCTCTCATGGCAGCCGCACAACCTGCGATTTCATCGGTGGTCTCTGCGCGGGCACTCTTGGTGGAAAGAGAAGCGAGGAATGCAGCGTTCTGAGTGGGAGTGGTCTCGCCGCTCATAATTTCGTTCATTACGCTGTAAGCTTCGTCGTAAGTCAAATCTTCTTTGTTAACAATCTTTACAATGGCTTCTTTAATCATTTTGGTATCCTCCGTTATTCAACATTTCGCTATATTTTTAATAAAGTTTTTAAGCATCGTCTTGCCGTCGGGCGTCATAATCGACTCGGGATGGAACTGCACTCCGTAAATCGGGTATTTGATGTGTTCGACAGCCATGATTTCTTTTAAATCCGTCACCGCCGTGATTCTAAGTTCATCGGGTATCGTAGTCGGGTCGGCCGCCAGCGAGTGGTATCTTGCTACCGGAGCTTTCGCGGGACATCCTTCAAAAAGCTTTGACCCCTTATCGAAAGTCACATCCGACTGCTTGCCATGCATCAATCGGCTCGCATAAGTTACTGTAGCGCCGAAGGCTTCACATATTGCCTGGTGTCCGAGACACACGCCGAGTATCGGGTACTTAGCCCCGAGCTCCTTCACCACATCGATTATCACTCCCGCATCCGAAGGCCTTCCCGGTCCCGGCGAAAGAATGATGCACGAAGGCTTTAACGCATCTATTTCAGCCACCGTCAACTCATCATTTCTGATTACCTTGATGTTATCGTCTATCTCTCCGATGAACTGGTAGAGATTGTATGAAAAACTGTCGTAGTTATCTATCAGTAGGATCATAATTCCTCCGTTCCGGCTATTTCCAAAGCCTTAAGGGAAGCTTTAGCCTTGTTCAGGCACTCTTCATATTCCGTGGCAGGTACCGAGTCAGCTACGATACCGGCACCGCTTCTTACAAAGACCTTACCGTTTTTCTTGTAGGCAACTCTGATGGCGATGCAGGTGTCCATGTTACCGGTAAAATCGATGTAGCCGATTGCTCCGCCGTAGATGCCGCGCTTGTTGTTCTCAAGCTCGCCGATTATCTGGCAGGCACGAATCTTGGGAGCGCCAGAGAGTGTTCCTGCGGGAAGCACAGCCTCAATGGCATCGAATGCATCCTTGTCATCCTTAATCACTCCGCGAACCGTAGAGCCTATATGCATTACATGAGAGAATCTTTCAATCGAGTGAAGCTTCTCAACCTCGACGGTTCCGAACTTACTGATACGTCCGAGATCGTTACGGCCAAGGTCCACTAACATGTTGTGCTCGGCAAGTTCTTTCTCATCCTTAAGAAGCTCGGCTTCAAGTGCCTTGTCCTCCTCATCCGTCTTGCCGCGAGGCCTTGTACCTGCAAGAGGAAATGTATGTACCACACCGTTCTCAAGCTTCACAAGCGTCTCGGGCGATGCTCCCGCAACCTCCACATCGGTTCCCGCAAAATAAAACATATACGGGGACGGGTTAATCGTCCTAAGCACCCTGTAAGTATTGAGAAGGCTGCCCTCAAACGGAGCGCTCAAGCGGTTCGACAACACCACCTGAAAGATATCGCCCTCGCGAATGTACTGCTTGCCACGCTCTACCATGTCCATGAAGGCTTCTTTGGAGAAGAGAGGAGTAACCTCACCCGTAAGATGTCCGCCGGGCTCGTCGCTCTTGGTACCGTGCTTTAACAGGTTCACAAGATTCTTAAGCTCCATCACTGCTTTGTTGTAGCCGGTGGTCACATCCGAAAGGTCCATGTCAACCATGAGAATTATCTTCTGCTTGATATGGTCAAAAGCAATTACCTTATCAAACAGCATCAGGTCAATATCCTTGAAATTCTCCGAATCCTCAACCTTCACCCTCGCGGTAGGCTCGCTGTATCCGAAAAAATCAAATGAGAAGTAACCTACCAGTCCGCCGGTAAAAGAAGGCAGATAATCAAATCTGGTACTCGTGTAATCCGCAAGAATCTTTCTTAAGTAGTCCGAAGGCTTGTCAGTCTTGAAAGAAAGATTCGAAAACTTAATCTCGCCATCCACACAAGTGATTTCCATCTTGGGATCATAACCCATGAATGTGTAGCGCCCCCAGGTATCATCAGCGCTTGCGGACTCGAGCATGTAGCAGTGAGTGGAAATGTTCTTAAGAATCCGCATGGTCTCGATGGGAGTCGTGAAATCTGAGAGAATCTCGGTGCTTACGGGAAGCACGTTGTACTTATTCTCAGCCGCAATTTTCTGTACGGTTTCAAGTGAAGGTAATACTTTCATACTGATTCCTTTCTGCCGTCGAGAAATAAAAAAGTCCTCGACAGACTATCAATCTGTCAAGGACGAATATACTATCCGCGGTGCCACCTTGATACACAGGAGCGACCCTGTGCGCTTAGCGAGATACCAACATATCTCCGGCAATTGACGCTTGCCCAAACGTCGCAGAATACTCGGGAAAACCCTTTGACTGCGCCCTCAGCGGTCCATTTGACAATTTGTTTCTTATTCGGATCTCAGCATCCCGAACTCTCTGTGAAGGCATCACTGCCGTTATCTCCGCTTCAACGGTTTAACATATTAAATTGTACACATTATGTCACGGAGGGATTCTTTTGTCAATAATATTTTCAAAAATTTAATTCTTAAACAGCGCACAATCTGATTAATTAAGATTTCATAAAGATTGGCTCATGCCGATTGACCGAGCCCTGATACGAAAGTAGACTGAAAATAGTAACGAGGAGATGAGGGGTATTAACATGAAAAAGAGGGTATTAAGTCTATTTACATTATCGATGATTTTTCTTTTGAGCGGGTGCGGTAAGGCCGTTTCGGAGCCGGAGGATACGGTTTCGGTTATCGGAGAATCGGTTGAAATATCGGCACCTGTGTCTGAATCTGTCGAGGAACCTGAGGAAGCTTCAGTGTCCGAAGAGCCGAGACATCATTATGCTTTTTCCGAAGAAGAGGACATAATCGGCGAAGCGTGCAGAGCTGCCATAGATATGGGCGCTTTTATCGACGAATTCGGTGTTGAACCGTTTAAAGACCCGGTTACGGCGGTTAAAACTATATTTCCTTGCGTGAAAGATAAGGATGCGGAATATATTAAGGCGTATGAACATATGGGATATGTTGTTTTCGCTGAAGGCGAAGATGTTCTTTCGGTGGAGGTTTTTGCTATTAACAAGACTGAGGAGGGAGAATGCATCTACTGCCCCAGCTATGCAGACAACGAGTTACCGGAAGAAGCCATACGCACTAATGAAGAATTTGCGAAAATAACTTCCGCAGACTTTGAAAACGCTTTAGATTTCGACACATTCTATAAAATTGCAATGGATGAAAAAGAAGATACCGTCGCAGAAAGTCTTTATTTGCTAAAAGAAAGCGAAGATGGCAAGGCACAGTGCTATGGCCTTACTCATGCAGAAGGCTCAATAATCAAAATGGGAGATGCGGTGTTTCCGCTATTTTTTGAGGATCAGGATTTCAGGCAGATACAATTTATGACTGTTGCGGATTATGACAACGACGGCGAGGATGAATGTGCGCTTACGCTCAACAACGGACGAGGCACAGGATATTACGTGGACGGCTTATTTATTGTCGATCCCGGTGAAGAGAAGCCGGTAACCTTCTTTATGAATGATACCGATGTGTCGTCTTCTTTCGGATATCATAATTACGGCGAAAATCTTTATGACAGAGTAGGCTATGAGTATGACGAGAAGACCGCAACGATGTCCTTCTGGCTTGACAACAACGGCAAAAAAATCAACAAGGGCAGTTTTACTTACGATGAAGAATATGCCAAGATGGGCAACAATCAACTTTGTTTCGGAGATCAGCTACGCTTTATAAGCGACGGAAAGAAGCTTTCGTTCGAAGCTGCCGGCGGATTCTACGGCCCGAACAGTGGCTGGGTTGATTACGTTTACAGACTCATTCTTGAGGGCGAGCTCACATACAAAGACGGAGTGATCAAAGTTAAGAATCTTAATCTTTACCACGAACATTCGGAAAACTAAGCTTAAATGGCAATAAAACAATAAGCCGGTGCAGGACATCCCGCACCGGCATTTTTGTATCAGATATTACGTTACCAAATCCACATGCTGCACCGTGCCTACATCTCCGGATTCGTAGAGGAAGATGCCGGTCTTGCGGATGAAGCCGTTTGTTGCACCGGTGGCAAAAGAATTAAGCGTGAAATCAGTGTCGCGATTTTGAAGTCCTATGGCACCGACACCCGCTTCTTTGAGCGAATAGAGGACGCTTTTGCCCTCTTCGTCAAACGTCCAGATTTTGAGCTTTTCAAAGATGGCATCGTTTTCGTCAATCCAGCCGTTGTGGTCGAGGTCGTACTCGGCAAGGTCTTTGAAGCCGTCGCCGGAGGCTGTGCCGAAGAGCTCGGAGCCGTCGTTGATTTTGCCATCATTGTTCTTGTCGAGAGCGAGGAATCCGCTGCCTTCTCGAAGCATGGAAATTTCTTCTTCGGTGCCGTCGCAGTCAAGGTCGAAGAAATACTTGAGGTCTGAAAGTCCCGCGGGAGCGTCGTGAAGATTGACTACAAGCGGGTCGATAGCCTGGAAGTACGAGTTAATGGCGGTCTCCGACGTAAACTGACAGAGCCTTGAGGACATGGCGATATCGATGTTAACGTTGATTTCCCGCCCGTCATCGGTCTTAACAATTCCCTGCGCGGAGAAGGTGGTATACTCCATAGTCTCGAAGCAGAAAGTATCTGTGGTGCTTTCTACTACAAGCTGATACTCTTCGCCGGCTTCTCGCGGCTCTGCGTTAGGAAGCGCATTGGCATAAGCCTCGCAGGAATCCTTGGGCTTTCTTCTGAAAAGAAGCTCCAAGATGTCCTGAATGAACTTCTGGTGCATCTTCTGAAACTCCGACGCAGTGTCACGCGCCTTTGCAATGGATGCATCAATGTTGATTCTTTTGCCGGAATTAAGTCTGGCAAAAAAATTCTGGATAGGGTTTGGATCAAGATAGTCGGCAAGGTCTGTCTGCCCCTCGTCGGCCGTAAGTGTGGGGAATTTTAAATCCCCGGTAATTTCGGTGTATTCCTCCTGTAAAAAGAAACTGCCGAAAGTAGATGTAAGCTGACTTCCTGTCGATCCTTCGCCGCTTACATGTGTTTCAACGTTGCGCTGAAACGATTTTGAAGACTTTGAAAGTCTTGCGGAGTCCATTCCTATGGTACCGGAATCGATTCTCAAATTATTATTTCACCCTCCTAATAATAAAATTGGGACGTATCGTCGGAAAATTCTTTTTCCGCGTAAACGTCCCTGTAAGATATATATCGGCAGTGAAAGTGTAATCCTTAAGTATCTTTTTCACAAAAATCGATGTATAATAGCGACTGTGCAGTAACATTAAGGGGAAGCTATGTCGCGTAGGAGAATACTTGCCAATTTCATAGTGTTAAGCCTGATTGCGGCTCTTTTGAGCGGGTGCGGCGGTAACGGAGACACCGATGTGAATATGAACATTTTCACCAAGGACTCGGGTAACCGCAAGACCATGTTAGACGAGCCGTCGGTGGATTATGAGATTCCGGGAGTATACCCTTCGGTCACCGTAGACCTTATGGGCTACGAGGTAGGACGAGACAAGGAAGCGGTACTGTCTGCACAAAGGCTTCCTGCTTTTTACGAGATTAAGGACGCGGCCACGGACAAAGTTGTATATCAGGGCAGCGTCAAGAGAAAAGATATCGAAAGTAAAGACGGTATGTCGGCCGGAGTTATTGATTTTTCGGGCCTCAATACAGTCGGAACTTATTACATAGAGACTGAGATTCTCGGCCGTTCCAAGGTATTTAAGGTCAAAGAAAACGTGTACGATGACCTCCTTAAATCAGGATTTGCCAAGCTTCACGGCTTAAGATGTGAGGACTGCCACAATGCGTCCGTTCCGCTTGAGAGCGACAACGGCAGGATGATAGATGTTAAGGGCGGCTGGCACACTTCGGATAACGGCGAGAAAGACGTGGTGGAAGGATGTCTTGCACTTATGGACATCTGCACCATCTACGAGTTCTATCCCAAGCTTTTCACGGACGATTACGAAATATCCGAGAGTGGCAACAGGATTCCCGATATTCTTGATGAGGCTGCTTACGAAGCTGAGTGGCTGTTACTTATGCAAAATAAAGACTCCGGCGGCGTATATGCCTCGGTTTCATTCGGAGCATCGCAGCAGAATCAGAGCAGTGCGGCGCTTGTGGTGAGAAGCGAGACTACTCGTTCGACGGCGTATTTCTGCGCTTGTATGGCGAAGGTTTCTTTTACCTTCAAGCGATTTAATATAGATTTGTCCAATAAAGCGATGCAGGCGTCGGTGCTTGCGTGGAAGTGTCTTGAGGCCAATAAGGGTATTGTGGATTCGGAGCAGATGTTCAGGGCTGCGACGGAGCTCTACAGACTTACCGGGCAGGACACGTACAAGAACGTTGTGAACGATTTTCTGAAAGCCAATGCCGACAAGCCATACGACAGCAGGCCGGTTCTTGACGGAGCCATTACGTATCTTTCCACGGCTAGAGCTACTAATGTGGGCTTTTGTACATTGCTTATGGACAGTCTTATGAAGCGTGAAGAGACTAAGGTTGCGCTTTCCAATGCTTCGAGTTTTGAAGTGGAGTCGGAAGATGCGGAGCCGGAGGACGTTCTGAGAACTGCTTTTGAGTACGCTATCGTGGACTACATCAATTCCAGTATTGAGTATGTGCGCGGTGAGGAAGACTGCCTTCACTATGTGGGCGGGCGCAACGCAATCAGTAAGAATTATTTCGATACCATCGACACGCCCGATTCGCTGGTAAATATCATTGCGGTGGCGGCAAGACTTGCCGCAAGCGGCGATAAGTAGTGTCCGAGAGAACCGGAAAGCACTTTTGGTCATATATTAAGCATTTACGAGGCTTTTTGCCTGCTCGCGTGAGTGATAGCATTATAAGTACAATAGGACAAATATCAGATTGGAGTGACAACAATGAAAATAGTAGTTTTGGCAGGCGGCACCAGCACCGAGAGAGATGTGTCTCTTGTGTCCGGCGCCAAGATTTATAAAGCGTTAAAGGAAAACGGTCATAAGTGCGTACTTCTCGACGTATTCTTGGGTCTTGAAGACGTGGACACCGATACGGTATTTGACAGGGGCGATGAGCTTCTTGGCAATATTGAGGGTATCAAGCAGAACAATCCCGACCTTGAGGCGGTTAAAGCGCTTCGTAAGGACGGCGGCAAGTCCTTCTTTGGCCCCAATGTTCTTGAAATTTGCAGCAAGGCTGATGTGGTATTCATGGCGCTTCACGGCGAGAACGGTGAGAACGGTAAGGTTCAGGCTGCTTTCGACCTTCACGGCATCAAGTATACCGGTAACGACTACGTTAGCTCCGCGCTTGCAATGGACAAGGCTCTTTCCAAGGATTTGTTCAGGCAGTACGGAATTTCCACTCCCGCGGGCTTTGCACTTAAGAAGGGCGAGGCTGACAATAACGAGGTGAAGTTCCCTGTAGTTGTTAAAGTTACCGACGGCGGTTCCAGTATAGGTGTTTATATTGCGCACAACACCGCTGAGTATGAGAAGGCCAAGAATGACGCTTATCTTTACGGCAACGAGCTTGTAGTGGAGCAGTTTATTGAGGGACGCGAGTTCTCTTGCGGCGTTATCCTCGGCGAGGCACTTCCCGTTATCGAAATTGCGCCCAAAGAAGGCTTCTACGACTACAAGAACAAGTATCAGGAAGGCTCGACTGTTGAGACCTGTCCCGCAGTGCTTGATGACAAGACTACAAAGCGCATGCAGAAGATGGCTGTTGATGTATACAATGCGTTAAGGCTTAACCAGTATGCTAGAATTGATATAATGATGGATAAGGCGGGAGAGATTTATGCGCTTGAAGCCAATACTCTTCCCGGTATGACTCCCCTGTCGCTTATGCCTCAGGAGGCAGCGGCTGTAGGTGTAAGCTATAATGAGCTTTGTGAGAAATTGATTAAGATGGCATTGGATAAGTAGGATTATGAAGGCATTTACTTTCGAAGACGCGCTTAAGGCTGCGGGCGGAACCGCGGTCAATCAGGAAAACGTTACAAGAGAAATCAAAAATGTGACCATGGACTCAAGAAAGGTTACCTTTGGCAGTCTTTTTGTGGCTATCAAGGGTGAGAGAGTCGATGGGCATGACTTTATGCGCGAAGTGTTCTTAAAGGGCGCGGCAGCAGTACTGTGCGACCATGTACCGGAAGGAATAACGGGACCTTGTATTGTGGTGCCCGATACCGTCAAGGGTCTTCAGGAGATAGCAAGATGGTACAGAAGCATTCTTCCCGTTAAGGTAGTCGGTATCACAGGAAGCGTCGGCAAGACCAGCACCAAGGAAATGGTAGCGGCTGTCCTTGCTGAGAAATTCAATGTACTTAAGACCATCGGCAACTACAATAACGAGATAGGATTGCCTTTGACAGTTCTGTCAATCGAAGAGGATACAGAGATTGCGGTGCTTGAGATGGGTATCAGCGATTTTGGCGAGATGCGTGTATTAAGCCGTATTGCGTGCCCCGACATTTGTGTCATCACCAATATCGGACAGTGTCACCTTGAATTCTTACACGACAGAGACGGTATCTTGAAAGCCAAGTCTGAGATATTTGAATTCATGAATCCAAAGGGTCGTATTTATCTTAACGGCGACGACGACAAGCTTATAACGGTCAAGGAAGTCAACGGTATCGTGCCCACTTTCTTTGGCCTTAAGGATACGAACGATGTTTATCCCGCTGAGAAGGAGTCTATGGGACTCGGCGGTACCAAGATGAGGATTTCTCTTCGCGGAAGCCTGTTTGATGCGGAGATTCATATGCTCGGTGACCACATGGTATCCAATGCCATGGCGGCTACGGCGATTGGCGCAGACCTCGGTATGGACAAGAATCAGATTGCCGCAGGACTCTACACGGCCAAGACCATTGACGGACGGAGCAATCTTATTCCCAAGGGTACGGGATACATTATCGATGATTGCTACAATGCATCGCCCGCATCCATGATGGCGGCTTTGGATATGCTTAAGCTTGCCAACGGCCGTAAGGTGGCAATACTCGGCGATATGTTTGAGCTCGGACCCGATTCCGACAATATGCATGCGGCAGTCGGTCGTTATGCGGCTACAGTCGGTATCGATAAGCTTTTGTGCGTAGGTCAGAATTGCAGACACATGTACAATGCGGCACTCCATGAGAACGGAACCGGCGGACTGGGAGTCGGCTACTATACAGATCTCGAATCGCTTCTTAAGAGCCTTAAGATAGAGATCAAAGAAGGCGACAACGTTCTGGTTAAGTCCTCTCACGGTATGGGTTTTGCGCAGCTGGTGGAAGCGCTGAAAGAACTTTAATCTGAAATATATAAGGTGCAGGATTGGCGTCCTGCACTTTTTTTGTGCGCACAAAGCTATGCATATCGGCATATTGTACGAGAAGGAACGCAAGTAGAAATATTGCGACGCATATACATAATACTATTGCGCAATATGAGAGTCATATGCAATACTATATATACGATAATACCAACATAGTATATTGGCATCACACCATTGTGAAACATGGGACTGCTTTATGTGCGTTAGATGATTACTTGTTGGGTATCAGTCATTAGCGGTTCGAAAGGAGAATACATAATGAATAGTATTGAATTCATTGGAAATTGCTTTGCAGATTCAATGCCCGGAACAGATGAAGTTACATGTGCTCTCAATATGCCTTGTAATACCGTCGGCTGTGGCGCCAAGGTTATTATCTGCCCTGTAGAAGGATGCGTGTTAAAGGGCGTTGTATGTCGATTGGACGTTTGCAGATTGTTAGGCTGTCGCATTGATGTGCCTGTTTGCCCTGCTGCTATTTGCAGAGCAGACGTTGTTTTCCCGCGTTAGACAACTAAGATATAGCCATATTTGATTAAGATGGTGTGAAATGCTGATGCATTGAAAGCAGTCCCAATAACGATTAGAGAAAAAGCTCCTCGCAAATAATGTGTGGAGCTTTTACTATTGACAATTATTACGGTTAGTGATATATTACGGTTAACGATATATTACAGTAAACGTAATAAGGAGGTTGAAACGTGAAGGACAACGTTAAAGGCGGTGCGCTCACAGAAGTTACTTTTTTCATACTTCTTTCTTTGTACACACCCAGGCACGGTTATGCGGTCATGCAGTTTGTTGAAGAGAAGACCGGCGGAAGACTGACACTTGGCGCCGGAACTTTGTACGGAGCGATTACAACTCTTCAGGACAAAGGATGGATAGAGCCCTGCGGAGGCGATGAAGGCAGGAGAAAAGAGTACGTGATTACAAGCACCGGTAAGGAAGTGGTTAATAAGGAACTTGCCCGACTTGAGAGGTTGACGCAAGTTGCCGGAGAAATCGTTGGGAGGTAGAGTATGAAGAAAATCAGATATTTTGCCGGAATGCTTAATACCCAGGAAAAGTGGCTTAATGATATGGCTGCTCAGGGATACAGACTTAAAAAGGTCCACAAACTGGTATATGAATTCGAAGAATGTGAGCCCGGCAAGTACCAATATGCCGTAGAGTATGTCGGCAACAAGGACTACGAGGAATTGAAGAAATATCACGATTTCCTTGAAGACGTGGGATATACGGTTTTTTACAAAAATATCAATCTGAACTATTCGGTAGGAAAAGTAAGGTTCAGGCTTTATAAATCAAAACCCTGGGTGCCCGTTACCAACGGAACCGGTTATAACAAGGAAATCCTGATAGTGGAAAAAGAAAACGACGGGAAGCCCTTTAATCTTCACACCGACAAGGAAGACAGAGTAGTGTACTACAAAGATCTTCTGTATCCATATGTGATTTTGTTTGCGCTGTTTGCTGTTTTTGCTGTTGTGATGAAAAGCATTGCCCCGGCAATAATAGCTGCATTGCTTGTAATACCGATGGGAGTATACGGATATAGATTATACAAAGAAAAAAGAACAGGAGGTCGTTGGGAAAATGAACAATAGCCGAAAGAAAACAATCATTACAGTCATACTTGTTGCGGTTATAGTTGTTATTGCGTTTGTTCTGCAGCAGAACGGCTTTATTCCGTCTAAGATGGGATCGCGAGTCGGCTGGACAGAGAACATCGGCAATAGCAGCTGGGAAGTAAGTTATGCATCTTTGGATGGCAAGTTTTCCAAGTATATTAAGCCGGAAAGCGACAAAGTAATTGTCGAAGTAGTAACCAAGAGTGGGGAGTTGACTATAGACTTGACAGACAAAGACGGTAACAATATTTTCAGCCATAGATTCACGGGAAGCGAATCCCTGGAAGCTTCTGTAAGCGGTAAAGTAAAGATTAATGTCACCGCCGACAATCATTCAGGAAGCTTTGTTGTGAAATAAGAGTGCCATAGTAGGAAAAAGCCATATAAAGAGGGAACCCAATGCTAAAGTCGCATGAAAAGCATTGGGTTCTTTCTTTTTACGCGCGGTTTAAACTAAATGGAAACTTATGTTGTGAGTGTAAACAAATTCGATAATGCGAAATTGACTATATTACACAAAATGAATAAACAAAATGTAAATAGTATTGATATTATATAGGGGTAATAGTAATATTGACATTACAATTTCGAACAGGATGTATATTATATTCTTGCCAACTGGTCAAACGGCTGCTTTTCAAGAATAGAAAACGGACTGAAGAAGATTGTCAAGATTAGTAAGTTTGAAAGGAGAACTATTATGAAAGCTGAGTTTGTTGGAAACAGTTATACAGAAATCAATAGAGCGGTTGCAGTATGTCCTGCAGCAGTATGTCCTGCAGATGCAGGTTGCGGCGCTAACGCTTGTGGCGCAGCAGGATGTGGCGCTAACGTCTGCGGTATCGACGGTTGTACAATCGCCGGCTGTGTAGTTAACGCATGTCCCCTTAACGGATGCGCTCCCGCAGACGGATGTGTAATTAACCTTACTCCCCTTCCCGGTCCTTTTAGCGCAGACGACACAATCTAATAACTGAATAGGATAAGAGTCAATTAACAATTGGGATAAGCGTCAAGCTTATTAAAAGCAGCCGAATTCAAGGAAAATGGGGACATAAAGATGAAATATTCAAAGTTTAATCTCCTTGTAGAGGGGAAAGATAAAAAGAAAATGTTATTCAACACAATGACAGGAAACAATTTTGTCATTACTGATGATGTGTGTGACGCAATTAACGACGGAAACATTGATGTATTGGATGAGGATGTAAGAAAAGAGTTTATTAACAGAGGAATCATTATTGCAGACAACATTGATGAAAACAAGTATTTTGCATACTATCATAATAAAACCAAATTCGACAACAGCAATGTAAGTTCGACCATTCTTTTGACATGGGCCTGCAACTTTGCCTGCGTGTACTGCTTTGAAGGCGCGGGAGAAAATGTTCTTACCCTGACCAAAGAAAACGCGGACAAATATATCAAGTTCATGAAAAACCAGGCGAAGGCCAGAAAAGTATCATCCATGAGTGTCACGTTGTTTGGCGGTGAACCGCTTGTAAACATCAAGATGGGATTTGAGATTCTTGACGAGCTTCATGCTTTCTGCGATGAAGAGTCCATACTCTTTACCTGCGGAATCATTACCAACGGTACATTGCTTACGGATGAAGTCCTCGACAAGCTTAAGGCACATAACTGCAACATGATTCAGATTACCCTTGACGGTATGAAGGAAGTTCATGACAGCCGCAGACCTTATAAGGGCGGAAGAGGTTCTTTTGACGATGTAATTGCAGCTATTAAGAGAGTCAACGACAAAGAAGGCATGCACGGAGTTATTCGTATTAACGTTGATAAGACCAATATTGATGAGGCGTTTAAGCTTCTTAAATATCTGGGTAAAGACGGAGAGAATCTGACAAATTGTACCGTGGACTTCGGTATCGTAAGAGGATCTACAATGGCCTGCTCCGCATATGCCGGCAACTGCTTCGTGGAGACGGAAATCGGCGAGATTCTGGATGTTCTTTGGGCCGAGGCCGAGAAGAACGGATTTATCGAGAATACCACACCTATGAGAAGGTGGATGTATTGCGGATTATACAGCGACAGCCAGTTCACCGTTACGCCCGATGCGGCAGTTTATAAATGCTGGGAGCATGCGGGTATGGATGAGCACAAGATGGGTGAGCTCGATGAGAACGGTAACTTCGTTAATCCTCAGTTTGCTTATTTTGACTGGATGTCCAATACTCCTACGGAAAACGAAGACTGCGCGGCCTGCGTATACCTTCCCGTATGTGGCGGCGGTTGCGGCGTAGTAAGCTACAACGAAACTCAGAGCTACCACTCCAAGGGCTGCTTCAAGGTACGTGGCGTGGTTGAGAAACAGGTAGAGAGATATGTAAATAAAAAGCTTGAGCATAAATGCGCAGAGTGCAGTGCTCAATGTGAGGCTAAGGATGCATAGCTTGTTTGCAATGAGTCGGGATGTAATGCGGCGTCATGCTTTTAAAGTGGTAATCTATATTGCTTTAAGCCTGACGCTTGGGTTACAGTCACTGGCGATTCCGTACATAACCGGTAACTTTATAGATTGCCTTAACACCTCGGCGGATATGAGCGGCATCTATAGATACTGCAATATCTATTTCGGGGTTGCCGTTATAGGAATAATCGGTGGATATATCAACAACAGGCTGAATATCAATATCCTCACGCGAATGTCGTATGACCTCAACAAATCCGTGATTGAGCATATTCAAAGAATCGGGCTTACGGCGGTAAGATATGAGAACACCGCTGAACTTAACCAGAAGGTGAACAACGATTCCAATGCCGTGATTTCTTTCTGCGTGTCCGTAATTCAAGGCATTTTGAAAAACGTGCTTACGATAGCGGTGGCGCTCTACGTAATGATACGGCTTGAGAACCGGGTTCTGATTATCGCGATTGCAAGTATTCCGATATATGCAATCATATTCTTCCTTATCAGGCGGGCAATTTACGAAGCGGGCAAAGAACTTAAGAACGCTCAGACTGTTTTCTTTGGCAAGATGTATGAGCAGTTGTCTTACATCAAGCAGATTAAGATAAACGGACTGGTCAAGGGCTTCACAAAGCGGATGGACCGATACTTCCCGGGCCTTATGAAGAGCGCGTACAAATATCAGGATGTATCTTATCTCTTTTCGTCCATAGATACCGTAGTCATGTCGCTTGCGCAGGTCGGACTTTTCCTGTACTGCGGCTACGCGGTTATCGGCAAAAGAATGACAATCGGCCAGCTTACTCTTGTGTCGAGCTATTTCGGAATGTTTATAGGAGCCGTGAGATATTTCTTTTCACTGGGCAAAGCTGTTCAGGATACGAAGATATCGGAAGCCAGACTCAGGAAAATCATTGAGGTTCCCGAGGAAGAGAACGGAACGACCGAACTTTCCGGCATCAACAGAATCAAGAGCAGAGACTTATCGCTTTCTATCGGGCCAAAGAAAATATTTTCGGATATTAATCTTGACTTGGAAAAGGGCAAGATTTATGCCCTTGAGGGCGAGAACGGAAGAGGAAAGACTTCGCTGGCGTTATCGTTAATCGGACTGTATAACCCTGAGATAAGCGGTGGTATTACTTATAACGACTCTGACTTATCGAAGCTTGATATGTATAAGGCGCGACAGGGTAAGGTAGTCTACCTTGAGCAGGAGCCCAGGCTATTTGATGACAGTATTCTTTACAATATTACACTCGGGCAAGAACACTATGATTCGAAACGCATGGAAGAGCTGGCGGAAACATTTAATATCAGGGAACTGATAGAGCGGCAGCCTGAAGGCTGGAATACCGCGACGGGAGGCTCGGATACGACTTTCTCGGGCGGTGAGAAGCAAAAGATGATGCTGGTAAGGACGTTTCTTAACAATCCGGAACTTGTGATTCTGGATGAACCCTCATCTGCGCTTGATGCCGGTTCGACGCAGGCACTGTGTGATTATTTAAAATCTACCGGGCGGGAACGCATCACGGTGATAATAACTCATGATGAGATATTCAAAAAAATAGCGGACAAAGTTCTGACTTTGTAACGCTCACAGTCAATACGAAAGATAAAAATATCCCGCGGAACTCCGCGGGATATTGTATTATGCTTCTGAAGTTTTCTCGATATATGCTTTCTCAAGCTCGTCGTGAATTCTGTCCGTAAGACCCTTAATCTCATCTCTGGACATTCCTGCGGTCTCGATGGCGGG
>Ga0129306_1001878_pt1 | contig 21151 bp, 22 predicted proteins | sample P827metagenome_FD_94438 | JGI IMG/M metagenome (GOLD analysis project Ga0129306, IMG submission 94438) | Capybara group fecal microbial communities from Wisconsin, USA - P827 metagenome | ecosystem: Host-associated > Mammals > Digestive system > Large intestine > Fecal | place: USA: Wisconsin... | reverse complement strand
CCTTCTGACAGGCTGTTTGTCAAGAGTATTCTTGACGGATCTGCTACAAATATTTAAGCGGCACTGACGATTGATTAGTCAGTGCCGCTTTCGTATTATATCCGGTGATATGAAAACTCCCTACAGAAAAAAATCTGCAGGGAGCTTTCATTAGGAAGCAGGAGGTTCATCTAGACTGATAACAGAATAAAAATCAGAAAAGCAGTCAAGTACGCAGTCGGCCTCAGAGGTATCCTGTTGGATCGAAGCGCCTGTATAGCCAACCACAAAGGCGCCCGCCGCTTTACCGGCACTGATTCCTACAGGAGAATCTTCAAATACAATACATTCCTCCGGCCGTGCACCGAGACGCTCCATTGCCATTTGGTAAGGCTCCGGATTGGGCTTATGATTTGTAACCATATCACCGCCGATGACAGTATCAAACAAGTCTGTCATGCCCATTCGCTCCAGGCCGATGGTTATCAGACGTAAGCTGGTCATGGACACCACAGCAGTTCGGATTCCCTTACTGCGGAAATCACGCAGGAGCGAAATCAATCCGGGCATTGGAGCAATATCACCATTTTCATAGGTATTCCCGGAAACAACCCGCTGTGCACGGTATTCTTCCATGGTAACCGTACGGTTTGCCCGGGAGAGAAACCGCTCGATCCGGTGGGGATCATTGGTCCCCACCAGGCTCATGCGTTCCTCGTTTGTCAGTGTTACGCCGAATACGGCCAATGCTTTTTCCAGAAACACTTTATTGCTTGTTTCGGTATCCGCAATGACGCCGTCAAAGTCGAACAGAGCAAATCGGAAAGTCATTATTCAGCAAACAGCTTTCTGGCTGTCGCCTGAATATAAGCAACATCCTCGGCAGACAGATCTGCAAAGTCGCTGTTCTCCATGGAGCAATTGGAATCCTGGACATACATCATCTTGGTGTCCTTCTGAGTAATGGAATAGAACCAGCATTCCGCAGGAACATTGTAAACCTTGCCCAGCTCCATGGGAGTCAGGCAGATATCCCTGAAGGCATCGTTCTCCCGCTCGGCGGTGATCAAAATAGCCTTGCCTGCGGAGAGGATGAACTGTTCATCGGTGGAGTGGTGAACCTCCAGATGGGCGATTCCGGCAATGTCGTTATCGGGCTTCCAGTTCTTAATGGAAACCAGCCATTTCTCGTTCTTGTATACGCAGAGGATTCCCTCACCGTTGTTTTCGTACATATCGGGTCTTTTCATAAGAGACACTCCTTTATACTTCTGTTTTTCCAAGAATGGGTGTGCCATATCCAAAGGCACCTTCCATGGCGCAGACATGGGCAGCGAAGACAGCTCCGTCATTCATCGCTTTTTCGATGCTTGCAGCCATTGCGCTGTCTGTTCCCTCCAGCAATTTGCCGGTTTTGGATGCCTTCAGCAGGCTGCACAGGAATGTAGCAAAATAGCTGTCGCCGGCTCCCATGGTATCAATCACATCATCTGCATGAACAGCATTGGCAAAGAAAAATCTGCCGTTTACCAGAGCGTAGGAACCGTCCTCACCGATCGTACCCAAAACAATGGGAACGCCGTAGGAAGCAGCCTTCTTCATTTCTTCCTCCCGCTGCTGAGCGGTCAGATGTGCGCAGGAGAGCAGTGCAACCTCGATGTGCGGGCAGACCTTTGCCAGATATTCGTCCGTCCAGCGGGTGGAAAAATCATAGGCGATGGGAACGCCGGTGGCCTTCAGCTGAGGAAGATCCTCTTCAATATAGGAGTTCAGGTTGGTATAAATCACCTGGAAACCCTTGATGTATTCCAGATCCTCCGAGGTGAAATCAAAGGCATGTTCCTTGGCAATGCCTCCCTTATTGCTGCCCAGGAAAACCCGGTCATTTCCCTTTAATGTAACCAGGGCAAAGCCGTTGTCACCGGGATATTGGCGGCAGTGAGAACGGTCCACATGCATGGTATCCAGCGTCTCCTGAACGCAGGCAGACACTTCATCTGTACCGAATTTTCCCAGATAAGCAGAGGCAACACCGTTCATGCCTGCATAGGCGCAGGTGTTGACGCACTGGCCGCCGGGATACATTTTTCCACGGGAAAGATATTTATCACAAACATTATCACCGATGGCGATGATTTTTGCATCTTTCATGATCGTACTCCTCTGGAAAACGGTGTATTAGTATTCAACCTTCCACATATAGCGGCGGGTGGGCAGAGGATGCTTCCGGGCCTCAGCAAGATCGTGGTTATAGATGGGATACACGTTGTTGAACAGGGAGTGGTTGAAGTAATCCACAACGGAGGCATCGATGACGCTCAGACCCAGCTCCTTGGCATCCAGAACCTCAATTCGTTTTGCATAGGTCTTGAGGAACTTCAGCGCACGCTCATCCAGGGCACGGGTAGAGCCCTCGGAAATCTGAATCATAAAGGGGCGGTTTGTATCGGTGATTTCAAAGGGGCCGTGGAAGAACTCACCGGTGTGGATGCTGCTGGAATCCAGCCACTGCATCTCCATGAAAATGCAGATGCTCTCCATATAAGCGGCACCGTAACCTGCACCGGAACCCATCGTATAGATCACGCTGTCATTCTTGTACTCTTCTGCAAAAGCCAGAGAGCGCTTAGCAACATGCTTACGGGCGTTGCGGATGACGGTAGTAATCATACCCACGCCAGCCATAAACTTATCGTAGTTCTCATAACCGGCAGTCTGGTTCAGCAGCTCTACAGCAACCAGCAGAGCACACATGGTCTTTTCGCCTGCGTAATCGATGTCGCCAGCCAGATGATCGGGAGAGGCATCAAACTCATAGCAGACAACATAGTCACCGTACTGGACGATTTCGGACTGCTCCAGCCAGGTTAGCAGGATAACGGTTGCACCCATTTCCTTGCCCATCTTGGCAGCGGCAATGGTCTCGGGGGTGTTGCCCTTGTGGCAGGACAGGCAGATCACGGAGTTCTTGCCAAAATCCTTGGGAGTGCTGTGAACAAACTCGTTGGAGCTGATCAGCGCGCACTTAATGTTGGAGCACTCCTTCTCCATAAAGGTCTTTGCAGAATACAGGGCGCCCCAGGAACCGCCGCAGCCCACATAGTACAGGGACTTTACGCCGCCGATGTCCTTTTTTGCTTCCAGAATCTCGGAAACGATATTTTTGATGTCAGTGCTTTTGTAAGTCATAGTATTTTCCTCCAATATTGATTTTTTTGATTACAGATAGGGATTAAACTGCTGAATGACCTTCGTTGCCCGTTCGCGGCCCCGTGCCATGCAGGCGGGGATATCCTCACCCAGGCTCAGGCCATAGGTAAAGGCTGCAATATAGCTGTCGCCGGCGCCTACAGTATTCACAACCGGGACGGAGAAAGCATCAATCTTATAGAACTGATTGCCGTCATAGGCAAGGCTGCCATGCTCGCCCAGCATCGCAATGACGCAGCCGGTACCTTTTTGCTTTGTCTTCACCATCCACATATTGCAGGCCTCCGGTCTCAATCCAACTCGTTGGTGTTGGCCTTGAACCATGCGATGGTATCATCGATAGCCTTGTCAGGATCGCAATAGTACCGACGGTCGCAGATCTCGAAGGAAACGGTACCTTCGTAGCCATGGGCTTTGATCTGGTCGTAATACTGCTTCATGGGGAAATCGGCGTCACCGGGCACAGTGTGACCACGGTCATTAAAATGAACATGCTGAAGCTTGTCACCCAGATTGGCAAAATAATCATCAATGGTTTCTTCTGCATAGGTCATCTGATCCATATCCACCATGCCAACAACAGCAGGGGAACCGATTTCTTCGATCATTTTTGCAAGGTCAGTGCTCTTGATCAGAACATTGGTGGTGGTTACTTTCAGTTCCTCCAGAAGCAGCTTAATGCCCTTACGTTCGGCATAAGCAGCCAGTGTACCTACGCTGTCTCGGCAATAATTCCAGGCATCTTCTCGGGGCATATCGAAATATCCGAAGCCAGTGCTGATTTGGATAGCAGGACATTCCAGGAACTGTGCGGTGTCCACTGCCCGCTGATAATAGCGGATGCTGGACTCCCGGGTAATAGGATTCTGGGTGCAGAAGTTTACAGGGTAGGTGCAGTTTTCCGGGGTCATGGCCATAACCTTCAGGTTGTGGCGCTTAATGCTCTTGTCCAGCTCAATCAGACTGCTGACCGGATAGTCGAACATATTCAGCTGAGGAGCGCAGCAGTACAGGTCAATACTGTCAAACGGGGAGCGCTCTACCTTATCCAGAAATTTTTCTATGGGGTAACGGAGATAATGATAGCTCATTGGAGCGAATTTCATTTAGAAAACTCCTTTCAGTTTTTAGAGAACGGTTCGGAGATTCCCGGAGAGAAGAAGGGAGAAGGAGAAAAAACTCACCGGGAATCAAAGCACCTGCAGACTGGGCCTATCTGTAGGTGCTGTCCGAACCTAACCAAAATGGAAGGGATAAATCAATCAAGCTTGCAGTACATTTCGTATAAAATCTATGTATGCATCAGTAGCAGCGTCCGGATCTACATAGTAATCCCGGCTGCACATCTCACAGGAGCACCAGCCTTCATAACCGCGCTTTACAAGGGTATCGTAGTACTCCTTCATGGGCAGGCCGCCGGTGCCGGGGATGGTATGGTTCAAATCACTGAAATGAACGAAGCCATATTTGTCGCCAAGGTTGTCAAAATAGTCGTTAATATGTTCACCGGCTTGGGACATCTGATCGGTATCGGACAATCCCATCAGATAGGGAGAATTCACATCGTCCAGGAACTGCTTCAGCTCTTTGCTGGTTACAATCAAATTCGTGGTGGTTTTTTTGCAGGTTTCCAGGAAAATGGACACGCCCTTGTGGCCTGCATATTCGCACAGATTCTGGACGGCTTCCACCTGACGTTCCCAGGCTTCTGCCTTGTCTGCATCAAAGTAGCCGGAGCCAGGACATATCTGAATATGGGGGCATTCCAGGAACTGGGCTGTATCGATCAGCCGCTGGTAGTAGCGCTGGGTAGATTCCCATGTCTGCAGATCAGAGGTAGCAAGATTGACAGGATATACGCAGTTTTCTGCGGTCAGTACATAGGGGCTCAAATGGCGGTCCTTGATGTCCCGATTCAGCTGAATCAGGTCGCCCAGAGAATAGTCAAATGGGTTCAGTTGGGGGCCGGTGCAGTAAATGTCGATTCCATCCAGCTCGGAACGCTCCATTTTATCCAAATATTTCCGGATTGGATAACGCAAATAATGGTAGCTCATCAGTGTGAATTTCATAGTTAACGCCTCCGGACAGAAAAGATAAGGGGCGGGATGGAGAGAAACCCCCGCCCCTGTATTAAAGAGGATTAGATGATGACGCTGGCCAGAGCAAAGGCCACAGCAGAGTCAACAACAGCCATAACCACAGAAGGCAGCAGGTAGCTGGTGTTGAAAACGAACTTGCCGATCTTGGTGGTTCCGGCAGTATCGAAAGCGATGGCAGCCAGGCTTTCGGAAGCTGCGGGGATCAGGAAGTGGGAACCGATTACAACCCAGCCTGCCAGCAGGACGGGAGTGCTGATGCCCAGAGCCAGGCCCAGAGGAATCACGATGGCGGTGGTGGAGCCCTGAGAAGTGGTGATGTTGCCGACCAGATAGCAGGCAATGATGAACACCCAGGGATACTTGTTGGTGAACTGGGAAACAACCTCGGTCAGGTAGGAGGACTGAGCACCAATGAAGATGTTGACCATCCAGCACAGGCCCAGAGTAATAACAGCGGCGAACACGCCGGAACGGAACACGGGGCTATCCAGGATAGCATCCGGCTTCTTGTCCATTACCACGCAAATAACGCCGGCAGCCATCAGCATAAAGATCTGAATGATATCGGTCATGCCCAGAGTGTTGCCGTTGGACAGAACAGGACGCAGGGACTTGATAACGCCCAGCAGGACGATAACAACCATGGCAACCACGAAGGTGACAACGGAAATCTTGGACTGCTTGCTGAACTTGGAGGTATCAACGACCTTATCGGTGTGCTCCTTCAGAACCAGGGTGCCATTGGCAACGCGGGCCTGGAACTCGGGATCGTCAGCCAGCTCCTTGCCCTTCTTCAGCATGACGAGGCCGGAAGCCAGAGAGCCCAGCAGGGTTGCAGGAATAACAACCATTAGAACCTTGACCATATCAACGCTGCCGGAAGCTTCCAGGAAACCAACCAGTGCAGCGGTAGCAGCAGCCAGAGGAGTGCCGCAGACGGCGTTCTGGCTGGAAACAACGGATGCAGCGATGGGGCGCTCGGGACGGATGCCATTTTCAATAGCAATCTCATTGATGATGGGCAGCAGGCTCCACAGAATGTGGCCGGTACCGCAGCAGAAAACGAAAACCCAGCTAACCAGAGGGGCAATAATGGTGATAGACTTGGGATGCTTTCTCATAATCTTTTCGGCCAGAGCAACCAGGTATTCGATACCACCGGCTGCCTGCATAGCACCGCCGGCGATAACCACACACATGATGATTCTCAAAACCGTCATAGGGGGGTCGGACATGGGAGTTTTGAACAGGAAAGTAAAGATAAATGCGCCAAAGCCGCCAGCCAAAGTCAGGAACACGCCGCCTTTGCGGACGCCCCATGCAATCAGAGCCAGCAGAACTACGAGCTCAATCCAGAACATAGAAATCCTCCTAAAATACTTTGTTTTTGATTTCCCCGCAAATACGGACAAGCAAAGTTCATGACGTTCTGCTTCCCTTTCTCTGTAGGTGCCGGAATCATTTCGAGAGTGTGTGCACACCATCTCTAACAAGCAATCCATTCAGCACTTTGTAATCTTTTGTATTGAAATGTATTGCTTTGTATTGATGATATTATAGGAATATTAAGATCGGATGTCAACAGTATTCCACAGGCATCATCCATTTTTGGCACATTGCAAAAAATGGAGTGCACTGTTTTAGTGATTATAACATATCTAATACATTGCAATACATTTAGGAAATAATTAAGCTCGCATCCTTTCTTTGATGCGAGCTCATATGCCTTTCTGTGTCAAACCATGAGTTTGAATTTGTCTCCAATACAAAGCTGCTTGGAAAGATGACGGAATATCCCGGTTGAATCCTCCACAACGCTTTCAATTCTCAGCAGCGGATATCCCTTGGCCACACCCAAGAATCGGCCCTCCTGACTGGTGGCATACACAATATCCAGTGTCTTTACCGATTTTGAGAAATGAATATTCTTTTTCCTCTGAAGCAGGTCATAGAGCGATACATCCTCCAGATTTTCCTGCATAAGAAACAGAAAATCCTCCGGAAACTTACAGCGCTCAATGACAACCGGCTCCCCATCGGCACTGCGGACTCGCTCAATTACAACAATCTGGCTGTCTTCCGAAATCCGCAGCTGCTGCGCATCCTGCTCACTGGGATATTCCTTACTCAGCTTAATCACCTTGGAGCCTGGAATGCATCCCATCATACGACACATTTCCGTAAAGCCAATAACGCCGGATAGCTCCCGCTGGATTTTCTTTTCCGCAACAAAGGTGCCCTTTCCGGAGCGTCTTTCCAGGTATCCCTGTTGCGTCAGTGAATCCAGCGCTTTTCTTACGGTTACACGGCTGACTTTGTATGTTTCAACCAACTCGTTCTCCGTTGGCAGTTTGCTGCCGGCCAAGAATATGCCATCATCCATTTCTTTCTTCAATTTGTCCGCAAGCTGCCGATACAGAGGCTCGGCGCTCTCGGAGTTAAGGCTGTTCATGGTACTCATCATTCATTCTCCATGTTCATAAACATAGTGGTTTTGTGTTTATTTGTATTAAATTATATCGGAACCTCCCGCAAAAAGCAAGACAGTACTTTTGCTAATTATCCACGCAATTCCCTTCTTTTTTTGATAATCTCGCAACATTTGTATTGAATTGTATCTTTCAGGCACCAAAAACACCGCAGCATCATTTCACACAGAAGAATCTTTTCACTATTGTAAGGCCGAGCCGGAATGCTCCGGAAGCATCCGATACACGCACAAAACCGATTGACAATCGCTTGAACAAAGTATAATATAAACACATACAAAACAATACAAAGTAATACAATTAGAGATTAATCGGAGGATCATCATGAAAAAGCTTAAAAAAGAGCAGCTTGCCATCGGAAATTATCACTATACCAATTGGTCGTTTGAGCATTTTCTCAAATCTGTGCAGGAGCTAGGACTGCAGAACATCGAAATCTGGGGTGCAAAACCTCATTTTCTGGTAGATATTCAAAGTCCTGACTATTTAAGAACTGCCGCAAAGAAAATACAGGATGCCGGGCTGAATGTTATATGCTTCTGCCCGGAACAGAATAACTATCCGGTCAATATCAGCGCATCAGAGACTTCCCTGCGCCGGTGGAGCATTGAGCACATGAAGCATTCTATTGAAGCCGCTGCACTTCTTGGCGCGCCAACCGTACTGCTTTGCCCCGGCAACGGCACTATGGATGAGCAGCCGGAAACCATCCGCGATCGGTTTGCAGTTTCTGCAAGGGAATTGTCTCAAACTGCGGCTGACAACGGTGTTGTGCTGGCACTGGAAACCCAGGCCCAAACGGATGCCCTCTTTATGAACACTGCTCAGCAGCAGCGGGAGGTGCTGGACATGGTGAGCCATCCTAATTTCAAAATGATGCTGGATACCGTGCAGCTCGCCCAGTTTGATACGAGTGTTGCAGAAGATATGAGAATCATCGGAACAGAAAATGTTCAGCATGTTCACCTAGGTAATACCGTTCTTCGGGAAAAGACCGTCGGCGAAAAGCGGCTTCCCGGTATCTACAGTCTTGGCCGCAGCGTGTGCGGTCACATTGGCTTCCGAGAGGGCAATCTCCCTCTGATGCAGAACCTCAAAGAACTGGCTGAAGCTAATTATCAGCACTTCGTCACCATTGAGATTTGCCAAAAAGCATACTGGATGGAAGCGGACAGATATGCCAAAGAGGCTTTGGAGCTGATTCAGGACGCTTTTATTTAACATTGGAAAGAAGAGACTGCCATACAGGCAGAGCATAGTGAAATGCTGCTTAACAATTGAAATCGTCCGTTCCCTGTCCCAATAAAAAATTCATCATTCCTAGTCGACTGTTCTTCTATATCTGTCTTTCCAGTGCGGATATTCTGAGATACGGAGGTTCACTGCCGGTATCCGAAGCAAGGGATTCTCGTTTCTGCTGCCCTTGTCGAATATTTTCTTTTTCCACTCGATTTTACTCCTTTGTGACATAAAAAATCAACAGTTTATGGGGTGCCAATAACTATGGCTTTCACCTCCCATTTAGCTACTGCTATTATTATCACAACAGAGCCGCAATCAGATGTATTAGATAGTACGAAACTACAACTCTCAGCACCGATAATAACATGACTATCAAAGCAACTCTATCTCTTCATCGCCCCCAATCGTCACGTTTGTGATTATTTTTCTGATGTCCTTCCCGCATTTTCTGTTCTTTTTCTTGTTTTCTCAGCTCTCTTTCGAGCCAGCGTTCCTCTGCTTCCTCGTCAAGCAGTTTTCTTGCCTGCTGGGTGCTGTCGGCCAGCATGAACAGGCTGTAATCAATGCCGTAGTAATCCAAGAGCTTGTCTTTGATTTCGTCCTCCTTCTTTGGGCGAATTTCCTTGCGGGCTTTGTAAATGGCGAGCGGATCAAAGCGGTTGTTGGCATCCCTGGCAGCAACATCATACTGATCCAAAACGGAATCTCTCTGTTGCTTGAGGGATTCCGTTTTCTGATTCAGTGCTCGGAGACGCTTTTCAAGATTGTCTGCCTGTTTCTTGATTTCCGGTACTTCACTGGCATCCTTGCAATCCATGCTATCCAAAAGCATTTTACGCTCAGATTGCAGCTCCTCAATTTCTTCCGTCAGCGTGGCAATGCGGGTGGTCAGCTCCTTTTTATACTGGAATCTCCACATGGGAGCCTCCTGCTTTTCTTTCTGAGCAGCCTTGCGCTCCTTGGATTTTTCTTTGATCTGCCCGACAATTTCAAAGTAGTCAGACAGTTTTTTCCTGTAAAGCTGCAAACGGTCACGCAGATTTCGGCTGTCCCGGCCTGTGCGGTTCATGTGGAAGCACAGAAGGATTACTGTCTGCCGCATAGATTCCAGCGCATCCGCAACACCGGGGAGGGTATCACGGAATGCCTTGGTCAGCTTCTGGATGGTTGCCTTGAGGGAGCGAATGAGTGCATTGTCCTTCTTAATTTGCCGGTTAAGCTCACAGCGGTCTGCAACAATGCCCTTGGCTTCCATGGCACGGGCGGCCACACCCTCGTGGATAGTTGGGATTTCGTCCAGGCCACGATCCTTATTGCTGCGGTGGTCGATTCTTTCATCAATCCCGCTGCGCTCCAAACTGCGGTTGACAGCATCTGCCCAGGCAGACCGCCAGAGCACAAGCTGCTCGTCACTGTTCCAACGGGCAGTAGTGGGATTCTGCCGACCATATTTTGTACTCTTAGGGTACTTGTTCACCCGTTCCAAGCCTTCCGCCTGGGACGGTGGCAGGTACTCTTTCTTTTCACCAACCTTGTATTGGTACAGCTTCTCCCAGCCCTCATTCTGCGCTGCCTTGAATTCTGCTGCCGTAAAGCCCCGCTCCTCGCCGTCTTTTACGCAGAGATACTCCTTTTCCGTCTTATACTGCCATTTGCCTTGTTCATCCAGAGGACGGACAGTTAACATAATGTGAGCATGAGGGTTATGACCGTCCGTATCATGGATTGCCACATCGGCACACATCCCGTCCGAAACGAACTGCTCTTGGATGAAATCCGAAAGGATTTCTGTCCAATCCTCCTTGCCCAGTTCGATGGGCAGGGCAACCACAAACTCCCTTGCCAAACGGCTGTCCTTCGTTTTCTCGCTTTCCTCCACAGCATTCCAGAGCACACTCCTGTCTGACCATTCCGCAGGGGCGTTGGGTGGCAGGAACACCTGTTCCCACACAAGTCCCTGCTTCCGGGTATAGTCATGCTGTACGCCGTCATAGTCGTTATACATTTCGCTGCAGCTCATATAGGCTGCGGCGGCTACGGCACTTCGTCCTGTGCCACGGCTCACGACCTTCGCTTCCAAATGGTAAATTGCCGTAATTCTTCACCTCCTTTTCTGTTTCTCTTTCGCAAAAGAGAAAATGGGTGCATCGTTTGACCGATGCACCCATATCTGCGGCAAAGCTGCCGGTGGCAGGTTTGCGCAGGCAGCGGGCGAGGATGGAACATTTTGTTCCGTCCCTTGCCTGCTGCGTGGACGATGACAGCAACTCTCTGAGGTGTGGCATCGTCCATAGGCTTCCGCAGAAGCCGCATCCCCCTCGGAGAGCGCCGTGCCCGACCAAAGGGAGGGATACCACCGCCTGCTTCGCAGGTGGTGAGTAAGTGCGCCCTTACGGGAGAAAAAAGAGGAAGCCCCCGGTTCCCCGGAGACCTCCCATTCGTATCTCAGTCTTGTTTTTCCAGCTGTCGTGAAAGATACCCCTCCAGTTCAGACAACTCAACAGACTGAACCTCCGGCAGCATTTTCTCCAAAATCGCCCCCTCCTGAATGAGCCTGCGGGTACGGGCCTTTCGTTCCTTGACCCGATTCCGTGCCTGCACTTCCTCTAAACGATGCTGCGCTTGCAACAACTTCTTTTCTGCCTCTGTCATAAAAATCCCTCCTCACTTTCGCTTTCGCCAGACAATCTCATACCCCAGCGCATCCGCAAGCTGGACGGCCTCCGTGTAGCGCAAGGATTCCCGCTGGAGCTTGTTGGACAGGTTGGATACGCTGCCGCTCCAACCATGCTCGTCATGCAGCAGATTGACCACCTCCTGCATGGTCATGCCCTGACGGACGATGTACGACTTGATTTCATTTCTCAGATTGGATTTCATCAACTTTTTACCTCCATATTTTCGTGATATTGGTTTTTGAGTAAGTGAACTGTGTGCGCTTTGCGGTGAAAAATCTGCCGTGCAACAAATCTGCTCAGATTTCCGTCCGTGATAACCTATTCGTAACAGCACCCTACCGGCTTCACTGTTCTGCGTGAGAGCATACGGAATGGCAGAATATGCCGCCGTCAGGTGCATCGGCTTCACGCTCCGGTAAATCACCGGATGGTGCAGTGCGTTCAATCTGCGGCAAAAATCTTCACGGATTTCACAAGCACTGATTTTGAAGCCGCTAAATTGAGCCGCCAGTGTACGGCTCGGTACGGCAAAGTCTCTTTGTGTACACTTCTGTACGCCTGTTTTGCGTACCAGCCGCCGATTCAGCGGCAGATTTTATACTCTGCCGTGAAATACTCCACGGTAGGCACAAGTAAAATCATATTCTGCGGATGAAGTTGAAAACTGCCGTACAGAGTGTACGGCGTGTACGGCAATTTTGAAGTCCGCTCCTCGTTTTCAATACGGCAGCGGATTAACCACCTCGATGCCCATAAAGCCACGCACCCGCTTGCCGCCGACGTGGACATTGTTGGTGGCCTCCACATTGTAAAGACGTTCGTTCTGCGCCAGCTCGGAACTGAGACGGTTAGCCGACATAGGCTTTTGTGCGTTGTCCTCGCACCAGCGCTGATATGCCTCATACAGCGCCTTGGAGCTGGCCTCACTGTCGGCTTTGAAGCGGATGTATCCCTCAGATTGCAGAAACTCGATCACGTTGTTGCTGCTGCGCTTGACCGTCTCCATATTTTCTTTGGCCTTTGAGCTGACTGTGAACTGATAGTTGTTCCCGATCAGCCGGTGCAGCCCCTCCAGACACCAGAGAAAGATGCCCTCCTTCTCCCGCAGCAGCTTGTCCACCAGAAACGGATCATCTGCTCTGACTGTGGGGCGATCTTTGGTTGTCAGCACGATCTGGCGGCGAAAGAAACCGTCGGACTTATCGTGTAAGGCGGTCAGCGCACCGTTGCCGAAGCAGAGGAAGCGGACATAGAGCTGGCTTTGGTAACTCTGGACGCCCTTGCGCTCCATATCCATCTTGCACTCGGAGGTCACGATGGATTTGATATAGTTGGTCTTGGGCAGGGCGCTCATATCCATATCGTCATCCACCATCAGGAGCTTGTTTTCCAAGTCTGCACGGCTGAACCGGTTGCTCTCCACCTTCTGGATGCTGGTGGTGTTCATGCTGTCGCCCAGCAGGGAGCGCATGACCAGACCGATGCGGCTTTTGCCCTCGCCGCCCTTGCCGATGAGCATGAGCATTTTTTGCCCCTTGGTGGTAGGCAGCAAGCAGTAACCGAGAAATTCCTGCAAGGTTGGAATGTCCTCCGGTTGCAGCAGCTCTGATAGGAATTGCAGCCACTTTTTCGGAGTGGGTGCGTCAGGGTTGTAGGCGACCGTCAGCCGGTTGTTGCAGTAGCTCTTGTCGGCGGTGAAGCTGCCGTCCATGAAATACGTCCCGTTGGCAACATGGATGCGGTCTGTCTCAATGGGCAGCGGCGGCGAATAGGCTTGCAGCTTGATGCTGGCCAGTAAATTCGCAACCGTCTTGGAGAGGTTGGCGGTCAGCACGCCGGAGATTTCTTCCAGAATGAGATTACCGATCTGTCCCTCATCCTCAATCAGCCCGTCCACGGTGAAAAGCCGACCTCGAACACATTTCATGGGGTGCTTGTCCAAGAATTGCTGACAGAACAGCACCTCGTTGATGTGCCTGCCGTCGTACCACTCAGGCCACGTCTGCGGTGTCATATCCATCTTCCAATTCCTCCTTGTGAATTTTCTCTAAGCGCTGCCGCAACCTGCCCAGCTTGCCATCCGCCATCTGCTGCTGAATTACCTCGGTGCGTTCATAGGAATCACCTGCGCACAGAATATCCAAGTAATATTCCGTCTGGTCGAGTTTGTGACAGGCTTCCACGAACCGCTTATCCGGTGCTTCTGCTGGTGATTGCGGCGCATACTGCACCTTCCATTTCCGCAGGACACGGGCGTAATCGGATAAAACAGAAAAGCACAGCCGCTCGTTTTCTCTGAGCTGCTGTGCTTCTGTTCGGATGCGCTTTGCGCTGAGTGCCGCTGCGCTGGGCGGCTTGTCCGGGGTGAGGTGAAAGTCGGCTGCCAGACGCTGCGCCGCTTCATAGAGCGGCAAGCCGAACAGCTTTGCGGCAAAGTCGATCACATCTCCATGTTCCCCGCAGGCGAAGCAATGGTAGTGGTCGTCTGCCACATACAGGCTGGGGTGCCGGTCATTGTGGAATGGGCAAAGGGCCATGCCGCAGCGGTTGACCTCCACGCCGTACCGCTCCGCTGCCTCCCGGCAGCTTACGCCGTATTTTACAATTTCAAAAAGACTCATTGTACCTCCATTTCTGCGCAAAACGGCGGCCTGCCCAATCTGGGGCAAGCCGCCGTTTGCGTCTTATCTTATGCTGTTTTGATTTCTTACTCCGGCGCTGCCGGAGTAACTTCCTTTGCTCTCCGGGCTGCATTTCGTATCCGCTGCCCCTTGAGATGGCCTTCATATCTGCAATCGTCACTGCAATATTTCACATCTGATCTCGTTGTGGTGAACACCTTGCCGCAGTTCTCGCAGGTGCATTCCCGGCTGCGGCTTTCGGCCGCCTCCTGCCGGTAGAATTTGGAGCGGCAGTTGGGGCCGCAAAACAGGGTGTTTGTCCGCTTGGATGCAAATTCCTGTCCGCAGCACTTGCAGGTCAGCATGAAGGGCTGCCCGACGGCGTGTTCACCGGCCTTGATTTTCTGATACCTCTCCCGGCTTTTGATGCGGTGCCGCTTGAGCTGCTCCTGCCGCTTGATTTCTTCTTCGGTCAGCTCCGTGACAGGCAGCTCAAACCGCCCGATGAACCGCAGATAGATTTCCACCTCCTGCACTCGGTCGCCGTCGATCTTTTCCGGGGCGTGTACGATAATTTTCTCCACGAACTCGTTGATCATGGGCGTGGTCAGCTCGGAGAAGTCCGTGTACTTCCTTGCCAGCTCCAGAAACTGCTTGGCTCGGTCGGTGTCCTCAGCAAAGGCTGACATCTGCGTTTCCATTTCAGATACAGATGCCGTCAGCGCTTTCTGCTCCGCCTCATATTCCGCCAGCAGGCTGTCAAAGCGTTCGCCGGTGATGCGCCCGACGGCGAAGGACTCATAGAGCTTCTTGATGATGGTATCCAGCTCAGAAATCCGCTTTTTCTCCTTGTTTAGCTTCCGCTTGGTTTCCTTGGCCGCCTCTGCCTGCCGCAGTTGGGAGGCAGAGCGCACCTTCTCCAGAAAAGCGTCCCGGTCGGAGATGGCAAAGGTGCTGGCAGCCCGGATGGTTTCCAGAATCAGCTCCCGGAGTACCTTGCTGCGGATATAGTGTCCGCAGCAAGCGTGGGTGCGTTTCTGATGTGCCAGCGTATAGGTGGAACAATCGTAAAAGTCCGACGGATAAGGGTTATTCTCCGTGCCGCCCCTTGAACGGTGATTCATCATTTTTGCCCCGCAGTCGGCGCAGAACACAAGCCCTGTCAGGGGATTCGCCTCACCCAGCGTGTCATGCCGCCGTGGCGTTTTCCGCAGCTTCTGCGCCAGCTCCCATGTTTCTGCATCCACGATGGCTTCATGGGTGTTCTCGAAGATCAGCCGATCCTCCGGGGGATTCATCACCGCATTCTTGTCCTTATAGGACTGCTTGTGGGAACGGAAATTCACCGTATGCCCCATATACTCCGGCTTGGAGAGAATCTGCCCAACGATGTAGCCGCTCCAGTTATACGGGTTGGGGAACTCCTCCTTGCTTTTCCAGACACCCTTGTTCTGTTTGCCAAAGTAGACCGCAGGCGTGTCGATCTTGTCATCAAACAGGATGCGGGCGATGTCGTAGGGGCCTTTGCCCTCAATGGTCAGCTGGAAGATACGCCGCACCACGGCAGCCGCTTCCTCGTCGATCAGCCAGTGGTATTTGTTCTCCGGGTCTTTCTTATAGCCGTAGATGGCACAGTTGGTGGTTGGCTTGCCGGATTCCCCCTTGACCCGAATGGCGGTTTTCTGCTTGCGGCTCAGGTCACGAAGATACCATTCGTTCATGATGTTGAGGAAGGGCGCAAACTCGTTGCTGTTCTGGTCATCACTGTCCACGCCGTTGGCAATGGCAACAAAGTGGACACTGTGCTGCCGGAAGAACACCTCCGTGTAAAAGCCGGTTTGCAGGTAATCACGACCCGCCCGACTCATGTCCTTGACAATGACATGGGCCACCTTTCCGGCCTCGATGTCCGCCACCAGCCGCTTCCATGCAGGCCGTTCAAAATTGCCGCCGCTCCATCCGTCATCGGTGTAATGGCGGCAGTTGGTGTAGCCTCTCTGTTGGGCGTAGCTTTCGAGGTATTTTTTCTGATTCACGATGGAGTTGCTGTCACCGGCATTGTCATCGTCACGGCTTAACCGCTCATACAGAGCGGTGATTTTTTCCTCAGTCTGTTTCATGCGCATTCGGCGCTCCTTTCAGACTGACGGCTCATTTGTGGTGTTTCCATTATAGCATAAGTGCCGTCATTTGTAACCCCTTCATTGCGGATCATCCGCAGGATCTTTTCCTCCATGGTTTCCGCTGCCGTCTCGCTGAATGCGACCCTGACCTTGTAGGTAGTGCCGCCGATGCGCCGGATGATGAACTGTTCCTGCTTTGCTTGCTCCATAGGCTTCCTCCTTGCGTAATTTGTTGGTTTTTGGTATAATAAGTTCGGTTCCGTTGGCTGTAAGCCAACCGTGTCTTTCGGTTGCTTTTCCATGCTCCATATCCTCCTTTTCTCTGCAAACCGCCTCATAAGTAATCTGTGTAACTTGCGCTAAGATTACTTCCTCTACTAATAGGAGAAATACGGGGTGTAAATCGGAACTGTTTTTGAAAAAAAGAAAAATTCTTTTTCGGGGAGGTGAAGCCGTCGTGGATTTATGGGGGGGTGAGCTGCTTGGCGATGATTTTTCGGATGAGGAAGAAGAATCTGAGGGACCGAGCGAAGATGAAGCCCTTGATTTGGCCGAGGATGGCTTTGCCGATTGGGTGGACACTTCTGACGGTGCACCGGAGGATGAGCGCTTAGAGGAAGCGCTGGCGGAGGAACGCACGCTGGAGCTGGAAAGCGAGCTGGAGCAGGACGAGCATCCCAGAGACTATACTGCCGAGCTGGAGGACGAGGAGGAAGAAGCCGCGCCCACCAGCGAGAAGCGGCTCAAGCGGGAAATTCGCGCAGAGGCTCTGCGGCGGCTGGAGGAAGCAGCCCGGACGGAATCCGATTTTCTGAGCGTTGTGGACGAATGGAACAAGCTGGACAGAAATCGGGAACGCCGGGAGCGTGACCATGAAAACCTGCGCGGTGATGTGCCGTTGGAGTTTCAGGCCGTGCCGGAGCCGAGAATCGCCCCGCTATGGATGAATCTGCCAAGGTTTCGCCAACTCTGTCAGGGAAACTTTCTCGACATCATCTTCTCCTGTCCCTATGAACTGCACGAGCTGACCGCAGATCGCTTTCTCTCCAAGCTCTTTTTCACCCTCAGTGATGAACAGAAGGAGGTACTGTATTACCTGTTCGTCAAGCAATACAGCACCACAAGACTTGCTGCCATCCGCGGGCAGTCCGACCGGAACATCCGAAAGCTGCGTATGACCATTCAGAAAAGGCTGCAAAGACGGATGTATGAGCATCTGAGTGAAAAGCTGGAAAAGGACTACAGCATTACTCTGCGGGAGCGCGAGTTCGTAGAGGAATATGAAGCACTGCTGCAAACCATGGGCAAAGATGCCGTGATCCGCCGGGAAAACAAAACCAAACCGAGAAAGAAAAAAGCCGCCCTTGACGAAGCCAAGGACGGTTGATACAATAGTAATATGGTTAATATATAGTTGGATTACGAGTCGAGAGGAACAGCGTCATGAAGAATCTCTTTGAGCAGTCCCGTTCCCATTGGGTGCGGTATGACCGCTATGAACTGAAAACCGCCGCAGACGGCAAGCGGTATATCACGCCGGGGAAGAATGCCAAGCCCGACATCTATAATCCTCTGAAGGAAGCGCCGGGAATCGTGCTGGATGCGCTGAATGTGGGAATGTTGATGATGAACCGCAGCCCGGAGGACGAGGTGCAGAAGGCCATTCTGGAATTTGTGATCCATTACGGTCTGCTGGGGCTGATGACAGCGCTGCCCACCACGCCGTCCTTCATGGATTATGAGAAGGTGTATCTGCCGAAAAACCATTTCATCAAGGCAGAATCCATGGAAACCGAGGACTATCTGGCCCTGTTCTATCCCTTTGACCAGCTGGATGTGGTCAAGAAGGGCATTGAGTCCAGCTGGAGCGTGTCCGGTGACCGAACAATGGTGGCGCTGACCATGACCTTTGCGGATGAACCCATGGCAAAAACCATGAGCTTCCAGCGGGAGTATGCGGAAGCCTATGACTGGGTAGCACAGCAATTCAAGGACTGGGCTTTCACCCTGACCACCTCCATTCTGTACTACAACGATTATGACCTGATCGACGAGGACACCCGAAACCTGTACCGCAAGGGTATGGCTGCCTTCGGCGGCATTGCGCCCAGCTATCATATTGAGCTGCTGGACAAGCCGACCATCTATTGGGACTTCCATTCGCTGCTTCTGGGCATCCAGATGATGTTCAGCTTCCTGCTGGTGGACGGAGAGAAACCCCTGCGGCTGTGCAAGCACTGCCAAAAGGTATTCCTGAGCAGCCGCTCCAATTCCGCATTTTGCAGCCCCCGGTGCAAAAATCAGTATAATGTCTATAAGAGCCGGGGGAAGAAAAACAGCGATGAAGATTGAGGTATGTGTAAAAACAATCACAGGAGATGTTGTATGTTTACCTTGATAGACTTTGAAAACTGGGAACGTAAGGAACATTATCTGCATTTCTACAATGATGTGCGCTGTTCCTATTCTACGTGCGTCAATATCGACATATCAAATCTGAATGGGCAACGGCTATATCCGGCAATGCTTTGGCTGTTGACCCAGACCGTCAATGAAATGCCAGAGTTTCGCACCGCTCTTACAGAAAAAGGGCTTGGCTATTTTAGTGAGATGCACCCTGCATACACTATTTTCAACCAGGAGCAAAAGACGTTTTCTGGGATATGGACAGCGCACAAATCAAATTATACTGCTTTTCTGAGCAGTTACGAGGCTGATGTTGCGAAATATTCCTCATCTGAAAAATATGATCCGAAACCGGAAAGACCCGTCAATTCATTTGACGTATCCATGATTCCGTGGTTTTCATTCACAGCATTTAATCTACAAGTTTTCGGTGACGGAAACTATCTGCTTCCGATTTTTACCATGGGAAAGGCTTTTGATGCAGGAACGAAGAAGATGCTTCCATTAGCAATTCAGGTTCATCACGCAGTTTGTGATGGATACCATGTCGGACGGTTCATTGAATTGTTGCAGAAGAAAATCATTGGTTTTGATTCCGGCTTCAATTCTACCCCCTCTGATACATCTGCGACGGTGAAGGACGAATGAAATGACAGATAAAGTACTTTGGGCATTTTCAGACACATCAGGAAATTGCAGTAACACAATATCACTTTGCGAGGCAACTAAGGAAGATGCACCGTTTATAGCCTCGGTCTACAATCAGGCAATTCTTGCGGGAAACTGTACTTGTGATACCAAAACAGTCACTTCCGAAATGCGTGAAAAATGGATTTGTCAGCACGCTGCCGATGGTTATCCGGTGTATTTATGTCTTGAGAATGGGATGCCTGTGGGCTATGGCTATTTAACAGCTTACCGACAGGGTCGTGAAGCTGTTAATCATGTGGCGGAGGTCAGCTATTATTTGGACTTCTCGGCACACGGGCGCCATATCGGCACTCATCTGCTTGCCGCATTAGAGCAACAGGCAAAGAAGCAAGGAATTAAGGTCCTGATTGCAATTCTCGTTGGCAGCAATCGGCCAAGTGTTGGCTTATTGGAGAAGAATGGTTATGTGGAATGGGGGCGGCTTCCACAAATCGTACATTTTGGTAATCGGCATACCGACCACTTGATATACGGCAAGTATTTGTAAGCTTAGGACGGTATCATATCAAGCGGAATATACGAACGAGAGTATTTCATCAAGCGAGGTTTTTAGAAAATGGTCGAGAGAATTTATCACGTTGGATTAACTGTATCTGATTTAGATCGCTCCATTGCTTTTTACAGAGACATCCTTGGCCTTGAAGTCCAAGGAGAAATATTCATGGCTGGCGAAGAAACAGACAGGTTGTTTCGTATGAAAGATACAAAAGCGAGAGTAGCTTATCTGAACGGCTCTAAAGCTATGGAAGCTCCACCAATCGAACTGATTCAGTTTGTGGACAATAAAGTAAAAAAGGTGAAGGGGAATCTATTTACAACATCTATCTCAGAAGTATGTTTCTATACGGATGATATTGAGCGTGTTTATAATAGTCTTATCGAAAATCATGTAGAATGCTTATCTGAACCGCAGTATTTCGATTTCCGGGCAAACGAATTAGGAGAAAGCAAGGCTTTTTATTTCAGAGATCCCGATGGGATTGTACTTGAAATGATGCAACCTATTTGAAGATAAAACCCAATTTAGGAAAATGCCCGTTATCGGCCATACAGCCAATAACGGGCATTTGTCATTCATATACAAGCTCGGTTAAAACGATTTCCTCCGCACGATTGCGGATGCTGTTCATGCGGCGCACCCATTCCATCTGGTTGGTGGCCTTGAGCGCTTCGGTCACATCTTCCTGCCTTGCCATATCGGAAACGATGATTGCCATACGCTCGTTGCAGGCTTGGTCGATCTCGGCAAGGTGCCGATGCAGCGTTCCGCTTGTGAGCAGGTTTGTGTAGAGAATGGGGCGATGTTCTTTCAGATAGCTACGGCGCATACGTCCATACTTGCCGATCTGATATTCTGGCTCATCTGGCAAGGAGAGGTTTGGAATGAGATAATCGCCCACTTGACGGTATGTGCCGCCCATTTCCTCAAATAGAGATTTCATAAAAATTAGCTCCTTTTTGTGTTGATTTCCAGCGGTTATAAGGCTTTTCTGGCTCCTTTCCTACAACTGCTGTTCCATTCACCACAAATGAGCCGCAGTCATATGTATTAGATGGCAGAAACCACCCTTTACATATTAACTCTTGATT
>Ga0129306_1001877_pt1 | contig 21164 bp, 23 predicted proteins | sample P827metagenome_FD_94438 | JGI IMG/M metagenome (GOLD analysis project Ga0129306, IMG submission 94438) | Capybara group fecal microbial communities from Wisconsin, USA - P827 metagenome | ecosystem: Host-associated > Mammals > Digestive system > Large intestine > Fecal | place: USA: Wisconsin... | reverse complement strand
GCAAGAAGCGGCATCAGTCCCGAAACGAACCATATAACCGAACTGTCGATGATAAACGGAACCGCTGTGATTCCCACTATCACAAGCGAAAACAGTATCCAGGTAAGCTTTCTTATGTATCCCGCCTGAGATATTACAAATCCGGCAAAAGAAATCTCGGAAGGCGCCAGACTGTTGATGATCTCTTCTTTTCTCTTAGGCTTAGGTGCCTTGAAGTATTCTTTTATTCTGTGGTCCAAATTATTCATAAGCGTCCTCCTTTCGAAGTTCTTCCTCCAGTCGTTTCCTTGCCGCAAGTATTTTTCTTCTGACGGCAAATCGGGAAATATTATATATGGCGGCCATTGCGCCGATTCCTACGTCATTGGCATATCTTAGCAGTAATAATTCCCTGTCTTCCTCCGACAATTTGCTTATAGCGGCTTTTATACTCAAATTATCAATTATGTTGTCCTCGTGGGGCATCTCCCCGATATCTTCGGTACTTACAGGCTTTTGCTTCCTGTATTCGTCTATACATAGATTCCTTGCTATTGTGTATAGGTACTTAAGAGTCGTTTCGCTTGAAGTGAATTCGTAGTGTTCCAAATACTTTAAGAAGGTTTCCTGTGTAATATCTTCAGCCAGTTCTTGATTATATAATTTGAAATAGCAATATCTGTATATTTTGTCGTATTGTTCCTGCAGGTCTAACAAGTTATCCGAAACCTCCTTTCATATAGTAATACGTTTATCATACATCAAATGTGCGCCTTAAATAAAAAAGAACTTATCTTTTTGATAAGTTCTTTAAAACAGATCCAAACTGCTATCCAAATATATCTCTTCCCTTACCTTAAGCCGATACTCGGGCTTCGTCATGTAATAGAGCAAAAACTCAAGTACCACAGCGCTTCCGAGGCTTCGGCCTTCAATCTTGAAATGCTTAAACCCTGCGGGTTCGTACACTTTCAGAATATCTTCCGTACCTATAAAGCCCGGATTTTCCATTGCATCGGAGAACCTGTAGCCCCTCTCTGCGGTAGGTGATACACATACGTGGTCTTCACAATCCTCGCCGAGGCTCTTCCTGCTTACGTTCTCGTAGCAGTTCTTGCGGTCGTAACAGCCGAACCAGCAGCATTCGTTACATAAGAATTCAACCTTTTTCTTAAGGCTTGCAGGCAGTGCGTTAAGTTCGGAGAATGCTCTGTTAAGCCTGAAGTCAGGCACCACATAACGAAAATCGTCTCGCAGCAGTTCCTCTTTAAGTTTATTAAAATCCGTAAGTACCTTAGTGGTAGACGATACGAAATAGAATTCCGGGTAACGAGCCTTAATGTAAGCCATAAGAAGGTCCGAATGCACTATTATTCCGCTCACCGCCTTCCCGTTATGCTCAAAAAGCTCACACAAAGCGTTACATTTCCTATCCGCCAAATGCTCGTCTTGCAACAAAGAATTGCTGAAAGCAAGTCTTGCGGAAATATCGTACTCACGCATCAGCGCCGCCACATCGTAAGGCTTCGCATCACCGAATCCCACGCGGCCGCCGCCCCACAGGCAATCTCCCGGAGCGCCGTATATGGAGCCTATCTCGCACCAGTCATAGAAGTATTCTCTATGCTCGCGATACAGCGGCAAAAAAACGCTGTACAGCTCATAGAACTCAAACAGCCCGGGCAGATGATAATATATCGCCATATTATCCCTCCATGCCCTTAAGGAATTCCCGCGCAGCTTTCTTCATTTCTTCTACCACATCCTCGGGACCTACCACCTTGACATCGTGGCCGAGACTGAATATCCAGCCGAAGAACTGAGGGCTTACATTAACGTCCACAAACACCGTGCTGTGCCCGTCTCCCGCAGGAAAAATTGAAATGTCCTTACCAAACCTGTCTATAAACACTCCGCACATGTAATCCGCGAACTCTATCTTAACCTTGGTCTTGCGCCCCTGATACATACCGAAAGTCGCCTTTGAATACTCGGCCATGTCGAAGCCTTCAAACTCAGCTTTACCTTCGCGCTTTTCATCAGTAACTGCAATGTGCATCATCTTGTCCACTCGGTAGTGCTTGATTCTTTTGTCAAGGTCGTCAAAAGCAACCATGTAGTAGTTCTCATCGTCCCATGTAAGCGCCCACGGACTTACAGTGAACCACGCTCCGTTGTGGCGTTCCACGAGCTTCTTGTTAATGTCCCACTTGTAGTATTTAAACTTTATTTTGACATTACCGTTTATGGCGGCATGAATATCATCGACGTTATAGTAAACGCTTTCATTCATGGTCTTGACGCGGTCGTTGATAAATACCTGACGCTGCAGCTGACCCGCCTGATGCTTGCTTACGAGTTTCTTTATCTTACCTATAAGCTCACGGGACTTGGCCTGGGTAATAAACTTTGAGGACTGAATCGCATCGATTAAAAGCTTAACTTCAGCAAGTTCAAACTCTCTCGGTCCCACATGATAAAGGGTTTCGTTGCCCACATGCTCCTTGATAATCTCAAGCCCGAACTTATCGGTCATATCCTGAAAATCCGTATAGATGCTCTTGCGCTCCGCCGTAACATCGCGTTTCTCAAGCTCAGCTATAATCTGCGACATGGAAAGCCCATGCTCGTCATCGGTTTCTTCAAGCATAATCTGACAAAGATAAGTAAATTTAAACTTCTGATTCTGACCTCGCGCCATAGCAACCTCCGTGGCAAAAGAATATGTTTCTTTTTCCATAATAACACAGAAATACCCGTTTGACTTACATGTGGCGTGCGGGTATACTAACTTAAGTATAAAATGTATTTGAGGAGTTTATATGGCACAAGAAACTATCTGGCATCTGCCCGGTCTATGCACCTTCGGAATGATCAATCACGTATTGTTCGATACGATGAAAAAATACCCCGAAATGTTCAGAGAAAACATGAAAATCGGTTCTGTATACGGGACTTTCCCCGGTGCAATCTGGAACGGGGGCCGTAACATCATAGAGGGATTTACTGGTAAGAAAGAAGTCGAAAAGATTATAGGTTCTTACAACGCTCTCGGCATTCCGGCGCGCTTTACCTGGACCAATGTCCTGCTTGAAGAAAAGCACACCTACGACACCTACTGCAACATGATTATGAACGTGGGCAACAACGGTATGAATCAGGTACTCGTCAACAGTCCCGCGCTTGAGGAATATATCCGCAAGACCTATCCCGACTACAAAGTATTATCTTCCACCACCAAGCGAATTTTAAGCTTAGATCGTCTCAAGGAAGAGCTTGGAAAAGACTATTACCTTGTGGTACTTGATTATGATTTGAATCACGATGAAAAAGTTCTCAAAGAACTTGAGCCCTGCGCCGACAAGATAGAGATTCTGGTCAATGAAACCTGCCAGCCTCACTGCCCTTTAAGAGCGGCTCATTACAAGGAAATTTCCAAGTATCAGCTTGAATATGACACACGCATTCGTTTTATCTGCAGCGACCCTTCTCCCGAGAAGAGACTATTCAAAGGCTGCATGAAGCGACCTTCCTTCATCTCTTACGATCAGATAGATGAGTATGTTGCAAGAGGCTTTAAGAACTTTAAGATTGTAGGCCGCGGCGAGGGTAAGGAATTCTATGTGGATTCACTTATCTACTACCTTGTAAAGCCCGAGCACAAGGACTTCATCCGTAAGTATTTTAACGGTGTCCTCAACGGTCTCGGCGGCGGAATCGACCCAAGCGACAACGGAAGACGCAAGATTGTATAAAAAAGTATAAGAAAACGGCAGAAACTGTATTCGCTACAGGCTCTGCCGTTATTTTATGCTTATCAATATTTGTTGGGGTAATATACGTCTAAGTCTACGTCGCCCGCGATACCGTCGATACGACCGGTGCTGGAATGCTGCCACATGAAGTACTCGCCTTCGTAGTTGGTGGAGGTGTTGTACTGGGCAAGCCATACCGGGTTCTTTTTCGGCTTGGTCCAGATAGTATTCTGGGCATTCTTACTTCCGTAGAGACATGCTTTATAACCGTAAGACTCAACTTCCTGTTCGAAGTATACAAGGAGGTTGTTTAAGTCCTGAAGGTTCATGCCGTAGTTCTCAAAGTTCTTGTAATCTTCCCAGTCGTAAGCAATCGGGAAATCAAGCTTCTGTCCGCCCAAAACTCCCATAAGGTACTTAACACTTGCCTTAATCTCTTCGGGACCGCTCTCCTCGGCGTGCCAGTAGATGCCTACCTTCATGCCTGCTGCCAGAGCTCCTGCCATATTCTGTACATAGTATCTGTCTGTGTAGTGTTCTTTCTCATCGTAGCCACCGAGTCTCATGTACACGAATTCGCAGCCCGCGTTCTTACACTTCTGAAAATCTATGTCACCCTGCCATCTGGATACATCGATACCAAGCATTGTGTTCTCGTTCTTGTAACCGGCTATAAAATCCGAGAACTGTTCCTTGCCGGTGGGGTTGTCCTCGCCGGTACCGCCACCGCCTCCGCCTGCGGCTATAACTTTGACTTCCATGTTCTTGGATGTCGAGCGGCCTACGTCATCGGTAATGGTGATGGTGAGATTGTATGTGCCAAGGTTAGAAGTATCCACCGAACCCTGCACGTTAAGGTCGACGTTTCTGTCTACGTCGTCCGCATATCCTATGAATGAATGTACATTGAAAGTATCGCCCTGCTTAATCTTGGGATTGGCCCTGTAATAGAGGAACACGGGGGCTTTGGTGTCTTCGCCCGTCTGCTTAAGAGCTTCCTCGGCTGCCTTGGCTCTGGCGGCTTCTTCCTCGGCCTTTTTCTTGGCCTCTTCTTCGGCTTTCTTGCGAGCCTCTTCTTCAGCCTTAGCCTTGAACTCAGCCTGTGCCACACTGTCGGCTTCTGTCCATGCAGTACTGAGTGCCAGAACGGTGGTCTTCGTAGCGGCCTTCATAAGCTCGGCACGCTCCTCGTGCGTAAAGCCTTCTTCGACCGGTTCAGGTTCGGGCTCGGGCTCCTCTGAAACCGACACCACCTCTATGGTCGTCTCCGGCATCAATTCGACTATCTCACCGTCGTTATTACTCTGTACTTCCGAAAGTACTATAGCTGCCAGAACCCCCACACCGCTTAGCAGTGCAAGTACCACGACAGTTGTCAGTATAACTTTCGCTTTCTTCATCAACTTCTCCCCTCGGTCACTCCCTGTCAATCAGAATAACCTCTCGCATTCGATATCACACTCTTGCTATTATACCATAGTGATTCTTCGTATATAAGGGGTCGGAGCCGAAGGTTTCTTATTTCATTCTTAATTTTTCATTTTCCTGATTCTGAGCATTATTGCCACATTACCGATTATCAGCGTAAGCGCTAGTGTGATTAACTGCGCCGGGATGAATAACTGGAAGGCAAATGCCGCTACGTGAAAGTCTGATGATGTGAGTGCCGATGCAACTTCTATCGCGATTACCGCAAGTGTTGCAAGAACGGTTATAAGTGAGAAAATAGATTTCTTCTTAACCAAGAAAAGCAACAATAAACACATCAACGGACATAAACAGATGATTACCAACTCCATTTACGTATCCCCCTATTATCTCTTCTTAATGTCATACAAAGCCCAATCCTCGTACTCGGGTCTGTATTCGGTGCCGCAGTACGGGCACTTATTAGTCTTGTAGGCATTAAAGCTTCCGCCGCAGGACTTACACTCGATTTCCGTAATTGAGAAGTTGGTGGTAAAAGGAACGTCAAGCCTTCTTCCGGCGATAACACGGTAGGTTTCTCTCTTAGCCTTAATCTTAGTGCCGCAGTCGCGCTCAGTCTCTACGTAAAGGTCTGCGGTGACATAGACCATGTTATCTCGTACTCGTACCTGCTTACAGGTAGCCATTCCGCGGAAAGTTATATCTGTAACATCATCAAACATACTTCCCAAGTCTTTTCCTTTGTAGAAAGGAAGCTCCTCGTCGCGGTCTGAGTAAGCCACGATTTTTAAAAGCGACATCATTCGGGCGGAGAATCGTTCAAAAGTGTACTCCGGACAAATCTGCGACATTCTGTAGGCAAAAGAACTGCGCGAAGTAATGATTGAGAATATGAGCGGCAAGTCCATTATCATCGCTTTAAGCGCCATACCGAACATGTGTAAAAAGAAACCCATGTATCCCACAATAGGTGTCATAATCACCATACACACGAGCAACCATATCAGTTTGCCCGGGTTCTGAATATACTCTATAGGAGCTATTCCATTCTCCGAATAACCTGTCCACAGAAAAAGTCCGAAAGTTACAGGCAACAAGCACAACCCATGCTTCAGCACAGTATGCCACAATTCCTTGCCGTTTCCGGCTATATCACGCACGTAAAAGAAATTGGAAACCTTAGGATAAAGTTCCGTCATCTTAAACGAAGTACCGCAATGAGGGCATCCTTCCTGCAGCGCTGCGATAGTCGATACCGCTCCGCAATTGGGACAGCAGTAATTATCGCAACTTACATCCTCACCGTCATGCACATCCACAACAGTCTCGTAGATTAACTGTTTTCCGCTCTTCTTGTACATGCGCATACCGTCTCGTGAGTATGTCTTCGTATGCTCTATATTATCAACGGCCCATGTAGTCCGGTAATGGCCGTCATTCCACGAACGAATGTTATTACGGGGGCTTTCAAATACGCCGCGTCGAACCATTTCCTCCGTGCAGGTTAGTTTCTTTTTACTGAGTCTGTCTCTCTGAAGTTCGAAGCAGAATCTAAGCTCCCTATCCGCCGACATGACCTTGGCGCCCGGCTCGTAGGCATGCTTTATTTCTTCACGAAAGTCGTTGATTATTTTCTCTCTGTTATCGGACATAGTTTACTCTTCTCTCCTGTACTTTCTATAAATCTTTCCGTATACAATCGGAAGCACGGGTACGCATAAAACGCATCCTATAAGCATTATTAGCCCTGCAATCTTCATACTAACAAATCCTAAAATCGTGCATGCCCAGAACAATAGAGAAAATACAATCCACATGATTCCGTTGGCTCTGTTGTATGCCGGAACATTTGAAATTTCTTCTTCCCCGACAGTGCTGCCCGAGCAAAACCACATGGGCTTTACACGCTTCCATGCATACACCCCGAGTGCTGTAAAGCATACGCTCACCGGAACCATTATGACCAACCAAATAATTACACTACCCATAAATGACCTCCTCTCCTATGTCTTGATTATAGCAGACCTATAGTGCGCATTATACTGCTAAATCCGTAATTTACAGGTTATAATTTTCTTATGAACCAAAAAGCCGAAGAAAATTACGTCTCTTCGGCCTTTTTATCTCTTTATTTAATTTAGTTTCTATACGTGGAATCGCTTCTGAAACTCCGCAATTACAGCCTTTCCCTTAAAGATAAGCGCTCCCGCAAACAGCACAACACCAATCATGGTACAGATAGCCCATGCAAGCGGCATGGAATCTCTTACAAAGAACTGTATTACGCTCGGCACCACTCCAAGGAACAGTGCCGAAAGAAGGTACGACATAGTGTTGCCGTTTTTGTCTATCATCACAAGTATGAAATTGGTTATGATGACTGCTGCCAGGGCGCTTGGAACCGCAATATCAAGTGTGACCTGCATAAATCCGAAGTAGTAGGCGGTAACGCACCACAAGGCGATGGTAAAGAGCGTAAGCGTGGTTACCTTGCCGGCGGAACCGGTGCCCGGTTTAAACTGGCGCATAATACCAAATTCGAAGGTCACAAGCCACATAGCAAGAAGCACGCTCCAATGAAGCGTCGGATATGACGGAAGTCTTAAACCTACCATGAAGTCAAGGCCGATTCCGACAATCAGCACCACCCACACAAAGAATAACTGAAGCTTGTATATTATCGACCGCTTCTTCTGGGCCTCCAACTTGGGAAAATAAGGCTCTTCCACGGTTCCCATTAACTTGCTTTGGCATAAGGGGCATTTATAGAGGTCGCCCGTGATTTCAACTTTACAATAAGGGCATCGTCTCATTTGATCACCTCCGTTGCGCTTACCGTAATGTCAACTCCCGACTCGGATAAGTACCTAACAAAATTCTTTACTACACCGGTATTGATATAAGCGTAGGAAACGCCCAAAGTAAGCTTGTCGCCGTAGCTGAACATAGTCGAAAATACTGTGTTGGTACTGCAAAAGCCGCTGTAATTATCAATCATTTCTCCAACCTCAGCCGGAGGTCTTTGCACACCCATGTTGGAGAAGGTCATCGACACTTTCTTGGCCGCTTTCTTGGCAAAGAATCTTACCACGCGCTGCTTGATAATAAGCGGAACCACTCTTACAGGAGCCACATACTCCATGGTCTCGAAGTTGTCCATCTGCTTCTTAACGTTTTCTTCAGTAAGCTTACTCTTAAACTCAGCATCGAATTCAGCCGCAAGCTCCTCAAGCGTAATATCGCTGTCAAAGACATGCGTTACCGTCACGCTGTTAAAGAAATTTCTCGCGGTCTTCGAGGGGTAGTAGTTGCGAAGGTTCACGGGAAGCGAAATTGTCACCGGCATATTTCTCCGGCGCGGAGGCATCTCGTCACGAATCGCAAGCATCCAAAGCGCTCCCAGGTAACTGGTCAAAGAAACCTTTATCTCCTTGGCCCTCGGAAGCACCTGAGCGGTCGGAAACATTATTTCAAAAAACTGTAACTGATTGTACGGAAGCTTAATTCCGCCGGGATGATAAGCCACCTTATTGTCGGAGCTTCCCGATAAATTCTTACTTCCGAAAAACTGCCTGTAGCTGTCCTGATTAAGCTCACCGTCAGAAGCTCCCGAGTGTATCGTCACATCCGTGAACTTGCCGGGATACTTAAGTCTTAAATAATCAAGCACGATGATGTTAAGAAACTCCATTGCACCCGTTCCGTCAGTGAGCACGTGGAAAATGTCCAGATTGATTCTACGACCGAAGTACGTCACCTGATAGTGAAGCATAGTCTTCGACGGAGTATAAAGAAGGGGACAAATCCTGTCATCCTCTTCTCTCACCGTAGGCAGAATACTCGTATCCTCCATATAGTGCCAGAAAAGGCCGCGACGAATCCTCACCTGCATCTGCGGGCGATCTTCGATTGCGGAAAGAACCGCCTGCTTAAGAAGCTCAGGGTCGACCTCCTCCTTAAGCGTGCAGGTTACACGCATCGCTCTTGTGTCTCTCTTATCAACCGTAGCAAGAAATACCTTGGCCACGTTATCGATTTTGTACCAGTTAGTGCTTTCCATATATCTCGTCTGAAACATGTGCGGCAAGACGCTTCATGGCCTCACGGGCCATGGCAATAGGCATCTGCTGATATACATGCCATCCTTTCTCCTCTATATCAATGAGAGCGACTCCGCCCTCTTCATCAATTTTCTCCTTAAGTCTGATACTGTCATCTAACAGTATACCGTTTCGCCCCGCCATAATGTAGACGTGCGGAAAGCCCTTAAAGCTTCCGAAAAGCGGACTGAACGCCGGATCTGCCGGGTCGCCCTCTCCTATATACGCGCGGGCCGAATCCATTACAAACTCCTCGTTAAGAATCGGGTCTATATCCTTATTGGCTTCATAGCTCGGAGCCGTTCCCGTCATATCGGTCCAGGGACTGAACAAAAGAAGTTCTCTAGGCACAGCCTTCCCCGCCGCTATCAGCCTTTGCGTAAGGCACAGTGCCATATTGGCGCCAGCCGAATCTCCCGCAAGAAGAACATGGTCCGCCTTAACAACATTCTCGGTAATATACTTCCACATAGCATCCGCATCCTCGCCCGCCGCCGGATAAGGATGCTCCGGAGCCAGCCTGTATGCAAAAGAATATGTCGTAAAGCCCGTAGCAAGAGCCAGCTTCACCGCAAGGTTACCCGCGTAATCGAGACCTCCGCTTACATATCCGCCACCGTGACAATAAATAATAACATAGCTCGGATTGTGCGCAAAAAAAGGTATGATTTCCTCGCAACGCATCTTACCTATCTTAAACTTACGCCGCTCAACATCGCCCTTAGGCGTAGCCAGATGCCCCGCCCACTCAGCAAGCTTACGGTGTCTCTTAAGCTCAGCATCCGTGGTGGCCTTACCCGACATGAAATTCACAGCCTTCAAGGCTTTTGTCAATGAATTGCTCATTACGTCTCCCCGTTACCGTTCTGTATGGTCACATCTTAAGACCACATAGATGATTATACTTCAAGACACCTAAATTGCCAATAAACACGTTAATCACGTGTTATAACGAGCTCCCTATAATATATAACTAGAGTTATTTAATTATCGAAAAAAGAAGAGTCTTAGTACCCTTACATAAAAGGAGGAGTAATACTCTATGAGAAAGATAAACAGTCTCAGAATCAAACTGACAGCATTCTTTCTGATTCCCGTAATCTTCATTGTAATAGTAGGCGTAACTGCCTATTCAATTGCATCTCAAGGAACACAGGAAACGTATCAAAGCAATGCCATCACTGCCCTCGAGCAGGTGGCCAAGTATTACGAGCTTACTTTCTCTATTGTAGAAAGCAAGACCGATCAGCTTGCAAGTCTTTCGGAGCTTAAGAACCTCTACGGAGGTGCTTACAGTGACAGCGACGAGTTAAGAAGTGCGCTCTCCAGTATCTACAGAAGCGCCAAGAACCTTGCAGAGTCGGACCGTATCGTTGAGGACTTATCAATCCTCGCCTTCAAGCAGACTTCTTTCTCGGTAGCAAACGGTAACTATCTTATGGCCGATTATATCGGCTCATCTACCGCTGCCGAATTTGAAAAAACAAGCGACTACAGTCTCATGAGCGGCGGCGATACCGGCACATGGATGGGTGTAAGAACCTTTATCGATTCTTATGAAGCCTCCAAGGGTATTGAAACCCAGCCTTACTGTGCAGTTTACGTTAAGCCGTTCTATAACTCACTTAACGAAAAACTCGGATATATCACCATGAATGTTAAGCTCGATATTTCCCTTGATGCTTTGGGAAGTATCGATCTTGGAAGCGGAAGTTCTTTTGCCTTCATTACTCCCGACGGCGTAGAGACTACCAGAAACGGTAAGAGCGAAGTCAATCAGACAGTCTTCTCTTACACAACATTCTATGATGATTTAAAGGCATCGTCACAGTCTTCCGGTTACGAATGGATGCAGGATGCCACAGACGGAAAAGTATACCTGTACGCTTACGCAAAAATCGGTGAGTCGGGCGCGGTTATCTGCGGTCGTATACCCGAAAGCGTAATCAGTGCCAGCGTTAACACCATAAGAACCACCTCCATTATCGTGGTTATTATTGCGGCTGTTGTATCTTCACTCGTAGGTGTATTCGTATCAACCAGTATCGGTCACGCCGTTAAGGGCATTTCAAACGGTTTTGAACAGGCAGCCAAGGGCGACCTTACCGTTTCCATCAATACCAGGCGTAAAGACGAATTCGGTGCACTTTCCGCTTCTGCCAATAAGATGATTGAAAACACGAAGCGACTGTTACTAAAGGTATCTTCAACCGCCGACTCGCTTAAGACATCCTCGGATGACATCGGCGGCGCATCGGATGCTTTGGTAGATGCTTCCGCAAATATTACTTCATCGGTTAACGAAATCAGACTCGGTCTCGACACTCAGGCTCAGGATGCAGGTTCCTGTCTTGCAGCTGCCGATCAGCTTACCGAAAAGATTGAAGTTGTACGTGAAAACGTCAAAGTCATCGACGATATGGCAGCCGACGCCGACGCTTCGGTTAAGAGCGGTATCAGCGCCGTTGAAAATCTTAAAGTTAAGGCTAATGAAACCAGCGATGTTACAAAGGGTGTAATCGTTGATATCGAGGCACTTGCCCGCGAAACATCCTCTATTGAAAACATCGTTGCCACCATCAATGATATTGCAAGCCAGACCAATCTTCTTTCGCTCAATGCTTCAATCGAAGCCGCACGTGCCGGCGAGGCAGGTCGCGGATTCGCGGTAGTTGCGGAAGAAATCAGAAAGCTTGCCGAGCAAAGTGCTGTATCGGCCGGTGAAATCGGAACCATCATCGCTTCGATTACCTCCAAGACCGAAAAGACTGCCACTGCTGCCAAGCACGCCGAAGAAATCGTTATGCAGCAGGAAGACGCAGTATCCACTACGCTTAGTGAATTTAACGTTATCAGCGAAAACGTCAAGACTATTGCCAGTCACCTTAAAGATATCGGCCTTCAGGTTGCGGAAATGGAAAAAGCAAAAGTCAATACGCTTTCAGCCGTCGAAGGCATTTCCGCAGTTTCGGAAGAAGCAGCCGCATCTTCTGCAGAGGTTGAGAACACTGCTCTTACCTCACAGAATGCAGCCAAGGATCTTAATGATGTCATTAACAACTTACGAGGCGCGGCTGATTCCCTTACTACAGAGCTTAAGGGCTTCAAGTTATAATTCGACGAAAAGAACAAGGAGGATTAAGCACATGAAGAAAAAACTAATGGCGCTGTCCCTTGCAGTGGTTATGGTTTTATCTGTATCGGGCTGTGGCAATAGCAAGAATATAAAAGTAAACCAAAGAACTCAGGTATTTGACGTAACAACCACCACTCAGACGACAGCTGCAAGTACGAGTGCAGCTACTGCTACCGTTGCACCCAAATCGGTGGATGTGAGTACGCTTTCTTTTGCAGAGGCGCCTATGCTTTCGGCTTTGGTAAAAGCAGGAACCCTTCCCGCTGTTGAAGACAGAATTCCCAAGAGTGACAGCGTTTTCGTGGCTACGGCGGACGCCCTAGGAAACGGCCTTGAAATAGGCGAGTACGGCGGAAGCTACAGTATGACCGGAGGCGGCGGTTCCTGGGGAATCGCAAGACCCGTGCTTGAAAGTATCATCCGTTACAACAACGACGGTACTTACTACCCCAACGTAATTAAGAGCTATGAATATAACAGCGATTACACCATCTGGACCTTCCACTTAAGAGAAGGCATGAAGTGGTCGGACGGCGATGATTTTAACGCGGATGACGTTACATTCTGGTACTACATGGCTCATATCAATAACTTTGATACCAAGGCCAGCTGGGATGCGCTTAAAGATGTTAAGACCGGCGAATTTGCAACACTTAAAAAGGTGGACGATTACACCGTTACCTGGACGTTTGAAAATTCCAAGAAGCCGGGTGCTTTTATCGAAAGCGGTGATTTTAAGTGGTGCTGGGCTCCTTCCCACATCTTAAAGGACATTATTCCCGCATCGATTTACGTAGAGAACGAATACTGGGAAAACACCGGTCTTTCCGACGATCAGGCGCTTGCCAATGCGGCGGAAAAGGGCTTTGTATACGAATCGGTCAAGGATCTTGGTAAGAATGTATGCTACTATTTCTGGAATGTATCCGGCCTTCCGACCGTGAATTCGTTTGTTCTTTCGACTGAAGAAGGACATAACTCCAAGGATTCAGAGGTATGTATTCTTGAAAGAAACCCTTACTACTGGAAGGTGGATGCCGAAGGAAATCAGCTGCCTTATTTTGACAGCATCAACATGAAGGCTAACATCGAAGATCAGACTGCGGCACTCATAAAGGGCGACCTCGACCGAATCGATATTGGAATGGAGCAGGTTTCATCACTCCTTGCAGAATATGGCGATGCCGTAACACTTAAGACTATCCTCGGTTCCAACTGGGGTTCTTATCAGATAACATTTAACTATACGAATGCAAACAAGAAATATGCCGAACTCTTCGCCAACAGCGATTTCCGCCAGGCAATGTCGCTTTGTGTAGATCGTCAGGAAGTATCACTTCGTACTTCGGAAGGCTTCTTAAGTCCCGGACAGTGCGCTCCTACGGCCGGTAACTTCGGTTACGACGAAGAATGGTCCCGTAAGTGGACTGACTATGATGTAGCGGCATCACAGAAGCTTCTTGAAGGCTGCGGCCTGAAGCTGGGCGCCGACGGATATTATGATTTTTCCGACGGTTCCGACTTTACTCTTGACTTTATAACAATTGACGGAAGCGGCGATTATTTCTACAGCATTGTAAAGAGATATTATGAATCCGTTCACATTAAGACTACTCTTACAAGCTATGATGCAACCACTTACGACCAGATGATTGATGACAATGACTGGGTAGCGGTTATGTGTCCTCACATGTCAGTCGGCGGTTTGTCGTTAAAAGAAAGAGCAGCTTCTTTCGTACCTTGTGCACAGGCAGCCGAGTGGTACGGCGACTACGGTACTTACTATACCGACCACACCAAGGGTGTCGCTCCTACCGGCGATATGGCTAAGCTTGTGGAATATTACGAACAGTGGATTGATACCGCGGATAACTCCGAAAGAGACGCAATTGAGCTTAAGATTTACGAGCTTCACAAAAACAATCTTTGGTCAATTGCTTACCTTGAAGGCGCCAACTCCTACAGTCTTGTGAACCCCGCGCTTCACAACTATTCGGATAAGATTATAAGTAACGACCTTTATCAGTACAACAATATTTATCATTTCGAGACATTGTTCAAAAAACAGTAATACGGCTCATCAGATACAACAACTGCCCGGAAGTGTAATGCTCCCGGGCAGTTTTATTATTGTGTGTCTATGTTATGTTAACCTTTGTAGTTACTTCCGAGCCAGATTCTTGCAATCAGGTCTATCATGAAAAGTGCCGTGATAATTATAAAGCCTATGTTGTGCGGCTTGGAATCGCGGAACTTATTCTGAAGCTTCTTAAGTCCCGGCTGAATCAGGCACATCGCCACGAATATCATGAGGCCAAACATTAAGTCGGGCACCAGCGCTATTCTTCCCTCGAAGTTTAAGAAATAGCCTGTGTAGTCCCACATACGCTCCCCGATAGTCGCCTCTATGATATAACTTGCAATCAGTTCCGCAAGCGTCGCAACCACCGTTCCGACTACAAATACCCATACGGGCTTCTTGACCTTAAGAAGCGTAAAGATTCCCAGTATTACAAAGAAACCGACTCCGTATATCGGAAGCCACGGTCCGAACAGATATCCTCTGTTAATGAATCCTCTGTGGTGATATATCATGCAGCACCACACCGATTCATATACCCATCCGATTATCGCATATACCAGGAAATACTCCATGTAATCCCTGAAAATGTTCCATAACTTCTTACCGTTCATTCTGTTACCCCCTGCCTGTGTACCCGTATCGCGTTATTTCTTTCTTTTGCCGATGATGGCAACTGCTATCCTCGGAATGAGACCGACTGCAAACATAATCAGACCGACCTTGAACAACTCGTCGCCGATGCCCATATTGACAGCATATTGAATGCGCAGCTCTTCCGTCGGGTCCTGATACGGTATTCCCGCCTTTATAATCCAGTAGTATATGCCTACGCCGAGGATAATGATTCCGGCGATTATGAGGCCGTTTAAGAGGCTCTTATATAGTCTTAATCCGCGTGTTTCTGTGTGTTCCATGTGTACTCTCCTTTGCTTAAGGGAATTTATTTGGAAATCTTCAAAATTCCTGAGCAAAATGTTACTTTCTCAAAGCTTAAATCGGGGAATGCCTGTCTCAATTCATCGGCAACGCAGTAGATTTCTTCGTCGTCCCATTCATCGCCGCTTATCTCCCGGCATTTGTTAAGTTCGTCACGACTCTCAAAAGCCACATCGCCGATTATAATCATACCGCCTTCTTTGACATGCTCAAGCAAATCCTTTAAGAATCTTACCTTTTGTTCATCCGTTAAATGATGTATGGAATAAGTCGCAACGATAAAATCATAAGAGTTCTCTCGTAGCGGTTCCACCAATCCCTGCGAAAAGTCACCCTGATACAGGTGAGCTCCCGGCATCTTTTCGGAAGCAAGCTCAATCATTCTTGACGAAAAATCCTGCCCGTAAACAGTACACCCGTTTTCATACAGTTTTGTAGTCAGTGTAGCCGTTCCAAAGCCTATATCAAGCACTGCCGCGTTCGGCTTATTCATTATCAATTCATAAATACTTCCCAGTATTTTCTTGTATCCTGCAAACGGATAAGTGTCATCTTCATCGGATAACCCTACCGATATATCATATCCGTCTGCCCATAAATCAAATCCTTTGTTGTCTAACATATTTTCCTCTGTATACCTCGATTTACATATTTTATTCTTATAATTTGCAGGCAAATTCCTCGTTCATACATATAATCTCTGCCAAGGGGACGATACTCTTGGATGCTGTTTCTATATTGCATTCTTTGGCCCATAGATATGGATATATAAGTATTCCCCGGTCAAAAGAAACCGATTCCGCATCCTTGCGCCAGTCACTCCACCTCATTGAACCGTAAAAATCGGACAGATTTCCCTGTGCAAGCCAGGCTATAAATTCCGAATATTTCATCCCCAGCGATTCCCATTCCAGCGTGTCGGGAGCAAAATACCACACCAGTCCTCTGTCTTCTGCAAATCTGCCCATATTAAGCGCAAAAAGCCCTCCGACAATATCTCTTGCAACTACAAGCAAGCCGGCAGAATCATAGTTCATTGCCTCAGTAAAATTTAATACGCCGTACCTTTCGGATGTTTGCCCAAGAACATATACCCATTTATCAAAAACTATCCCGCAAGTGTTAATGATAATCGCTCCGAAAACAGAGTCCGGGCTTGCGCCAAGTTCATTTATTTCTTTAAGGCCCCTATCTTGCGCGCCATCATATATTTCAACAGAGCGGTCTGCTTTTTGAAACATATCTAAAAGCTGTTCCCACATAAAAACTCCTGCATCATTTAGTCACAATCTACGTATATGAAGTACTCTCCGCAATGCAGGCATCTAAACAGGTACCCTTGCATACTTCCGCCGTTATACATGTATTGTTTAACATCTTCAAGATTAAATCCACTTATCTCTTTGTTGTAGTTTTTCTCAACTTGGCCGTCTATACCCATTTTAACAAGGTCATCCCAGCCTACATATCCGACAAAAGCACAATAATCGTCACAATGAGCAAGCCAGTATTCCTGCTGCCATCCCTGATACCCCGGAGTTCTATGAATCAATTCATCTAATTTTGATGTATCCGAAACTTCATCGACACTGATATCGTCCTGAAATGCCCCGTCAAATTTTGTAGCCGCTGCTCCGTTTGAAATACATAAGGGACATATGCATTCAATATCGTCATAAATTGTATAAAATGGCGATTCATACCATATATTTGTTTTCTCACCACAGCAGTCGCATTTTCTCTCTTCTCCCTGAATAAATGCACCTGTTTTGACAGGGTCGGGATGGTATTTAAATTTCGGTATATTCATATCATTTTCCTTTCTATCTCCCCACAAGCTCCGATTTACCTATTAGAAATAATGCTCCATCAAACGATCGACCCATTATTGTCTCCAATCTTCTCAAATCGAATATCCTAAATTGATATCAAACGGAGCAATCAACAGCTTTTGTAATTCCTTATTATAGCAGTCAAAGAAAGATTTAATGGCCTTGCCATAGTTTTCTTTGGTATCAAACTCCCAGTATGAATAGTATTTAACGCACTTTACTATCTTGGTTAACTCTCTCGGAGGTTCTCCAAGTTTGATTCCATCTATTGTGTAAAAGCGCTTGAAATACTTAAGCGATATGCAGCCTTCGCATTTCAACTGACTGGCAGACATTTCCTCAATCTTTGCCTCGAATTGCTCGAGTTTATCAGGCTTTACCTGAAAGAGTTTCATTTCAATAAAGGTCTGTTTCATTATGCATCCCTCATATTTTGTTGCATATACTTTTGTATTACCTTATCGCTCCATATATGAGCTTCTATCATGTCTTAATGCGCACTGAGAATTAGGGCGTTCTATCTTTATCCTCTCAATAACTATTCCGGCTTCATCTTGAGATATAGAAGTCAGACTTTTAAATGGGCCTGACCCGGCATCATAAAAATGATATAAAAACATAATTGTCCCCCAAATACCTAAACCATCACGTTCTCGATCAGTCTGACTGCTTCATTAAGCCCATCCTCTTCTCTTATCTTGTCAGATAAATACTTAGCAATTTCTTTCTTGTTGTCATAGGTGCGATTCATTTCCTCGATTGCAGATATGATTGCTTCCTCAGACAGATTCTTTGATTTAATATGTTTTACTGCAGTTCCGGTTTTTTCAAGCTGCATCGCAAAACCAAGCTGATCCAGCACATGAGGAACCGGTATGGATGGGATTCCATAAGAAAGTGTTGCTGAAGATGTTCCGAATCCGCAATGATGGATTACAAACTTACCTTGTCTGAAAAGCCAGCTGTGAGGCACGCTTCCGCATGCAATTATAGTACCGGGCAACTCGTAATCAGCAAGTGTCTTCTGAAATCCCTGAATAATGGCTCTGCATCCGGTCTTCTGAAACGCCTTTACAAACATATCAAGTTTTTCTTTTTCGGATTCTGCTTCAAAAGACATTGCACCAAGAGCCAGGATAGCAGGCTTTTCACCGTCTTCAAGAAATTCTGTAAGTTTATCATCGGGAGTATAGTTTTCTTCTTCATCAAACCAATACCCTGTCAGAATATTCTTCTCTTCCCAATAAGGATTTCTCTCAATTACATATTTACTAATGGGAATAAGATTCAATTTATCTGACATGATCTCTTCTGCGGACTTGATCGGTTTTAACCCATATACTTTTCGAATCTTGTTATAAGGTCCGGCAGCAAAGTGCGATATCATTCCGCCAATCAGTTTCTCAGTAAACTTTTTATCTTTCAGTTTCTCTCCGATCATTTCTGTTTGAAGAGTAACATTTACAGTCGGTATACCAAGAACACCGGCTTCTACGGCCCCCATCTGACTGTGAGTAACGATTATAAGATCTTTACCCTTACATATCTCATATACTTCTTGTGTAGAGCCCTGAATTATCTTCATAATAAAATTCATACATTTTATTATGCTGATGGCAGGGTTAGAAGTTTTCCCCCGTATTATGGCAGCTTCTTTCTCTATATCAATATCCGGCCCGACGGGCACGAAAACAATACCGGCATCCTCAATAAGCTTTCTCCAGCAAGGATGCGACCCAAGCGTAACTTCATGTCCTCTTCCAATCAAAGCTTTGGACAAATATATATAGGGCTGAACATCTCCGCGAGTGCCCATTGTAAACATTGCTATCTTCTTCATCACGGTTTAATACCATTCACTTTCCTTGCCTTTATGCAAAAAGAAATCGGCAACATTTGGGCCTTTCTTGTCTTAAGGTCGGTTTTATCTGCCGCTTCCTCGGAATCAGTGTCGCTCTCTTCAATGAGCTGCTCTATGACAAATCCGGCCTTGGCCAATGCGTTTATGTAAGTGGAAATCTTACGATTGCATAGTATGATTTCGCTGTCGTGAACCGGCATTTTAAAGTATGATTCGTCAAAGTAGCTTCTTGTCATCACAAGCTTATCGTCTTCTATAACGTCTTCTCCGTCCTCACAAGAACGCGCTATGCAGTAGTTCAGCGTATGGTGCCAGCTGAAAATGAATATTCCGTCTTTCTTCAGATACGATGCTATTTTATCAAACGTCCCCTGCAAGTCTGTAGTCCAGCCTATACCATAGATAGAATACACATAGTCGAAATATTCTGGAGAAACATCCAGCGTGTCCTCCATTCTGGCGCATTGAAGGTGTGCTGAGTAACCGTTTTCTTTTAACAGCTTAGATGCATTCTCAAGCTGTTTCTCGGAAAGATCTATTCCCCACAGTTCTCCTGCGCCTCTTTGCGCGTTATAAAGCAGTGAATGGCCGCTGCCGCAACAAATTTCCAGCATTTTCTTACCGGTTACGTCCCCAAACAGATGCAAATCGTCTTCTGTAGGAAAGCGGACGCCGTACTTCGGAAGTGCGGTCGTTCCGAACCACAGGTCGGCGTGCTCATTCCAGTAATTCTTATTTATTTCTATTATTTCTTCGTTATCCATATGTACCCCTCAAATTACGATTCTGTAAATCCTATGCTTTCTTTCTCAAAAGAACAAGATACTCATCTGTGTCTTCTTCAAGCTTCTTTTCTCCGGTTGCTATAAAACCATGTCTTTCATAGAAACGTATTGCCTTAACATTCTTTTCAAGTGCCCAGAGATGGTCTGCGTTATGTTCTTTGACCGCGTATTCCAATAGCTGCGAGCCGATGGCGCCGTTTTGAAGAACGGGCTCTACGAACAGCCTCGCTATGTAGGTGTCTTCAATCTTTATGAAGCCTTTGACTACCCCATCATCATATACATACAGGCTATCTATCTCGGCCTCGTACTCCTTCATGAGCGCCGGAACCTGCAGTTCATCAAAGTAATATTCGTCGCATTTGAATATGGGGTAAAAGAACAGACGATAGTTGAAAACCTGTATCTCAGCTATGCGGGATAAATCGTTTATGTTTGCTTTTCTTATCATGATAAAATGTACTTTCTATGCATGCTTTAATTATTTGCTCCAACACTCCCTATAATCCGACACCATCTTGTCAAATATTCCGCGTACCCTTTCGGTATCGTTACCGTGCAAAAAATTGTGCCAGAATCTGAAAGAAGTAATCACATTGGCGGCTTTGATGTGTCGCTCCAATTCGCTTGGATCTACAGTCTCGCCGGTTAATCTGTTGTATTCAGACGCATACCAAGACAGAAACTGAAGACTATCAACGGATATTCCATCCGCACCCAGCCTGCTCATAAAGAAACTTAAATCCTCCGATGCGCCGCGCACTCCGACTCCCTGCCAGTCGCATACTATTAACTCGCCGGCGTCACCCGTTAAAATGTTGTCCCAGTGGAAGTCACCGTGAGAAAGGATTCTTTTTTCAGAATCGTGCCAGCTGATGATATCGTTTATACCTTGTGAAATCTTATCAATCACAGAATCGTCGAACGCCCCGGGATGCTCATCCAGGACGCTCTGCCAGCCTTTTGCGCAACCGGCGATATCGTCTTGCGACAGTAGGTTGGTGCGGGCATCTTTATCAGTCAAGAACTCGGGAACGGGTTCGGAATGAATGCAAGCCAATACTCCGGCGATTTTCTTTAGCAAATCTTCGCTAAAATCTGCTCTGTTCAGACTATTGTACTTCTTCATTACAATGATTATTTCATCGGGAAGTATCTCAAGATTATCCACTTTGGGAAGAAATGTCCCCGGGCATTTCGCTTGATAAAACAAAGCTTCTTTGACATAGGTATCGAACATCCCGTTATCGATTTTGTCGCGAATAACAT
>Ga0129306_1001875_pt1 | contig 21166 bp, 15 predicted proteins | sample P827metagenome_FD_94438 | JGI IMG/M metagenome (GOLD analysis project Ga0129306, IMG submission 94438) | Capybara group fecal microbial communities from Wisconsin, USA - P827 metagenome | ecosystem: Host-associated > Mammals > Digestive system > Large intestine > Fecal | place: USA: Wisconsin... | reverse complement strand
CGTCTGGCGGGCGCTCATCACGTCGGCGTGGTCGCCGAAGATGGAGAGGGCCTGGGCGGCCAGGGCGCGGGCGCTCACGTGGAACACGCCGGGCAGCAGTTCGCCGGCGATCTTGTACATATTCGGGATCATCAGCAGCAAACCCTGCGAAGCGGTGTAGGTGGTGGTCAGCGCACCGGCCTGCAACGAGCCGTGTACGGCGCCGGCGGCACCGGCCTCACTCTGCATCTCGACGACCTTCACGGTCTCTCCGAAGAGGTTCTTACGACCCGCAGCGGCCCATTCGTCGATATACTCGGCCATAGGGCTGCTCGGGGTGATGGGGTAGATAGCTGCTACCTCGCTGAACATGTACGCCACATGCGCTGCAGCGCAGTTGCCGTCACAAGTCAGGTATCTTATATCTCGTTTCCGTTCCATTTTTCCACTATAATTGCAAATGCAAAAGTACGACTTTTCCCCGAAATGGCAAAATCTTTCTTTCACCATCGTGTAAAAGCCTATAAACTAACACCGAACACCAGTCGCCGACAGCGACCTCTCGGCGACCCTTCGGTGATCCTTCGGCGACCCTTCGGCAAAATCGCTGTACCATCCTAAAAACCAGCCGTTTACAATTTTTCAACCAAAATAGCATAATATCAATATAATCAACTATTTACCCAAAATCCACCCATTGGTTTAAGAACTATTAACACTCACAATCATAATGCCCATCGAACCCATAACGCCCATTAAGCCCAGCCCCAATCTTCCACCCCTCCATTGTGTCATTCGCGGTCAAATGCGGTCATAAGCGGTCATAAGCGGTCATTTCGTAACCTTTTGAGCCTGTCCCCCAATTCACCCATATTTTGTTTTGAACGACAATCAACCCAAAGTTTCATTCAAATTCAAAACAAAATGTCAGGTTACACATTCAAACAGGACTTGGCTAGGCTCTATTTCCCTGGCCGTGATAAGGAGGTGTCCCGTCGCCTCTTCGCCCGCGAGATTCACTCCAATGCCGACCTTATGGCCGAACTCATTGCCGCCAAGTACGTCAAAACCCGCAAGCAACTCACCCCCCTCCAAGTGCAGATTATCTTCAAGCACCTTGGAGAACCCTGAAGCGAGGGGCTTACCCAGCCCCTTACTTCCAGTGTGTATCGCGATTCAGTCGCGACAGACCCCATCCCGCCCATAAGAACCACCCTGCCTATTAATCCCATTCAAATGCCAATTAACCAGCAATTTACGTCCTAAAAACAGTATTGTCACAAAAGTTAAACAATGTTAAATATCAACTTTTTTTCATCCCCTTGTAGATTTTTGCACCAAAAAATTCCTATATTATAGTAGAACGTTGCGGAAGTCGAGAGCAGAAAGAGATAACTCTTTATGCCGAGATGAAGCAACGAACGTGGAACGAAACGTTTCTGAATGACAACAAACGACCGGCTGAAATATGAACATTTCTATGGTCTGATTGAACGGCACAAGGCACTCATCGAACGCTTGTGTATGCGCCGTTCGTCAGGCGATAGCTATCATTGTGCCGAGTTGCGACAAGAATGTTATATCACGATATGGAAACACGAAAAACAAATAAGCACCGACCTATCGCCTCTTCAGGAAACCCTCTGGGTCTACTGGCTCTGCCGAAGCGCCTTCTCACGTCTGCGTTTTCTCCATCGCACCCATCTCTACTTTCCTCTCGACGAGAATATGGCCGACACCATTGCAGCCCCCGACGAAGGCGATCTCCGCGAATACATCGAATCCCTCTCCTCTGTCCTCAACCCTCACGAACGCCGTGCCGTCGAATTGATGGCCGAAGGCTATACTCCCGATGAGATGGCCCGCGAACTCGGCATCAAGCCCCACAGTGCCGTTCAGCTCCGCTACCGCATCATCGCTAAACTCCGGCAATACTACCGCCCCGACAATAACAAATAATATAAATGCCAATGAAAACACGTCAATCCCCCCCCCCCAGATTGCAGCCTCTCACCCCTGCCGATCTTGCCTATATCCGTGCTCTTGCTGCCGAGCATTCTGCTGGCCTTGAACACCGTTGCGCCCGCTATCGCCGCCGTGCCTCACTCCGCCGCACCGCCGCGGCAGCCTGCTTGCTGGCCCTCTTCGCCCTCGGCGCCGATACAGCCTATGCCAATCCTCCGCTTTACACGGGCATCAACACCTGCGGGCAGATTGACAACACCCATACCTGCGACACCATCAACACGATGTTAAACCAATTATGAGCGTCCCCAAAAACATAAAACGGTTTTGGATGTGGGTAGGCATCGCCCTGCTCATCGAACTGGCTGCCATCACCCTCTGGAAGCGGTGGTACTGGTTCTTCCCCTCATATTCAGTCAGCGAACTATACACCAAGTATGCCGGTATCGAAGGAGTAAACGTTGCTTTTGTGAAGGATTATCGTGTTAATGATACTGTCTTTGTGGATGTCACAATGCTTGAGACAAAGGATTCCTTAATGTGGGATTCATTGAAAAAAGATTTTAAAATAATGGATATCCCAAAAGAACTAGAAGAACAACTAAAAAATAACAATTCGGTGGAGTATATAATGATTCCGAAATATTGTGTCATTGAAAAGAATTCAACTGAGAATATGAAAGATATTTGTGCGTTTTCAAGGCAAAACAAGACGATTTGTGTCTTCCATATATACAATAAAGAACAGAAAAGAGCAATCATAAAAACAAAAATTAAAGAATTATAGTTTTAAATCTTAGTATCAATGAAACAGAATGTTATCACCGTAGCACTTTTTGCAGTGCTGGCAACTATGGCAGTTGGCTGCCAAAAAGAGAATCTTGTGGAGCCCCAGTCCGCTATTGCGGAAATTGGCACCGTACGTACGGTGAGCTACGCCGTTGACGGCGTAGCTCACCGCGTCACATTATATGGCGATGCCGAGTGGAAAGCCTTTCTCTCTCAGATAATGGCTCTTGCCGACGAAGGCCATGATGTTAAAATTGTGGATGAGGGTGCAGCCTCACGAGCAATTGCCACAAAAGATACTCAAACGTTTTCAACCACGAGTTCTGATGCGGCTGCAGCATGGGTAGAAGAGAAACTGGATGATGGTTATCAGGTCTCAGTTTCAAAAGACAAAACCACAGGATTATACACCTGTACTGCCATTCGTTAGATGAAATAACCGCAAACTCCTAATAGTGATGTTTGCACAAACCCTTCAAGCCGTATGTATTTCATCTGACGAGGCCCCGCACAAGTTAGGTGTGCCGTTGCTCACTTCATTTGATTAATTTCATAGGAGTTCGCAGCCATAGCAGTGTAGGGGCTAAAAGAGAGGGTGCCAATGCAGGGAGAGTGTGATTGATTATTGAAGTTCCCAACTCACTCTTCCCTGCCATCCCGCACCCGAGGCATAGAGCAGTTGCTCTACGCGTTTCTTGCACCATTGCGCCAGGCGAGAGCAGAGAGAACTTGGTCGCTTTGCCGAGCCGAAGCAATGTTATCGAAAGTAAAGTGTATCAACCGACTTTATTGCGTGGTCAATAAAAAAGTCTTCATAAGACCAGCAAGCACCCTTTGGAGACCGAACATTCACTTGCGTAGTAGTGGACAATCATAATAGTTCTTACCGATGAAACCGAAATCAAAGATAATAATCTCGCTTGCTGCAGTAGTTGTGGCAATTGGTGCCGTCATTGGCTGTAGCAAAACTGACATGAGCAATGAGAAAAATGCATCCTTGAATGAATCCACAAAAGCGGCTCCTTCAAATATTTGCTGTAAAGCAAATTGTAAAGACGGCACTTGCTATGCCTATGGGTCTGATTGCAACTGCTACTGTACAATCTGGGGCAAACCGAGATGTCAGGGCAGTAGCGCTGCTGTTATGGATATGGATGCCGCTCTGTTTGACGGTCGAATTCACGTTCAATTGTCTCCAAACATCACATCAAATACCAATCAGCTCCGCAATCTTTTATCTTCATTTGGCACAGATTATGCTTTAGATGCTGCCAATATCTTAAGTGGCGTAGACAGCCTTGTCAAAAACTATGGCCTTTCTCTGACCACAAGAAAAGGTGTCTACGAGTACTATAAAATGTTAGACGACCTCGAACTACTTGAGTCACACTTTACTGAAAAAGAGATTGACCAAATTACTGATTTGGTTGAGTCATTCAAGTGATATTTCAAAAAAAGCGGGTGGCATTATCTGCCATCCGCTTTATACGCCCTTCCTATGAAAGCTATAAAATATTTATTGGGAATAACATGTTTGCTTATCCTTGCTTGTGGTACCGAGAAAAGGATTAATACAAATGAAAATATAGGTTATATACCCACACTTACTATTAACCCAAACACTTTGACTCCATCCGAGATAGAAGTGTCTCAAATGGCAGATTCTCTTTTCGATGGACGTCCGCATATCATTGCAGACGAATCTTTCTATAAATTAAGTTCTAAACAGATAGAGCTGTTGCGTACATTCAACAATCCTCATGCCCCATACATTATTTCCCTTATCGAAAGCATCGATAGTGTGATGCATTCCAACGATGATACAATAACTTCACGTCAAGCTTTGATGTCGTATTATCATTTTTATGACCTTCTCGACAAAATTACAGGATACTTAACACAAGAAGAACAGTCAAAAATATTCGAATTGTCAAATCAATAATTATTAAGATAATAATGTAATATGTATATAATAATGAAGCAATTATACAAGATTATCCTCGCCGCCTGTCTCCTCTTGCCCTACAGCGTTGTGCTGGGGCAGACCGTCAGGTCGCCCAAGGTGGCGTTCCACTCGTCCGATAGCATGCCGTCCGCCCTGTCGCGGGTCACCAATTTCAATCCCTCTGTCAGTCTGTCCGACACCATCCTAGCTATCGTCGCCGACAGCCTCCGCACCGACGGCACTGCCACAATTTTCACAGTCTACGAGACCGACGCCGATAGTGTTATCGGCCTCTGGCAAGTCGGCAGCGGCAGCAACCGCGCCCTTTGGCTCAACTCACAGCGCGTAAGTTACGACGATTTCTCAGTCACCTATCGCAACACCAACGAGCGCGGAGTCATCGTCCACTCGATGCAGTATCAATATCCTGCCCTCGACAGCAACTATTGTGGCCACGACACCCTTTTCCTTGGCCGCGAGGGCAGCACCATTGGCGACAAGAATCTCTGCGCTTTCCTCTATTATCCTGGCCGTCTCGACCGCCAGTTCAAGCGTCAGCTGGAGTCCGCTCTCGCTATCCGCTATAGTGCAATACTCCATGGTCCTTATATCAACAGCCTTTCAGATACGCTCTGGAATCCCCTCGGCGATGACAGCCTTTTCAGTGTAGGAATCTGTGGCGTCGGACGCGACGATAGTCTCTCTCTGTTCCAACCCCGCAGCGCTATCCGCAACGATATTATGACCCTCGAATCCGTCACCCTGCTCTCCGACCTCGAACACATAATGCTGGGTTGCGATAGCAACGCGATAGACCTAAGCGACGAGACAGTCATGATTGATACTGTCTCCTATATCGCTGTAGCCCGCCAATGGAGACTCCGCGCCCATACCGACGGCCACACCTCCACCGTGCGCCTCACCGTTGGCCTCCCTCTTCCCGCCGATGCTATCCGTCTGATGCTTACCTCTTCCGATGGCTCGGTCATCCTCACCCCCGACACGGCAAATTCTTTCACCCTCACCATCAACAATGGCGAGGACTATTACATTTCCCTCCTCGTCAACCCCTCCGCCCTTCCCACAGGAGCCAAAGGCACCAAAGGCCATAGCAGCGAGGGTGAGACCGCGTCAACCGACACTGACACATTTACACATTCAAGCAATCACACATTCTCCGTTTCTCCCAATCCTTCTTCCGGCCACTATACCGTCCGTGTCGCTCAGTCCGACGACGACATCATCAACATCCGTGTCGTCGATGCCAATGGCCGCATTGTCGAGCAGCACTCCACCTCCGAGCCGCTCTCGCATTATACTTACAATGGCCATCTCTCCGCCGATGGCATCTATTATGTCACCGTCACCAGCAATGGTCGCCAACATACAATAAAACTGATTGTAGTCAGATAATCCACAAACATCAAAACGAAGATTCTATGAAACGATATACATATCATATAGTCGCATCCCTGTTGGCAGTCTCTTTGCTGGTGGGATGTTCCGGCGAGACCAAGCGTCCGCCTGCAAATGTTTCGGAGGTTTCCCGTCCTGAAGTTATCGCGGATGTTTCCGATAGCATCATTGCACAATCGGGCGAAAGCCCTTTTACAAAGCCTATAGGTAAAGTGGTGGGTAGCCGACGTGTGACAAGAACGTGTTCCACAACCATTGCCGCCGACAATGTATCCCTCTTCATCGACAGCGGTGCCGTCAGCCGCGACGTGGAGATTTCCATCCTCGCCACCTCCGAGGAGCAGTCTGGCGCAATCCCCGACCACCTCGCCAATCTCACTGCCGACGGTGCCGTCTATCGTATGCTGCCCGACGGACAGCAGTTCGACAAGGACATCACCATCGCTATGCGTTACGACAGCACCGCACTACCCTATGGCTACACCGCCGACGATATTTACACTTTCTTCTACAACGAGCAAACGCAGATGTGGCAGCAGGTGGAGCGCGACAGCGTCGACACGCAGAACCAGATAGTCTATTCTCGCACCAACCACTTCACCGACTATATCAATGGTGTGCTCAAGGTGCCGGAGAGCAGCGACGCTATGGTCTACACGCCCACCAGCATCAAGGACCTCAAGGCCGCCGACCCGACGGATGGCATCACCCTCATAGCGCCGCCCGAAGCCAACAACCAAGGCACCGCCAATCTCTCTTATCCGCTCAACATCCCCGCCGGTCGTCACGGTATGCAGCCACATCTGTCGATAAACTACAGTAGTGCCAGTGGCAGTGGTATCCTCGGACTGGGATGGAGCCTACCTATTAGCGAAATCAGTGTTGAGACCCGCTGGGGTGTGCCGCTCTACGATCATAGAGATGAAACCGAAGGCTACCTTCTCGATGGCACTACTTTGGTTACCTCTTATCTTGACGAAAACAATAATCTCCGCCTCAACAAACCTGTCTACCATCGAGCCTACGAGCCTCGTTTCTCTTCCGACACAGTGCGTTTCTATCCTCGCGTCGAGGGGTCTTTCCGCAAGATTGAGCGCATCGGGACAAGCCCCGACAATTATCATTGGATGGTTACCGACAAGGATGGTACGCGTCATTACTACGGCCTTTCCAACCAGACTACTCTCCGCGACCACAACCGCAACATTGCTAAATGGGTGCTCGAAAAGTCTGTGGATACCTATGGGAATACCGTCACCTATACCTATGTCACCAAGTATGTGACTGTCCCCAACCAGCTGTCGGCCAAACAGCTTTGTATCGACCGAATCCGATATACGGGTGTTGACGGGTCGCACGACCACGGACAATATATCATACGTTTCAATTACGTTGACAAGCACGACAAGTCCAATTCTTTCCGCTACGGTCTGGAAGAAATCAACAATTTTATCCTCGATCGTGTCGAGGTGATGTTCCGCGACACCATCGTCCGCGAATATTATTTTGGATATACCGAGGGCGAGTTTGGCAAGACGCTTCTATGCAAAATCTATGAGGGCTACGATGACAGCGCCCGCTGTCAGCAATACATTGCATCTGGCCAGCGTAACACTATTCGCAATTTGTCTGCGTATGAACGTTGCAATGTCGAGCCTTACGACAAGAACACTTTTATCCACATTTTCCACTCTTTCGATTATTACAGTCTCGAATCTGGCAGTCTCTTTGCCGATGGAGTGGCTATGGAATATGAAGGCAACGACAGTTTTAAGGTGTTTGACTATCTCGACAGCGTTCTCTACGAGCGTCGCAATTTCAGCGGCTCCGGCTCTCTCGGATGGAATGTCTATGGCGGTTTGAATGTGGGGGCCGACTATATACCGTGGTTGAAAACTGTTTCTGCGGGTGGCCACTATTCTTACAGCGAGGACTACGCCGAAGGTTTCCTGCAACTGGTGGATATCAACGGAGACGGCTATCCCGACAAACTTTACAAGAGTATCTCGGGCGATATGAAATGCCGTCCTCAGATTCCTGGCGAAAACAAGTTTGATGCACCTGTTGCAATCCACGGCATCAGCAGTTTCCAACACACCGAGTCCAGCATTCATAATTACGGTTGGGAGGCTTCGGCCGCCATTGTGGGTACTGGCAAGAGTTGGAGCGACGGTCGCAGCAATACCTCTGTCTATGTTTCTGATGTCAATGGCGATGGCCTGATTGACATCGTGGACAATGGCAGGGTGTTTATCAATCGTGGCAACTTCCGTTTCGAGGATGTTACCGACAACGATACAATTCACGTCGGTGGCACTTGTGATGACGATGTGATTGATTTTTCTGGTGAGGTGGATCCCACAATCTTCAACGACGGCTATTACACTGTCGAGCGTGTCGAGTGTGCGACCAAGCAAAGGGAAATACCGATTCTTGATACAGTGTACAATGCGGATGGCTCCTATGAGGTAATATCGAATGGCTGGCAGATGGATGTTGAATACGACAGCTGTTGGACGGTTGTAGATACCTTTTTCTACACCTATCCCAAACGCTATGAACCCGACGTTGACCTCGTGCGGATGTGGAAAGCTCCCTATTCAGGACGTGTCAGCGTTTCTGGCATAGCCAAGCTGACTGATGCCTTGCGCGATTTCCGCGCCGAGACTCGCACCACCGACGGTGTATGGGTATCGGTACAACGCGCCGGCGAGACAACCCCTCGGGCATCGGCAACGGTATTGCCCGACAATCCGGCATCCCTCGCTTGCCAGATTGATATAGACGAAGGCGACACCATCTTTTTCCGTATCAATGCCCTCGACAAACGACTGTACGATCAGGTGGAGTGGACTCCACATATTGAATATTTATCTGCTTCCCACCGCAATAATGTCGCCGCTTCTCCGTTATCAAGAGTGGATGCCAACGGTGATTATATGTACAAGTTCGACTATGCCACAGATTATCTGCTCACGGAACACCAGTCCGTGGCTATCGGCCCCGAGTCGGGTTCGGCTTGTACTAATACCTTCTCTGTGGCTTGCAAAATCAAGGCCAACCAGCCATTGTCTCAGGATATGACCTATTCGCTGGTCCGATCCAACATCAACAATACTGGCTCCGAAACAGTTATTAATTCCACCACGTTCAATCAGGGCACTTCTCCCAATATTACCCTCACTTGGAATGCGGCTAATATTCCGAGCTCCCAGAAACTGGTGCTTCGGCTATCCCCAGTCGGCGGTGGTCAGTTGAACTGGTCCGACATCGACGCCGACGCCACCGTCACGCTGACACATAGCTCTGACGCAACTATCAACGCCCGCCTGTCCGATAACGATGCTCGCGATGCGTATGTCTATCACCCTGCCGTCGAAAGGGTTTTCTATGATTATCTTGTCTTCCCTGGGACTACCGTGACTGGCATATCGGGGTCGCCCAATATGGGCCTTGGTGTCACTCGCAACGACGGAACCCCATTCACAGGCTATCTGTATTTGACTGTCAAGGATTTTAACAATAGTTCCTGCTTTAGGAAGAATGTGTTTATTTTGGGAGGCTCGGCGACAATAAGCGTCAGTCCTTTCAGTTTCTCCTCAAGCACAAACTATAGCATCGACTGCTACGTGGCCAACCCAACGGTGGTAGACCATATCTCCAATATCAAGGTCACTGTCGGAGGTTCTACTTTCGATGCTGGTTTGTACGCCAAATATGGGCCCGACACCTGCAAGCATCACGGCACCCTCTATCGCGGATGGGGGCAGTTCGGCTACAAGTCGCCTGACTCTACGTCAATATACATTAACAGCAATCTGATTCATGCAGATAACTATTATACTGATTCTAATAGTGTTCCTCGCCCCAGCAGTGAAGACATTGACGGCTATGATGTGTCATCGTTGGATCCTGATGGAAGTCCCGAAGAAATCCCCGGCGGCTCCAGTTTCAATCCGCTCTCCGGAACTTTCTTCGAGATGCACGCCGACGCTGGCAAGGCTCGCTGGAAGAGTTACGCAAACCTCGTAACGGCAAGCAAGTCTTTGTCAAGTCTCGACAATACCGACCCTGTAGCGGAAAACGGTCAGACCGCCACTGTCAATATGGCACAAAGTCCTCTGCCAGTGGTTACCCCGGGTACCAAGATGAAGGCTGTGAACAAGTTTATGATGAATAAGGGCACGGGCTACACCAAGAAGAAAAACGCTCACAGTGAGGGTTACTCTCGTTTGCTGGGCGATTTTATGGACCTCAACGGCGACCGCTACCCTGATGTTGTGTCCGAAAAGGTCATCCTGTACAGCCACGCACAAGGCGGTTTGGGCGACAAGTCCTATGGCTACTCCGAAAGCGCGGGTATCAACCGCACTGAGAACACTTCGGATGGCAAAGCCAACAACGGCACGTTCCTGAACACGGTTTTTGAGAATGTTCCCAACGCCAAGAAGAGCCGCGTGGTCTCTGTGGTGTCTGGTCTGTTCCAACTGCTGACAGGCGGCAACGACTCTACGGTCAGCACCGACATCACCAAGAACACCTTTATGGATATCAACGGCGATGGTCTGGCCGATATTGTCTACTCCGATGGTACCGTCAAGTACAATATGGGTTACAGATTCTCCGGTCTCCGCACTATCCCGACGTCTACAATACGCTCTTCACGCAGCGTGTCCCGAGCCAAAGGATATGGGTTCAACGTGGGCAACACCAGTATTTCCGGCAGCATCGGTCGCAACAGGTCCGACAACAAGACTACTTTTGTCTTGATGGATGTCAACGGCGACGGTCTGCCAGATATGGTCAGTCCCTCGTCTATACAGATTAATATGGGCGATGGTACATTCGGTTCCTATGGCTTTGTCGGTATCGACAACAGCTCATCTACTGCTTTCAGCCTGAACATAACTGGTACCTACGACGCTGTGTTTTCTATCTTTGGTTTTCCGCTGAAGGTGGGTGGTAGTGCCGGTGGCGGCGGAACGGCTTCGTTCAGCCATTCGGGTGCCGAGTTCGTCGATATGAACAACGACGGCTATGTTGATTACGTCTATCGTAGTGGCAACAATATAATGGTGCGCTATTCCAATATCGGTCGTGCCAACCTGCTTAAGTCCGTCTCTAATGTGGCAAATGCAGGATTCCAGATTGACTATGAGCAAAGCACAGCCTCTGTCGATTGCCCGCAGCGTCATTGGAATATGGCATCTCTCTCCGTCTATGACGGTCACGATGGCGACGGTGTGAGCTGGGTCTACAAGCGGTTCGACTATGGCAACCGTCACTACGACCGCTTCGAACGCGATGATTACGGCTACGATACTGTCAAGACTTACGATTATGCTACTCAGTCCGCTTTCAACACAAATTCCGTAGGCAGCCGTTACCGCACTTCTACACAGGATTTCTACAACGATAATTATTATCACGCTCATCTGAAGAAACGCGACCGTGTGTCAAAGGGTAACGTCTATGTCGAAACGCGATATACCTATGCCGATGCCGACCTCGTGGATGGACACTATCTCGGTGGCGGCACTCCTGTCTGGTGCGAGGGTGATGGATGGCCGGCATTGGCTGTCGAAGAGTCTTTCCACAATGAAGGTATGGGTAGCATCATCGCAACCAAGCGTGAATACACCTACGACGCTTTCGGCAACATTGCCGATGTGGCCGATTTCGGAGACATCGCCGACCCTGACGACGACTATACCGTCCACATCGATTATGATCTTGACCCTGCCCGCTATATCGTGGCAAACGTCTCTAAACTCGACATCCCTGGCTACCGCCACCGCGAAGCTACCTACACCACAGAGGGTAGCCTCGAAAAACTTTTTGTCGACAACAGCCCCAATCCGCAGTCTGTCTTTTTCTATGAGTATGACCCGTATGGCAATGTCGAAAAGGTGACCACACCGGCAACTGACCTCGGCGGAGGCAACAACTACTGGATTAAATACTCCTACGACCTGCTGACCAACACCTTGCCGATCTCTGTCACCAACGTCGAAGGTCATTCCAGTTCTGCCGACTATTCACTCCGTTGGCAGAAGCCTGTGAACACCTACGACATCGCAGGGAATCAGATGCACTACGCCTACGACTGCCACGGTCGTACTGACACCATCATTGCGCCAAAGGAAATTGCGGGAAATATACCCTATACGGTCAAGTATGACTACTGGTATAACCAACGTGTAGATATTGGTTCTCCAATATACTACAATTACACATCCGGCAGTCTCTATTATTTGTGGGCTCGCACACATAACTACGATCCCGACAATCCCGGCAACGACATTAATACGGTTGTATTCAGCGATGGTCTCGGTCGCGTCTTCCAAGTGAAGAAGGATATTGATGAAAACGGCATTGAGAAACGCGCTGTGGGAGGCACAATGCATTACGACGGTCTCGGCCGTAAGGTCAAGGAGTTCTTCCCTGTCAGCGAGGCGATTTCTATGTATATCCCCGACTTCCACCCGAATACGTCAACTTCCAGCACCTATTTCACGGAAACCCAGTATGACTGGCTCGACCGCCCTGTCCGAACCGAATTCGCCGACGGCACCTACACCACCAACGCCTATTCCATCGCTCCCGATGCCAACAGCATCAACCGTTTCCTTAATAGTGCTACCGACCAGAACTACCATACCTCTCAAATCTTCACTGACCCACGCCGGTTGAACATCCAACTAACCGACGCTTTGGGTGGCACCACGATGTTCTACTACGATGCCATAGGTCAGCTTCAGCAATCGGAGGACCCCGAAGGGAATCCCACTACACACAAGTACGACCTTGGCGGTCGACGCACTGACCGTACCCACCCGTCAGCTGGTCACACCCATTGGGACTACGATGCTGCGGGCAATATGGTTTTGCAGACACAGAACAGCGGCGAATATATCCAATACGACTACGACTATTCACGACCTGTTCAAATCGCTTACTCCAACCGGCCTTGGAATAACGTGTGGTACGAGTATGGCGCTCCAGGCAACGGCAATGAGTCTGGTCGCCTCATCCGTCAGCAGGACGCTACGGGTGTACAGTCTTTCAAGTATGACAATATGGGCAATGTCGAGTATAACGCCCATACCTATGTGCAGCCCCATTCTCACAACACATTCACACTCGAGACCCAATGGCGTTACGACAGCTGGGGACGTGTACAAAGTATCACTTACCCCGACCTCGAGGAGGTGTCGTATCGCTACGACCACGGCGGTAATGTCCGCCATATCGAAGGCACCAAGCCTAATCTGCCATTGTCGGTTTATGTTGACGTTATCCTCTACGACTGCTTCGAACAACGTACGTATCAACTCAACGGCAACGGTGTGGAAACGCATTATCAGTATGACTTGACAAACCGCCGCCTCAACCGTCTCTATGACAACTCTACCCAGTTAGGCCAGTTCTTACAGGACAACACCTACAAATATGACAACGTGGGCAATATCATCAGTATTGACGATAACGGTCTCAATACACGCAACCAATATTTCGAGTACGACAATATCAACCGGCTCATCTACTCGAAGGGTGGTATGAATTGCCAGGGTACGGGTATTGGCTATGAGACAGACTACACATATTCCGCTGCTGGCCGTATGCTGAAGAAGAATGTCACAAGCCAGCGGATGAACACTACCTTGGGTGTCTATCCTTTGGACTACCAGAATAACTACACCTATCCGTCGTCGGGCAACCCATTCGCCATAAGGTCAGTACAGGATGCCCTGTCTGGCAGCGTCAATAATCTTGAATGGGATGCCAACGGCAACCTGATCAAGTCCAGCTGCATTAGTGGGCCTGCCTACGACCGCCGCCTGTGTTGGACCGAAGACAACCGCTTGCAGGGTTACACGGAGTATTCCGACGAGAACGGCGATATGTCGGCCTGGTACAACTACAACGCCGGTGGCGACCGTAATTTCAAGATTACTTCACCAAGTCTCAATATACGCCAGAATGCTGTCGGTCTCCGTTATAGTGCCCACCTCAAATACCCCACGCTCTATGCCTCTGCCCTTATCACCTTCAACAAAGGCGGCTATACCAAGCACTACTTCGAAGGTACCAACCGTGTGTGCAGCAAGATAGGCGGTGGTTTCCGCAATGTTCATTGGGATAATATCGAAGACCGCATCCCCACCTTGGTCGAAGACTACGACCAACTGTCCGAGGGACAGCGCGAAAGCGTGGAGCGTACCTTCAATGAGTGCCTCAATATGGGCGTGGAAATGGACGGTATTATTGACCTCTATGAGGTTGTCTCCCACGAGTCTGGACGTGACGACCAAGAACCCGCTTTCTTCTACCACTCCGACCATCTCGGCTCGGCCGCATACCTCACCAACGATGCCGGACAGGTAACTCAGACCTTAAACTATCTCCCATACGGTGAAGACTGGGTCGACATCCAGAACTACGTCGAAACCCGTTATCCCCGCCTTGGCATCTACACCTACAATGGCAAGGAAAAAGACTACGAATCCGGCTTCCACTACTATGGTGCACGCTACTACTGGTCTGAACTCCTCACTGGCTGGCTGAGCGTCGATCCACTGATGGATAAGTATCCAGTCATATCGCCATATAACTACTGCGCGTGGAATCCAATGATTATTGTCGATCCTAACGGTATGGATACAGTTACAGTCTCCTTTGATGCAAATAAAAAAAGCTACAGTCTTAATTATTCCAAAGGTGGAGATAATGTTATTATTGGTCCAAATGGGGAATCTCAAAAGTTTGACAGTGATGTGGATGTGTGTCAGTATAGATTTACTACTATCGGAAACAACGAGGTAAGTGCATATATGGTGAATGTAAAAGACGGAGAAGATCCGATATTTGGATTTGCTGTTGAGAGGAACTCAACATTAATTGATGATGGCCCATATAATATGACTCAAAATGAGAAATCAAACATTGACAAGAATCCCTCATCAACCAGCAAGAATCCAATCTGGCAAGGCTATATGGTGTTTAAAGGTGGCTATAAATTTCATTGGGGAAATAGTACAGAATGGTCATCGGGATGTGTTGTTGCAGTAGGGAATGTAGAACTTAGTTCTCAAATAAACGCTGATGGCTGGCTTACTTTCGATCTTGCAACATCTCAAAACGCTTGTTATAAGGTGACTGAGTATTTTGGTGGCAAGAAAGGAGACCAAAACTACAAATTTTGGCATTCAAGGAAAAATAAAGTTATTACTCGTCCAGCTGTGACTTGGGGAAAGAACAAACCAAACTGCAAGTGGGATATACGTAGTAGATAATAAATAACCCTTCTTTTCTATGGTAAAAATTAGTTTATTTGTTTTGCTAATGCTTACATCCATTTCTATACATTGTTATGGTAGGAATGTGGATATTATTATAAAACAAGAAGAAAAGCGAATATGCATCGTTGATTCGTACCAACCCGAAAAAGATACATCAATGTATGAATATGTTAAGCCAGAAGGGTTAAGAGTGTTTATTATCACTTACTCAGATACACAATGTGTATTTCTTTCTCCGTGTGTTGCAGAATATGACAAACAAAACGACAGAAACTGTATTGTATATTTATGGACAAGTAGGATTATTTGCCCTGACGACTGTGTTTGTTTGAATGAGGGAGAAAGTCGTGGGGGTATTAGAAATATCACTGATGCAGAGATTTTTCTGATTATCAAAATGGATGATGACTCTGTTTGTTTTACGTTTGCTCCTCAGATTGATTTAATGAAGACGGCATCAGAATATTCGTTTTCTTTGTTTGCAGAAATAAAAGCACAGAAAAGAGAAGGAACTCTTCCGTCGGCTTTTTTTTGGAGAAATGTATACGAAACAATTATCCACAACGACATGATGTTCTATTTATTTTCACAGAAATTACTTCAGATTAATGATGTGAAATTACTCTCGTCTCAATTGAAACATTTCGATTATGTTTCTGAAAATATCAATTAAAATATTAAAATTATGTACAAACAAATCAAAAAAATCACTGCGCTGCTTTTCGTGGCAGCCACAATGTTCACCTTCGCGTCCTGCAACAAGGACGATGACAACAACGGAGGCAGCGGCTCCGGCGGCTCGTCAAGCATCAGCGAGGCAAAACTCATCGGGAAATGGAGCTTTAATGATGGGGTCTATTCTCATTTCGACATCACAATCAACGCCGACCACACCTGTTATTGGAGTGATTACAATTGCATCTGGACCCTAAGCGGGAACAAATTCCACGGACAGGACACCCACTATGACGAAGACTACGGACGGGAGATTACCATTTGCATTGATTTCACAATCAAGAGCCTCACCGACGACACAATGGTCATCGAAGGAAAACGCACGTATGAGGATGGCAGCCAGGGCGACTACTCTGGCACCCTCCACAAGGTGCAGTAACCACTTCCCCCCATCTCTCCCAAGGGTGCCAGCCCCACACGCTGGCACCCCTTTTTCTTTTTTTCACCCCACGCAAAAAACATCAAGGGCGAGACCTTCCGGCCTCGGGAGTCAACTACGTGGATTTACAGACCTATTGCCCACGAACTGGTTTCCGATGGTATTGGTATGTCTGCCTGTGATTGCAATATACCAGACACCCATTTTCGTCAGAATGACCTCGGATGATTAGTAAAAAATAATGTAAATTTCCATATAGTCAGATGGTACTCAATAGAAGAAGAGGCCTAACAAAGGCATCTTCTTCAGATATATTCATTATTGGTGACTATTTCGCTGATTCTATCTTTTCTTTGACTAGTTTGTTGAAAGCTTCATCTTCTCCAATCAACTGTCGGACAAGCTTGAATACCATTGTGCAAGGATTATGTTTGGCAAATTTAGTGTCTGTGAAGGTCAGGCTTTGCGCCTCTGCCCATTTGATGGCATTGTCCTGCGAACCGTATTTCTGCAAGATATCCAATGTGTCTGTGGCATTCTTCTCATATTGGTATGGTTTTCGCTCTCTATACTGCTCAGACCTGTTTACTGCATCCGATATGCTCTTTTTGTATTCTGTTCGCGACATTGCTGTCACCCTGTTGTGAAAATGGTACAAATACCACAATTCGAAAGCCTCGTTACTCCAGGCACACTCAATACCATTGCTTTTCGCCTTGCGTATGGCAGCATTGAACGAATTGTCGGTAAAACTGTCTTTGTCAAACACTGCCCACACACTGTCATATTTGGGAGATGCTTTGGCTTGTAGTTCAATGGCCTTGTCAACCACTTGGACTGTGTTTGCTCCTTCACCCTGAATGGTCAATTCATAAACCAACCCTGCCCCGTACTTCCTTTCAATCGACCTGAAATAATTGGGCTCCGTGGCTATTCCCTCACATACTATCAATATGCGGTATCTTATCTTCTTCGGAGCGCGTTTTTTGCTCCTCGAAGAATATTGCCGCAGTAATTTTGAATCAATGGTTATTCTTTTGGCACTCATACAATGGCTTTTTAATCGTTAATGATATAGGGTATGGCCCCATAGCGACCGGCAATGTAGTTCTTCTCATAGTTGCTGTCATTCCGGGGTTTCGTGCCGTCTGCAAATTGTATGTCCATCATGCTGTACAGGTCTGTCTGTTCCTGACTGTCTTTTTCCGTGAACCATATTTGGTCTCGTCTGAGAAGATGTGATGACAGTAGGTTTGTATCGTGTGTAGTGAAGATCAGTTGCGCCTTGTTCGGATTATGCTTCGGATTGTTAAATAGCATAATCAACTGTTGTGAAATCAGTGGGTGCATCTTGGCATCCAACTCATCGACAAACAAAACAGACCCCCTTTGGAGTGTGTCAAATATTGGCCCAGACATATCAAAAAGTTTCCTTGTGCCGTCGGATTCCCTTTCCTCAAAGGGGAAAACTCTCTCGTCACAGACTAGCCCTGATTCCCCATAAACATTATGGGTGGATTCTATTATTATTGACCTTAACAACCTGCGTTCTCTTGCCTGTGGTGACAGTCTTTCTGGTATATGCGACTCTTCTTCTTTTTTTCTTGCAGTCAGGTCATTGAACCCCAATTGTAACTTTTTGAAAAGTTGCAACGCGCGGTGACTCTCTTCCGTCCTTTCAAGGAAGCTTGTCTTGGTAAATGCACGGTAATTTTCATTGTTTATGCCCGAAACAACATTGCAGTCTGACTGAAACCACGACATTACCGACTTTGATATAGGGCCGCCCAATTGAGCACATAGCGAAAGAAACAGACGATTGTCATTTATATTTTCTATCTTTACATCACCCTCACTGAAGTTGTCATCAAAGCCAATTCCTTCGTCATTCCTCACAAACAAGGCCACTTCTTTTTTTCCACTACCTGAGAATAGCCACTCTTTTTCAATCTTGTATTGCGTGTACTCGAATCCATATCGGTATTGCTTGTTGTTGTGTGTAAAAACAATCTCGAACAAGGTTGGTTCTTTCTCTGATTTTTCGTGCAGCAAGAATGGGTCGTAATATAATTTGTCCCCGTCATTGAGCTGCACGGAGTCAATGACGCATCCTGTCATAGTATCAATGGCACGGATGAGGTTGGTTTTGCCACTCGAATTTGCCCCATAGATGGCAGATGTCAGCGAGTATTTCTTTCTCGAATGACTTGCCAGATACGAATCGTGGGCTTCTTTTATCCCTTGTGCTTGCAAAGAAAAGGTCTTTGGCTCATAAAACGACCGGTAATTTCCAACTGTAAATTCAAGTATCATAATATTTTACATTGAAATTATCATAATAATTTATAATGCAAATATACGAATTGTTTTTTAATCTGATACATAATTTGAGAAAAAACCTCAAAATTTATTACACATAAATGTATGCAGAGGTCTATTGCTTATGTATCTATGTTTTCATTTTGCTATAATCAACCTGTCTAGCGGTTGTTTTGCCCTCAATTTCCACCATCCGAAATAGTTCCGAAACAGGGTATTATCAGTATAGAAACAGTCCAGAAAGAGGACAAATCCATACCTTGTTTTTTCCTACCGCTGTACTTTTGTGCCGTCTTTCAAAGCCAGACCATAGGTGCACATATCGCGACAGCCGAGAAGACGAGTAACCGAAAGTCAAACCCTTTAACAAAGAAAGGAAAAAAAATGGCAAAAATCTTTGGAGTAAACACTAAAATCAGCGGCAAGGTAGGCCAACTCCTCTACCGTCAGACCAAGCGCGGAACCGTCGTCAGCGAACTGCCTGTCAAACCGGCAATCCCACGCCGTAGCGCACGGCAGATGGACCGCCGCACCCAGTGGGGAAACCTCGCCGCCATCTACAAGCAGTTCGACTCTATGCTCCGTCGCGGCTACGAGAACCTGCCGCCCCAGATGTCGGTCTTCAACGCCTTCATCCAGGCAAACATCGACGTGGTCAAGGTCTATATTACCAAGACCATCAAGCTCAACGGTGGGGCTATCCTCGCGCCCTATCAAATCACACGTGGCAGTCTGCCAAGCATCAGTATGGACAAGAACGCTTCCAACATTCTTGTAAGCAGCATCCGGCTGGGTACCCTCGCCATCGACGCCAACACCACCATCGGCCAGTTCTCACAGGCTGTCATCGACAACAACGATTCTTTCGACGAAGGCGACCAGCTCACCTTCTTCCACGGCATCCAGTCCATCGACACCGTGACCCGTACCCCTCGCGCCACCATCAAGGGCTACAAGGTTGTTCTCAACACTGCCGAGGATACAAAGTTATGGGATGTCGTGGACAAGATTGGCTTCTCTGTGGCCGACAATTGCCTTGCCACATCGCAGCAGATCACCAATGGCGCAGCCGTCTGGGTGCATAGCCGCGAGACCGCCGACGGTGCCCTAAAGGTCAGCACTCAGTTCTTCTATGTCGAGAACTCCGCCCTCGCCACTTACCAGGGTCGCACCGCCTTCACTGCCTCGGCCAACAGCTACGGTGGCATCAACAGCGCTGCCGTCTATCTCCAGCCCGAAGTTGTCGGCATCGACACCGTCACGCCCTGACTGCCCCTTCGGGTCTTCCGTCTGCTCGTCGGAGGGCACTCCCTCGCCCTCCACAGCAGCCAGATAACACTCACCCGTAGTTAAAAAGGCTTCGTCCGGCTCCGGCGGCTTCAGCCGCCGCAAAACACCCATCAACCCCATTAGCCCCATTAAACCCACTAAAAACCCATCAACAAGTGCAATGGAAGATTTGGAAATCACAACCCTCCCGACCGCCGACACCACGTCCGTTCCCAAGCTCAACACCCTGGGCTACGACTCCGATGGCAACGCCGCACAAGTCCGACTTTCCGACTTGGTGCCGCGCATCATCAAGGCCGCGAGTATTGATTTCTTGTCCGGCCTCTTCATCAGCCGACAGCCCTTTGTCGCCGACTCTTCGGATGTCTATGTCAACGGACTCCGCTACTCCCTCGGCAAGGACTACAAGGAGTTGACCGACGGAACCAAATCCGACGGCCTCGAACTCCCCGGCATCGAGAGCGACGACGAAATCATCCTCAAAGCCATCCCCTTAACCCATTAAAACAAATTTGTCAAGTATGTTGCAATATCATTGCAACGAAAAGCAAAGCCCATTAAACCCACTAAACCCATTAACCCCATTAAAATCAAAGAACAATGCAGAAACTCAAAGTAAAACAACTCGACGGCGTTGTGTCGCCCTCCGCATCCGACGACTGGTCATCCTTGACCGAACAGCTGGCCACCGCCGCATCAACCAACGAGAAAATCAACAATGCCGTCTCCGACGCTATGAGCGGCGCCTTGCAGTCCGTCACCGGCGGCAGTGCCGAGAGTGGCAAGTATGTGTCCGCCGTCACCAAGGAGGGCACCGCCGTCAAGGTCGCCAAGACCGCCCTGCCTGTCACTGGCGTCAACACCACCAACACCGCTGGAAGTGGCACCACAACCAAGGCCATTGTCAGCCTTACTCTCACCAGTGGCAAGGTCGTGGCTACGGAGAAGAGCATCGCCTTCCCCAATCCTCCTGTGCTCATCCTCGACAGCGTGGACTTCACCGCCGAAATCACCCTCACCAAGTCACCCTATGCCGAGAGTGCTGTG
>Ga0129306_1001874_pt1 | contig 21171 bp, 27 predicted proteins | sample P827metagenome_FD_94438 | JGI IMG/M metagenome (GOLD analysis project Ga0129306, IMG submission 94438) | Capybara group fecal microbial communities from Wisconsin, USA - P827 metagenome | ecosystem: Host-associated > Mammals > Digestive system > Large intestine > Fecal | place: USA: Wisconsin... | reverse complement strand
GGCCCTGCCTGGCAGCCTGAGTTAATGCGCCCTGCCAGGCGAACTGAGGGGATAATACTGGCTGCCCTACAGACGAGCTTACTATGGCTCTCCCTATACGCTATTTGTGCGGTGTTGCCTTAAGTTGTTTCTTTTTCAGAATCGCCACCTCCCTCGTTCATTTCTTTTACCATAAGTCCTTCGTTGCGGATATAATACTCCAAAAGCCACAGCACATAATCCGGTGCATGGCGGTTATCCAATTCCCACTCGGTCATAGTCCGGTAAGGGATATGGACGAGCTTGCAAAAATCTTTCCGGTTCAGTCCTGTACTTTCCCGCAACTTGATAATTCTGTTCTTACAATCCATCTGTCTTTTCTCCATAAAAAACAAAAATACACGTTGCGTAATCATTATAGCATAGCCACAGCGAATACGCAACGTGTAAATTGTAAATTTTTACGCAGCCTTATTCGTCAAAGGCTGCGCTTGATTACTTTCCTCGGAATGCTCCACTTTCTGCGGTGCATCCTGCTCCAATTTATCCAAAACCTGATGTCCATATTTTTGGAGCATCTGGCTCATAACATCCACACAGCGGACAAATGCCGCATTATACTTTGCATCCTCATAATATTTCTTCAATAAGCAGTTACCTCCATTAAATTTCCATATCCTGTCCACGCTTCCGGGCAGGGTGTTTGTGTTCATACAGTTCCTTTCCTCTGGCGAGGATGGCATTGATAAAAGCCCAGACCTTTTCAGATGCAATCTCAATCGCATCCAGGAAAGGCTGGACTTTCTGTTTCAGTTCCTCATGGTCTTTATCCAGTTTTTCATAACGGTCTTTCCAGATCTTTGCGCTTTTCTCTGCCTTCTCAAATTTCTGCTTGTATTTCAGCTTCTCAGACTTTTCCGCAAAGCTGCTGACCGCATAATCTTTTAGGGTACGGCACTCATCCGCTGACAGCGTGATATTTCCGGTGATGGGATTTTTCTTACCCATCGACTCAATCTCATGTGCGGTCATAGCAACAGAGTTGGCAGCCTGCGTTTCCTTTTTCAGAGCTTCCAGTTTCTTTTTCTGCTTTTCCGTGGCAGCTTTGGCGTCCTCCAAACTCTGCTCGGCCTGTGCCACCTGTCCGGTCACAGCTTCCAAACGCTGCTGTTCTGCCTGCACCTTAAACTGCGTCACCGTCAGATGTTCTTCGGTGCTGCCACGTTCTCCACGCTCTACATCGGTATATCCGGCAGCTCGCATGAAATTAAAAAAGTCATCCTGCAATACACTGTAGGACGACTTCAAAATCTTTTTCCCTTTTGCGTTCAGCATGGGATTTCCGTTTTCGCCAAGCACCGGCTTGGACTCCCATTTCTTACTGCGGCTGACTTGCGTGATGACCTCCTTGACGGTTCCCCGGAGGGCTTCATCCTTGCACCGCTTCGACCACAGGATTTGCTTCTCCACCACCGGGATATAAACCACATGAAGGTGGTAGTGGTACACATCCTCGCTCAGAGCTTCGGACATTGCCCGGTTGCGTTCATCGGCGTGCATCACAGCGGAGAGGATATACTGCTCACCGCCTACGATCTCCACGGCGGCTTTATAGGCATCGGCATAAAACTGTTTTGCAAATTCATAGCCGCCGTGGTTGTAGAAGTAAGCGGAGTTCACATCGAATACCAGCTCGCCATATTTGACGGCATCCTCTTTCAGACCTCTTGTGGAAATCACCTTGTCTCGTTCCAACTGCTCAAACATTTCTGTATAGCTGGCGCTGGGAGCTTTGAAATGGACGTTAAGCGGAGTGCGTTCCGGCACGATGTCCACATTGGAATAACGGTCTTTTTCACGCTCATTGTGTTCCTGTACCTTTGCCACATCATCCGAGGTTTCCAAGTCTTGATTTCTGGCTAAGGTACGGTCAATTCCATCATTTCTTGCCATAGATGTTCTTCCTTTCTTTGAGATTTACAGACAACGTGAGAACTGGGGAACGGCACTTTTTCAAAGTGTAATAACCCATTATTACACTTTCATCCATACTGGTTGCAAAGTGCCGTGGGCTCTCCGAGGGCTCTCCCGAGGGGGAGTGCGGTCACTGCGGCGACCTCTGCTGACCAAGGTGAAAATGTCTGCGCATTTTCCCATGGTCAGCCCGTCTGCATGAAGCTGTTCTGCGGAACATTTCTTGCAGACGGCGGCAGCGAAAACCGTATCTTTCACTGCCTGTCCACGGTACTTTTGCAAAATCCCGTGGACATAGAAACAGCCCAAACGAGAGGCAATGTGCAGTTTCGGTAACGAGCGTTTCACGCTCTTTTGCTGTGTACATACGTACCAGCAATGGGATTTACTCAACACTTCACCATTCCTCCGGAATGTCAGCCGGTACGTACGTACACGGCGAAACATCGTAAAACCCATTTATATGAGGTCTTGCCACAGCTTCCACACCCATGAATCCCCACACCCGCCGTCCGGCAGAGTTGGTGATGTTGTTGCAATGCTCCAGATTGAATTTCTTGGCATTAGCAACCATGGCATCGCTGAAGCTGCGGGCTTTCAGCGGTGCCAGAGAGTTTTCTCTGCACCACATTTCGTAGATTTCATAAAAGTCTTTGGAACTGATGGACGCATCCGCTTTTCGCCGGATGTAACCCTCGGAATCCATGAAGTCGAAAATGTTGTTATTGTCACGCTTGACCGCTTCCCGGTTTTCACGGATGCGGTCACTCTCTGTAAACTTAAAGTTGTTGGTAACGAGCCGCTGTAATCCTTCAAACGCCCAAAGGAAGATGCCCTCGGCTTCGGCTTTTATTTTCTCTGCAAGGTCGGGATCGTCGGCTCTGTCCACAGGCTTTTCCTTGGTAGTCAGCACAAGCTGTCTGCGGTAAAAACCATCGCTGCGGTCATACAGTGCTTGCAGATCGCCGTTGCTGAATGCCATCAACCGGGCGAACATCCAGCCCTGATAGCTCTGTTTGCCCTTGCGTTCCAAGTCCATCTTGCCCTGTGCGGTTACGATGGATTTTACGTAGTTGGTCTGGCGCAGAGCTTCCATCCGCATATCATCATCCACGCACAGCAGGATGTGTTCCAGATCGGCACGGGCAAATCGGTTTTCAGAAATCTTACCGATACTGCCGTCTTTCATATTCGTGCCGAATATAGCAGACAGCATCGAACCGATTTGGGATTTGCCCTCGCCGCCGTTGCCCTTAATGACCATCATGCGCTGACCCTTGTTGGATGGAATCAGGCAGTAGCCGATGAACTCCTGCAAGGTGGGTATGTCCTCCGCATGGAGCAGCCCATCCAGAAAGTTCAGCCAGATCACAGGTGCGGGTGCATCGGGATTGTAGGCAACAGGCAGACGGCTTCGCACGATAGCCGGTCTGCCCTCGGTAAATGTGCCGTTCAACAGCAGCGTACCGTTGGACACATGAATGCGATCCTGTTCCGGTGGGAAGTCAGGCACTTGCGCTTCCAGTTTCAGCACTTCCAGAATGTTGGTGATCTTCCGGGGGATGTTGTTCACGGCACAGAATTTCAACTTGTCGTAAATCTCCCCACGCAGAGGGAGATCGTCAGTCACTCGACCATCAGGCGTGAAAAAAGCTCCGTTTGCGAAGATGATCCTGCGCTCATGCAGAAATTCTTCACAGAACAGAGCTTCGTTGATGTTCTGCCCGTCAAACCAGATCGGCAGATTCATATCCCGCGTTTTACCTTTCTTCCCCATGGGACACCCCCTCCTTTCGTTTCCGTGCCACATAGTCCCGAAGGAAAGCAATCTTGCCCTCCTTCATCAGCTCGTCCACCACGGCAACACGTTCTTCCAGATCGCCTACGGTCAGCACATCTGCCATATATTCAATATGGCAGTGCATCTGGCAGGCTTTCACAAAGCGGTCATCGTAAGGCTCGTCCGGTGTTTTGGGTGCATACCGTACTTTCCAATCTTCCAACAGATGCAGATAATCCGTCAGCACCCGAAAGCACAGCATTTCGTCCTCCCGGAACTGACGGATACAGGGATGTTTCGGCTTGGGCAGGGCAGCGGCAGCGGGCGGTTTCGGGTCAAGCCCAAAGTCCACAGCCAGTTTTTGTACCGCTTCATAGCTGCTCAGATCGAACAGTTTTGCAACGAAGTCGATCACATCCCCCTTGGCTCCACAGCCAAAGCAGAAGAAATAGTCCTCGTTCAGCTTCAAGCTCGGATGCCTGTCGTTGTGGAACGGGCAGCAAGCCATACCGTTGCAGTTGACTTTCAGCCCGTAGTGTTCGGCGGCTTGCTTCACGCTGATTGCCGCCTTGATGGTTTCATAGATTGTCATAGAAAAACCTCCGTTCATAGTATTCAGAAAGCACGAAACACCCGCCGTGATTGGCAGGTGTTTCGCTCTTTCTACTATGGTTATGCCGGATTTCTCAAAAAACAGGCTAATCGGAGGACAACCCTATTTCAAAAAACAGGACAACTTTTCGGAGGATGTAGATTTCTTCACATTTGCATGGTATAATGAAAGAAATGAAAAAACAGGACAGGAGAGGCAGAATGGAACACAATATACTATCGCTGGATTTCTGGCAGGATACCGTAACCTACGAAGGGCAAACCATGCCCACGGGTATGCTCGGCTGTGCTGCGCTGAATATCCCGGATGCGGTTATAGATAAGCTGGATGAACTGTGTGCGCCTGTATGCCAGTTTCAAGGCACTCTGAATAGCGGTATGCCTGATCCTGCCTTGCTTCCTGCATTGAAAGAAGCGGCAGAAAGCATCTTGAAACTGCTCCATACTGTGCAGCCCTTTGACTGTCTGGATATGGATTTCTACATTCCTAATATCTGCAAGGCGTTTACGCCGGAGGGCATCCAAAAGTATCAGGCATACAGTATCGCCTTTATGACTGGCACTTTGACAACGGAGCAAACAGAGGAATACAAACATGGAATTCTGCTCGGACGCATAACGCCTGTTCTTGCGCAACTTGCCTTTTCTCTGCGGGAATACAAAGCAAGCATGTCACAGTTTGCACTGGAACTGGATGCGGCAGAAAGTAACCGTACACCGGATGGGCTGGCTGAATTGTTCGGCAAATACTTCCCGCCGGAATTATCTCTGAGCGAGGAGAACAAATGGATGTCTCATACCAATGCGACTACACAGTATCTTTCTACCATTCGTCCCGGCGAGGATGTGGCGAAGCTCGTCAAGCGGATGCACTATGTATCCTTTGTAGGGATGTTCCGGTCAGATCTCTTTGAGGGATTGTGTGTAGGTCACGCACCGAAGAAATGCCGGATCTGTGGCAAATGGTTTTTGACTACCAACGCAAGGCACACCAAATATTGCGGCGGTTATGCGCCGGGGGATAAGCTGCACCGAACCTGTCGGCAGATCGGCAATCTGAAAGGGCGAGAACAGAGAGAGCTTGCGGACGATCATCCACTGAAACAGATTTATGAGAAGCGACTGAATACTATAAACCGCTATGTGAAGCGTGGCACTCTGGACGCTGATCTTGCAGAGATTATGAAGAAACTGGCGAAAGATAAGATGCTCCGGGCATTGAGCAATATCGCCTATGCCAAGGGTGATTATGAGAAAGAACTGGGACAGACTGCTTTGAAAAAAGAAGCAATGAGAAAACTTTGAATTTGCGCCTACAATGATAATAAACATATAAATCTTAACGACAAGGAGGAACAACAGTTATGGATAACAAAGAACTGGTAAGTCGCTTTTTTGTGGAAGGATATATCAATCACAATTACGACTTTATCATGGAATGTATGGCGGAGGACTACATAGACCACAGTCCTGCCGGAGCAAGAAGTACTGCTGATGCCGTGGGCATCTTGAAAATTGTGGAGGGACAATTCTCTGACCTGAAAATTGAGGTGCTTGATGTATTTGGTGAGGAGGATATGGTTGCAACCAGAATTCTCTATCAGGGTATTCATGCCGGAACTTGTATGGGAATACCGGCTACCGGAAAGCATATTAGCTTTGAGGCATTGGAGAACTTTAGGGTTGTGGACGGCAAGATTGTTGAATCATGGGGCTATTGGCCAGATAAAGAAATTGAAGCGAAACTTCGATAAATTTCAGTTTTCTGGAGATCGATAAACATTATTAAACCGGAAGGAGGTGCGCTATGCTGAATGATTTTTCGTGGAACATGACCGGATACATACCGAAACACCAAGTTAATCCGCACGGTGACGACATCATTCCCTATGTGGCAGAGCGCATCTTCCAACTGGAACCGGAGCCGCCAAAGGTGGACAGTTTGAACGAATATATCCTGTCTGCTTTGCGGGAAAAGAATCTGCTATATTTTTCGTTCTTCCTGCACCACTACGAGCCGCAGCTCAACAAGCGCATCAAATCCTTTCTCGGCGTGGATGGCGGCGATCTGTACGATACAGACCGTTTTATAGATATAAAGCTCTCCTGCCGGGAACAAATGCTCCAAAAGCTGATGGACTATGATCCTGCCAAGGGTGCGGAGTATGCTACATACATTTTCCCGTTCATACGGGATGCTATGCTCCGTTTCCGTATGGGCGAAGAAAAATGGTCGGTATCCTCTCTGACTAATTACAAAATGGTGCGGTCAATGGCATGGCTGTACCATAACACCAAGGATGCGGTCAGCGAGTTTTCCAAAAAGTATAACTGTGACCTTGCCCTTGCGGAAGAATATTTGAAAGTTGTCCGTGGCATCCGCAATCAACAGCCTTTCTATGTGACAGACGAGGACGGCGAGGAAACTGGCGAGGATGTTGCCCTTGATGATACTTGGAACTATACCGACATCCTCTGGAACGGCATACAGGCAGAAAAGGTGCAGCGAGCATTTGAGAAGCTGAATTACCGGGAGCAGACCTTGCTTGAAAAGCGGTTGGCGATCTGCATGACCTGCGGGCGTGTCGGCTCATGGAAAAACCGCCCCACCTTTGAAGAACTGGCAGTTATGTTCGAGGGCAGCACTGCCAGCGGTGCAGAGCGAGCCTACCGGAAAGCGGTGGACAAGCTGACGGAGTTTTTGGTTGCCGAGGGTGCTATCCATGCTATCCGGCTGAAACAGAAAGCCAAAACCAAGCGCAAAAAGAAAATCACCGCCGCAATCTACGAATACCAAGCAGACTGCGACGGCGAATGGGGCGAGATTTCATTTGATTTTGAGAACGGCACAGCGGAAATCATCCGTCTTGCCGATTGGGATACGATGAAAACAAATCGCTATGCAAACCGGGCAATAGCGTATCTTTTGAACTGTGAGAACGAAAAGCTGCCCAAGGAAATAATGGTTGCATTCGAGTTATGAAGTTCAATAATAAACCGATGAGACATCAAAATCGACCGAACAGACAGAAATCAACATTTCTCCATTTTGATTTGCTATGATAGTACTGGCAAATAAAATCAAAATGGAGGATATCACAAATGCAAGCAATTAAAACCATGGAACTTGTCAAGCAGTATAAAACCCTGACTGCCGTGGACAGGCTCTATTTAGATATTCAGCAGGGAGAATTGTTTTCTCTACTGGGTGTAAACGGCGCAGGAAAGACCACAACTATTAAAATGCTCTCTTGTCTGACAAAACCCACAAGCGGAGACGCCCTCGTAGGTGGCTATAGCACTACAAAGGAGCCGGAACAGGTAAAGCGGCTGATTGGCGTATCTCCGCAGGAAACGGCTGTTGCTCCAAACCTTTCCGTGAAAGAAAATCTGGAACTGATCTGCGGCATCCATAGTTTTTCCAAAGAGAAAACGGAAGCAAAGATTAGAGAACTTTCTGGGCAATTTGCTTTGGACACCGTTTTGAAAAGAAAAGCCGGTAAGTTATCCGGCGGTTGGCAACGCAGAGTCAGCATTGCCATGGCTCTGATCAGCGAACCGCAAATCCTGTTTCTGGACGAACCTACCCTTGGTTTGGATGTCATTGCAAGACATGAACTTTGGGATACAATTCGTTCGCTAAAAGGCAAAGTGACCATCATTCTGACCACACATTACATGGAAGAAGCAGAGGCTCTTTCTGACCGCATTGGCATTATGAAAAGCGGCAGACTTCTTGCAGTAGGAACGGTAGCAGAACTGAACGCATTAGCAGGTACAAACGATTTTGAAACAGCGTTCGTTTCTATTGTGAAGGAGGATACTGTGGTATGAGAATGATGACATTTGCCAAAAGATGTTCAAAAGAGATTTTGCGTGATCCGATCAACCTTGGTTTCGGTCTGGGATTCCCTTTGGTTTTGCTGGTTCTGCTTAGTGCGATACAGGCTAATATCCCGGTAAGCCTGTTTGAAATCGACACACTGACTCCGGGCATTACCGTATTCGGGCTGTCGTTTATGACTCTGTTTTCCGCAACACTAATCGCAAAAGACCGGGAAAGCGCCCTCTTGCAGAGGTTGTATACTACTCCGCTTACGGGATTTGACTTTATCATGGGATATATGCTCCCGCTATTACCTATTGCTATCGGACAGGTTCTGATCTGCTATCTGTTTGCGATTCCGTTGGGGCTGACTGTCAGCGTAAATATCGTGTACGCTGTCATTGGCATCATCCCTATGGCTGTTTTCAATATTTCTTTGGGACTTTTTTGCGGCAGCGTTTTTGGAGTGAAACAGGTTGGCGGTATCTGTGGGGCATTGCTGACCAATCTCTCTGCATGGCTTTCCGGTGTGTGGTTTGATCTGGAGCTTGTGGGAGGGGCATTTGAGAAAATTGCCAATGCGCTGCCCTTTATGCACGCAGCCGAATTGGAAAAAGCACTATTCAGCGGTAATTTTGAACTTGCAGCAACGCACATTCTACCCGTTTTGCTGTATGGTGTATTGATAACAGTTATTGCCGTATTCTGCTTTCTTAGGCAAATGAAAAAACAGTAAGGATTGAGGAGATGAAATATAAGCTCATTATCGATAAAAACGCAGAAGAAGAAATTATAGCAGTCGTTCATGCACCTTCTTCTCTGACACAGCAAATCGAGAATCTTGTTTGTAGCTATTCCGGTGAGGACTACATTATGGGATACAGGGATGACGAGATGCGGAAACTGGCATTTTCAGAAATCGAATGTATTACCATTCTGAACAGAAAAGTAATTGCCATTGATATAGGTGGTAACCACTTTTCACTCAAGGACAGGCTTCGTGACTTGGAAGGTATCCTACCCTCTTACTTTATCCGCATTAACAAATCTACCCTTGCCAATGAACACCGTATTCTGCGATTTGATGCGGTGTTCAGCGGCGGTGTGGATGCCGTATTTCAATGTGGCTGTAGGGAATATGTTTCCAGACGCTGCTTTGCGGAAATCAGAAGGAGGTATGAAGGAATATGAAAAAGTTTGTTTTGGAGTTTTTGCGCCGAGGGTTTGCAGCTTGCGGCATGGGTCCCATCATTTTAGCGATACTCTATCTGATTTCGCAACAGACCGCTGCCGTAGAGACTCTAACCGTAAATCAGGTCTGCATTGGAATCTTTTCAATAACCGCACTTGCTTTTATTGCAGGAGGTATGAACGCCATTTATCAAATTGAACGGTTGCCCTTGATGGTGGCAATTTTGATTCACGGCAGCGTTTTATATATCAGCTATCTCGTCACTTATTTGCTTAACGATTGGCTGGATTGGGGTGTAATGCCCATCGTAGTTTTCTCGGCTATTTTTCTTGTGGGCTATATCGTGATATGGGCGCTCATTTATTCAATAACCAAAAACAGAACAGAAAGGCTCAATGAAGCGCTAAAGCAGAAACAACAGAATCCATAAATCAGAAAAACCGCTGCAACTTCCATCCGACAAGGGATGAAAATTGCAGCGGTTTCTTTATGCGGAATGAATATCTTTTCGGGTGTATTTCCAATAGGCAGCAACAATTCCCACCGTCCCGAATATAAGACCAATTGCAATTAAAGTACCATCTAAATACCCGTTGCTCACAATGTCAGCGCCCTCACAATATCCGAAAGGTGTTATGTATTTCAAGAACTCCGCAACTTCGGCGATGTTGGCGACCAGGTTCATAAAATACATCATCACGTTCAACCCGTTCTATTTTCAGCAGACGGATACGATTATCCGTAACAAAGCGCAGTATGTCAAACAGGGTGTGATCGTTCTCACGGAAAGAGGCTGTATTCATGCCGGATTTTTTCAGTCCCGCAAATACGTTCATAAGCAGTTTCAGTTCTTCCTCGTTTTCTGTTTCAAGAACATACTCCTCTGTACGGTATTGGGATTTTATATCTGACAGTTTCCCCTGGATGTTCACTACACCGTCATTTAAAAATGCCACATCGGTGCAGATGCGCTCCACATCAGACAGAATGTGTGTGGAGAATAAGACGGTCGTCTGTTCTCTAACTGCCATCAGAATATCCAGTATTTCTTTTCGTCCCACAGGATCAAGGGCAGAGGTGGGTTCATCGCAGATGAGCAGCTTCGGACGGTTTAAGAGTGCCTGGGCAATTCCGAGCCGTTGTTTCATACCTCTGGAAAAACCTTTGATTCGATGTTTTTCATTGCCAAGCCCAACAAGTTTCAGAAGCTCATTGCTTCTGCTTTTGATTTCAATTCTGCTCATTCCGGTGATCTCACCGCAAAAAGAGAGATATTCCGGTGCTGTCATAAATGGATAGAATTCCGGTACATCGGGTAGATAACCAATGTGTCTGTTTGTTGCCGTCTGTCCATAAACAACCTTTTCTCCTGATACCAATATCTCGCCGCCATCTGCTTTGAGAAGTCCAAGTATCGTTTTCATGGTGGTTGTCTTACCAGCTCCGTTTTTACCAATAAACCCGAAAACGCTGTGTTCGGGAACAGACAGATCGAGCCCCTTCAGAACCGATTTGTCCCCGAAGCGTTTCTGAAGATTTGCTATTGCCAGCATGTCCATTACGCATCCTCCTTGCCGAGCAGGAAGTACATGATAGGCCCGACAAAGTTCATCAACACGATGGTAATGATGAGCCACAGCGTGCGATTGCCTCGTTTATAATTCTTGTGGGTCAAGATGTGATGCAGAGTATAGCCGAGCAATGCAAATTCTGCAATGACCAACGGGATCAAAAATGGGAGAAATTCCATAATCTTATCCATTCTCTTTCTCCTCCTTTCCGTAGGTTTCCACACAGAAGCCGTGATAACCGCAACAGGTACAGGTCAGTTTACGGAGTGTCGGCGTGTGTCTTGCCCAAAACGCTTCCTTGAAGTTTGGCTTAAATACCTCGTGGCACTGCGGACAGATATATACTACCCGTTTGAAATAGAAGTTTGATACCCATACGGCATAGGGAATTGCCACAAACCAGTACGCAGCAAACGGCCACCAAATTCCCATAGTGATCCACAGAACAATCGATGTCCACTGGATAATGCCAAGCGGAATTCCGGTTATGAGCAGAATGGCATGGAGCTTTTGCATATTCTTTTTGTTTTCCATCGCATAAGCTATATCACCGATAGATTCAACAGAGAAATTATCAATGCCTCTTAGCTCTTTTTTGATGCCATCAAGTATAGCAAGTTTTTCTTGCCGTTCGCTTACTTCCTCACGAAGCGCCTGTTCCTGCTGTTCCAGCAAAACAGATATGACACTGCCTGGATCATCTTCGGACAGCAACTCGCCAATGTTGTTAATAGATATTCCGGCATCTCGTAAAAAACAAATGATCTTCATTCGCTTCAGATCCTGTTCGGAATAAAGCCGCCTACCACCCTCCGACAGCTCGCTGGGAACGAGAATGTTCCTCGAATCGTAATACTGCACTGTCCGAACAGATACGCCACAAAGCTTTGCAATTTCTCCTGTTGTGTATTTTGACATAGCTTTCACCTCCTTACGCCGCTTATTTTACAACATTACGCAGCGTCACAAGCAAGACCTTACGCAGGGGGATTTTTCTGAATATTAACTTTTTGTTCATATTCGGGTCTATCACAGATTTTAAGCCGCCCATAGGCTGAGCTATAGGCGGCTCCTAAATCAACTGTCCAAACTTCTGTATTCAGTTACAGTTTTCAAATATACTTCAGGCTCGCCGTTCAGTATCAAGTCAGCATATCCAATCGGGTCATTGTAGATTAGATAGTCCAGTTCTGACCGCTGATACATGTTGTCAGCAATCTCGTTCTCCACAGCGATAGTGTCAATCGCTATCATACTTCCATCAGCAAATTTCAGTTCCACACAGGCAGTATCCATGTTAAACTCACAAGAAATCAATCTATCCATAAGAAACCTCCATTCTGCGGGATGTTAGATCATCCCAAAATATTTGAACGCTTCTCGGATTGCTTTCTCTTTTTCCGGCGGACACTGGGGCTGTCTGGAATCCTCGGATTTCGGCAGATTGTAATTCTTGCCGACCTCAATCCCACATTTCCGCTTAATCTGTGAGATATACAGGTTGGATACCTTTAATCCGCTATGCTCCAACACATAGTCTTTGATCTGCGGATAGGTTGCTCCATCTTGGAACTCCGACATATCCATATCTTCCAAAGAGAACTCAACCAGAATCTTCTTCGAGTCGACCTCACCCTTGGAAAGCAATACCACCGTCTCGACTTGTGTATCGTTTTCCAAACTCAAACTCATATCTTCCTCAATAATCGGGAGCTTGAATTTGATGGACTTGAGCCACCGTCCGTTGGGTTGGCGTTCCTCATATATTTGGATTTCGGAAATCAATGCTTCCATGATCTGCCGCTTTTCCTGCTCGCTCATGACGGCGTACAGCTTGTCGAAGTAGATCAGCACCTTGTAGATGTTATCCCCGGTGAGCTTTTCCGCTTCGATTGCCATTTTCTTTGCTCTGGCGGCGATCAGCAGATTTTCTGTATCCTCGATTTTATCATATATCTTGTAAAGCCGATCATCAAGGTCTGCCTTGCGTTTGTAGTAGTGTTTATCGTCCGGGTCAAGGGAATCTATTTCCTCCATCAGCTTTGATTTCACAGAATAGCTCTGCCGGAGCTGTTTTTCGTAATTGACGATCTCCTGTTCAATGGCGGCAGTGTCCACCTTCATGTTGATTTTTTCCTGCATCATGGCGGCAAACTTGGGATTGCTGACCAGCTTGACAATGACCTCTGCCACAGCACTGTCCAACAGTTCCTCGTGAATCTGCTTTCGATAATCGCACTTGTGCCCACGGGTCATAGTGCGGTGCTTGCAGCCATAATAGAAGAAATCCTTGTACTTTGTCCCGTCTGACTTGTGCTTGATGCTCTTGTTGCCATACATCCCGGCTCCGCAGATTGGGCATTTGACGATACCAGACAGAAGATGCACCTTGGTGTCCTTGCCACGGTTCACATGTTCATACTTTTCAGCCTGCGCCAGCAGCTTGACCTGTGCTTCGTGCCAGAGTTCTTCTGATACGATCCCCTCATGCAGGCCGTCCACCAACAAATAATCGTCCTGCTCCACAAGCCGGTAATCATTCCTGGTGCCATGCACCTTCTCCGTTCTGCGTCTGCCATAGGCGATTTTCCCACAGTACACAGGGTTTTTCAGTATTCTCCGGATAAGGGCCGCATCGAACAGCGGATTTTTTCCGTTCTGTCGCTGGATTTTGTGAATACCATGTTGGTCAAGATATTTGGCAAGACCATTTGCACCCATGTCGGTATGCACATACTGATCGAAGATCACACGGATTGCAGCCGCTTCTTCCTCGTTGATGAAAAGTTGGCCATTTTCCAGCTTGTAGCCATAGGGCGCAAATCCGCCGTTCCATTTGCCCTCACGGGCCTTCTGGATTCTGCCCTCCATTGTTTGGACACGGATGTTTTCTCGCTCAATCTCCGCAACGGCTGACAGAACAGAGATCATCAGTTTTCCGGCATCCTTGGAAGAATCAATCCCATCCTCCACACAAATCAGATTGACGCCGAAATCCTGCATGACCTGCAAAGTGGACAATACGTCTGCTGCATTTCTGCCGAAGCGGGACAGCTTGAACACCAGCACAAAGGAAACACCATCTTTCCCGGACTTTATATCTTCCATCATGCGGTTGAACTCCGCTCTGCCCTCAATGGATTTACCCGACTTCCCGGCATCCTCATACTCACCGACTATCTCATATTCATTATACTCGGCAAAGGCTTTCATTCTGGATTTCTGGGCATCCAGAGAGTATCCATCGATCTGCATGGCGGTGGATACTCTTGTATAGATATATACTTTTGTCTTTTCTTTCTTCATCTCACAATCCTCATTCGTGCCACATACTGCGGCACCTTTATGTATCCTTACTCCGAAGCTCTTCCGGAGTAAGTTTGGACACTAATTGCACGATTATTATATCATGCCGTTTTAGTTTTTTCAATAGTGTCCTCTGTCTGTTCGGGAGCATTTGCAGCTCCGGCAGTTTCTTTCCCTAAACAATTCGGCGGCTCTGGAAGGTTGTCAATATCCAGAACCGCCGCATATTTTTCTATTAAGTTGGCAAGCAAATCAGCAAAGCCGCTCCACGCATCCTTATTCCAATCCGCTATAATGGTTTACCTCCTGTTTCTTACTGCCACGCTGTGTGTACGCCTGGATGATCTCCGAAGGGATACGGTCAAGAATCCCTTTTACCCGTTCATAATCGCTTTGCAGCCTTGCTTCCTGTAGCTTCTTGACGGTGCTCTGCTGCTGGCTCTTTTCCAGAGCTTCCGTCAGATCATCGTTTTTCTTTTTCAGCGCCTTTTTCTCGGACTCAGCCGTGGTAAAGCACCTCTGATATTTCTTCATCTGTGTTTCCATCGCCGCCACATCTGGGATATATTCCTCCAGAAATGCTGCGATCTGCGCCGTTCGCTCCTTGTAGTTGGTAAACTTCACATCGGAAAGCATTGCGTCCAGTTTCTCCATCTGCTTTGTCAGACGGGTCATCTGTTTGAACACTCTCGGCGGGATATGGTCACGTCCAGTCTCACTGGCACTCTCGCCACGCTCCAATACCGGATATTTCTTGACCATGTGTTCCCAGAACTTGTCCTGCCACTGGGTCATCTTTTTGCGGTTGCCCAGAATCTCCTTGGCACATAGCCGCTTATCCTCCGTCAACGGGACAAAAGAAAGGTGCATATGGGGCGATTTCTCGTCCATATGCACCACGGCGGATATAATGGTTTCAGGGGATTGGTTCTGTTGGATAAACTCCAATGCTTCATTGAAGAATTCTTTGATTTCAGCCCGTTTCTTGCCCTTGAAGAACTCCGGGCTTGCGGTAATCAGCGCTTCTACCACACGAACACTGTCGGAGCGAGTGCGGCATCCGGCTGCGGCAATTTGCCGTTCGGACTCTGCCCGGTACTTTCTTTCCGGCTTAACAAGGTGGAAATTCAAATGGCTCCGGCTGGTGTCAATATCCGGATTGCTTGCGTACTCTTCCTTGGTGCGCTCATTATGGGCTTCAATACGCCCGATCTCCGGCCCCTTATACTTGGCAAATCTCAAAATAGCAAACTGTCCTTTTTCCATTATTTTTCCCGACCTTTCTGCCACACGATGTCGTAGCCCAATACATCAGCCAGCTCCAAAACCTCTTTATAACGGATACTTTCCCGCTGCAGTTTGGCCGACAGGTTGGAAACGCTGTCCGACCAGTCGTATTCGTCATGCAGCAGGTCAACTACTTCCTGCATCGTCATTCCGGCACGGATGATCTGTGCTTTGATTTCGTTACGTACATTCATATTGATAAAGTCCTCCATAAAATTTCATTGTTGGTTCGGTGAACACTCTGCGCTTCAAAGCAGAACAGATATACCGAATCGTGAAAAAACTGCAATCTCTGAAATCCTTCAGAATTTCTCCTGTGATGTCCTGTCCATATCTGACCATATCCCACTTTACTGTTCCGTGTGATTTGGGCTGGGACAGTAAAAACACCCACCATTCCGTAAGCACGGTACACGATTCAGAGAAGCGCGATTCCGTAAAATCATTTCGTCCTGCGGTCAAAAACTTACCTGTTTCCACTACCATTGAGAATCCATATCCCAAAACAGGTCTTTACGGATACTTCTGCCAAAAGGAAGTGAGATGGGCTGAAAAGTACATGTACCAAGTGTACTTCTGTACCGTAGTACATTTGGTACGGGTGGTACATATATTTTCGGGTCACTTTCACTTTTCACGGAAACGGCCTTTGCAAAAGCTCGATGCCGACGAATCCTCTGGCAAACTTCCCACCGCCGATATTGACCTTATTTGTATATTCAAGGTGATAGTGGCTCTCATTCTGTTTGAGGAAGGAGCAGAAGCGCTTTTGTGAAAGGTTGCTCATGGCGTTATCGTCACACCACAGCCTATAAACGGCATACAGGTCTTTGGAACTGACTTCGTAATCTGCCTTGAAGCGGATATACCCCTCGGAGCCTAAAAAATCGATAATGTTGTTGCCGTCCGATACCGCAGTCTCCATGTTGTCCCGCGCCGACTGGCTAATTGTAAACTTGTAATCGTTGGCGATCAGGCGATGCAGGCCCGTGAGTGCCCACAGGAAAATACCCTCCGCTTCGGTACACATCTTTTCCGCAATATACGGATCGTCTTTCCGGTTCGGGTCTTTTTCTATGGTAGAAAGGATAATCTGTCTGCGGAAAAAGCCCACGCTGTGGTCATTGAGAGATTGCAGGACGCCGTTGCCCAAGCCGATAAAGCGCACATACAAATCGCCCTGGTAGCTCTGCTGTCCCTTTTTCTCCAGATCCATCGGCAATTCTGCGGTGATGATCGCCTTGATGTGATTGGTCTGGGGCAAGGCTTCCAGCTTCATATCATCGTTCAGCATCACAAGCTCATGCTCCAGATCGGCACGAGCGAAGGGGCTTGTCTCTACCTTTGCGATACTGCCCGTGTTCATGTTGCTGCCCAGCAGCGCACGAAGGACAATACCGATGCGGCTTTTGCCCTCGCCGCCCTTGCCGATCAGTAAAAGCATCTTCTGGCCTTTGGTGGAGGGAATAAAGCAGTATCCCATAAATTCCTGTAAAGTCAGAATGTCCTCCGGCTCCAAAAGCTGAGACAAAAAATGCAGCCATGTCACTGGCTGCGGAGCTTCTGGATTGTAAGAAACGGGCAGACGGTTCCGGCAGAAATTCTTTTCCGGACTGAATGTGCCATTCAGATAATAGGTGCCGTTCGCCACATGGATGCGGTCTTGATACAGGGGCAGCTTTTCGGTACAGCACTCCATCCGCATGACATCCAACAGATTTGCGACTTTCTTTGCAATCCCACTGGTCACATAATACTTGATGCGGTCATAGATCACCTTTTTCAGGCGGTTTTCATCGTGTACTCTGCCGTTGACCGTGAAAAACGCTCCGTTTACCGTGACCATTGGATATTCCCGGAGAAATTCTTCGCAGAATAGGGCTTCGTTGATTTTCTTGCCGTCAAACCACGCCGGATTTTCAGAGTGCGTGGTCTGCGTCATTTCCTCGCTCATATCGTACATCCTCCTCTCTCTTTCTTGTGGTGTAGTTATGGAGAAACGCAACCGTGCTATCCTTCATCAGCTCCTCCACCACAGCAACACGTTCTTCCAAATCGCCCACGGTCAGAATGTCAGTCAGATACTCGATGCGTTCAAGCATCTGGCAGGCCTCCACAAACCGGTCATCCGGATCATCGTCCGGCGTTTTTGGGGCATACCAAACCTTCCAATCTTCCAGCAGATGCAGATAATCCGTCAGCACCCGGAAGCACAGCATTTTATCTTCTCGGAACTGTCGGATGTGGGGATGTTTGGGCTTGCGGGAAGCTGCCACAGCTTGTCCCTGTTCGGTGCTGATACCGAAGTCCACAGCCAGCCTTTGCGCCGCTTGCAAGCTTCCCAAATCAAACAGCTTTGCCGTAAATTCAATCACATCCCCGGTAGCTCCACAGCCGAAGCAGAAGAAATATTCCTCGTTTAGCTTCAGGCTGGGATGCCTGTCATTGTGGAATGGGCAGCAAGCCATGCCGTTGCGGTTGACTTTCAGCCCGTAGTGTTCGGCGGCTTGTCTTACAGGAACTGCCGCTTTCACAGTTTCAAAAATATTCAAATAGCAATAATCCTCCTGCTTGCTCTTGGTTAAGCCGTTCTACCCATTCCGTTTCCTGACAGGCAACCCTGCTCGGCGCTGTGTCGTCTCCTTTGTGGAGCGCTCGTTCCTTTTACAGAAGTCATGGCGGTTTATCTCGGTCCGGACGGTCATTCGATTTTCAGGGCGTCTTTTCGATCGATCGTGAGCCAAGTTTACCGCAAAAAATAAGCGGCCTTCGTTTATGCACGAAAGCCGCAAATGTCGGAAGTATAGACTTGAAAAATTGCAAATTTGCACAGGGCAGATTATAATGATAGTAGGTTGGGAGGTGCTGCACATGAAGAAGAACTATGATGATGAGCAGGAAAATACCACTGCGTACCGTGTCCGCTTATTGCGTCAGGACAGGGGATGGAGCCAAAAAGAGCTGGCAGACAAAATATTTGTTGCTCACTCCCAGATCAGCCGGTTGGAAAGCGGCGAAACCACAAATATAGGTAGCTCTCTCTTGGTATCGTTAGCTAAGGTGTTCCATGTTTCAACAGATTATCTGCTTTGCCTTACGCCCATTAGCGTACCGAAAAGCTATGATATTTCCCAGCTGGGATTATCAGAGGAAGTAATCCGCAGGCTGATTTTGAAAACGATTGACCCCGATGTGTTAAACAGGCTTTTGGAGCATGACCAGTTCCCCAAACTTTGTGCTTTGATGAAAAACTATTTCAGCAATACCGTTGCAAATGGCATCATGGCAAGAAACCAGATTATTGACCTTGCCACTGATCCGCTTGCAGAGCTGATGAGCGCCGATCCTTCAAAGCGAACGGAAATGATAAAAGATCTGAGTTTTCTGAGCTCCAGCAAAATTCAGAGTAATGAAGCAGACATAGAGAAAATCAAAAACATATTGATGAAGATCATTCGGGATGTAAAAGAGAACATGGCAGAGGAGCAACCCAGTGGAGCGGTTGCTACAGCAGAAGCAGTAAAGGGGATTCGTGCCGCATTACCGGACAAGCCACAATCTGAATTGACAGCCGATGATGTGTCAACAGCCATTACTGCCTACATAGGAACGATGATTACAATGGACGAGAATACTTCAGAACTGTTCCAGCAGCTTGCCAAGCAAGTTCTTGAGCTCCCCTTGGATGGGGAAAATTAAGCGTGTCGCTGCGGCGGGTTTTTATATACCTCTTGCGCCCCCGTTGACACAGAAAAACTTTTCGCACAGCTACAAGGTTTTCTGCGCCACCTACACCCGAACAGCCGGATTTTGCTCATGGCAAATCCTTCATTTTGTGTATCTTACAGCCCACAAAATCCGCCTGTTCTGCTGCCACTGAAAACGGTCTGTCTGGCGTGGGACAGCCCCTTTCCAGCGTCAGCGGTCGCAAAAGGTATAACACACTAGACTTTCCTACGGAAAATCGTGTGCCAACAGGGGTGCTGCTCGCCCCTATTGGAAACCCAGAGCCGAAGGGGCTTTGCCCCCTCTGGACGCCCCGCCTGTCCATGCAGTAGCGATCCATCCTGCTTCTACACGATGGATACGCTCCTGCCCGAACAGGTAAAACAGGCACAGAGGTTTGCCCGAATAGCGGGTAAATCCCTGTGCCTGTTTTGGTCAGCAGCGGCTGGGAAAAGGTGAACGGAAAGCCTTGCTGACTGATAAATTTGAGTTGGATATTTTCGTATTGAGATGCGAAAATCTGTTGTTCTGAATTCCTGTATCTGGTATGATAAAAGCGTCGAATTTTCTGACCGGAGGTACCCATATGGCCATTTCTTACAATAAGCTCTGGAAACTGCTCATTGATCGCAAAATGAGCAAGGCAGACTTACGACGTGCGACGGGAATCGCCCCTAACACCATGACAAAACTGAACCGCGATGAAGAAGTGACCTTGGAAACACTGGGGAAAATTTGCGCAATATTGAATGTAAATATTGGAGACATCGTGGACTTTCTGCCGACCAACCAAACAACCGAAGTGAACTTGGAGACAAAATAAGTATGACGGAAAATGTATTGTGTGCGCTGATTGGCGTAGGGGGAACACTGTTAGGGACCATTGTTGGTCTTGTTTTTCCGTACCTGTGCAGTGGCTTTGGACGCAAACTGCTTGTTATTTCCGATATTGATGTGCGGTTCGGTACGGGCAAACCAGACGGTGAAGGCGGATATGATGGTTCGTGGATAAATTTTAGGGCTTCGATTCTCAACAAGAAAAATAAATCGTTGATTATTGAGAAAATTGCCTGCGAATTATACAGCGGTTCAAACAGAATTGCCGTGTGCTCCTGTGCCGATAAAGACACCGGCAGGAAAAGCGCAGGAGCCTACAAATATGATGAACTTCGATATATTGATGTTGCTTCAAAATCAAGCACTACAAAAAACATCCATGTATTTGTGCGTAGAGATTTGACCTCATGTGATAAGGTGGTTTTTATATATTCATGGGGGATAGTAAAAAGAAAGCAAATTGTTTGGGTCAAGGAGGATACACCCCATGCCAACACTTGAATGGATTGGAAAAGATAAAGTGGTAAACCACCACCAGGAGGTGCCTTACCGGGTGCTGGAGCGCCAGTACAGCTATGACGAAGCCGGACAGCACGCCGAGGACAACGGCAGCGAAAACATGATTATCCACGGCGACAATCTGGAGGCGTTGAAAGCCCTGCTGCCCCGGTACGAGGGCAAGGTGAAGTGCATCTACATTGATCCACCGTACAACACCGGCAACGAAGGCTGGGTGTATAACGATAACGTCAATGACCCCAAGATCAAAAAGTGGCTGGGAGAAGTGGTTGGCAAAGAGGGCGAGGACCTTTCCCGGCACGATAAGTGGCTGTGCATGATGTACCCCGCTTGAAGCTGTTGCAACGACTGTTAGCGGAGGATGGAGCTATTTTCATTAGTATAGATGATAATGAGTTATATAATTTAAAGACTATCTGTGATGAAATATTTGGATTAAGGCAACACCGCACAAATGAGCTTTTGAGTACAAAAAGATATCCCGACCATGAAAAATGATCGGGATGACCTTCCAAAATGTCCGAATGTGTACACTGATTCAAGCTGCCAGGCAGGGCCTGTC
>Ga0129306_1001867_pt1 | contig 21245 bp, 20 predicted proteins | sample P827metagenome_FD_94438 | JGI IMG/M metagenome (GOLD analysis project Ga0129306, IMG submission 94438) | Capybara group fecal microbial communities from Wisconsin, USA - P827 metagenome | ecosystem: Host-associated > Mammals > Digestive system > Large intestine > Fecal | place: USA: Wisconsin... | reverse complement strand
AGTTTGACGGCACGCGCACCACCTTGGCGAACTGGCCCGCACAGAACATGCCCAGCAGCAGCATGAAAATGTTGGCCATGAAGAAGCCGATGATGAACGGATACGTTATCGCCGCTTTGGTCGTGAACAGGTCGTTGCCGGGCAGCAGCCCCTGGATCATCAGACCGCCTAGCAGAATAGCCGTGACAGCGTTGCCGGGGATGCCAAGCGTCAGCATGGGGATGAGCGCGCCGCCGGTGACGCCGTTGTTGCCGGCTTCGGAAGCAGCGATGCCCTCACGCGAACCGTGCCCGAACAGTTCGGGCGTCTTTGAGCACCGTTTGGCCTCGTTGTACGACAGGAACGAAGCGATGTTTCCACCCGCACCGGGGATGATGCCGACGATGATGCCGATGATGCCGCTGACGACATAGATGCGGACATAGCGGAACAGATCGGCAAGGCTCGACCGCTTGCCCTTCATCGCGGCCAGCGCTTCTTCGTTGACGATGAACTTGCTGCGCTCGATCGTCAGCTGCAGCACCTGCGCAATAGAATACAGACCGATCAGTGCGGGAACGAGCGGGATGCCTGTCATTAGGTTCATCACGTCAAACGTGTAGCGCGGATAGCCCGCCTGCGGGTCCATGCCCACAGCGCCGATGAGCAGCCCCAGCAGTCCACCCAGCAGCCCCTTGACGAGCGACTTTGAAGCCAGCGAAGCGATGATGCTCAGGCCGAACACACCAAGCAGCGCGTTCTCCTGCGGACCAAAACGAAGCGAGAAGTTCGCCAGAGGCGGCGCCAAAAACAGCAGCGCGAACGCGCTCAACAGGCCGCCCCAGGTCGACGCGACCACTGACTCGGTGAGGGCTTCCTTGCCCTGCCCCTTCTGCGTCATCGCATAGCCGTCCCATGACGTGGCCACGTTGGCCGGCGTGCCCGGCGTGTTGATGAGCACGGCCGAGATCGAGCCCCCATAGGTGGCGCCCACATACACCGAAGCCAGCATGATCAGCCCCGAAACAGGGTTCATACCGTAGGTGACCGGGATCAGGACGGCCACGCCCATCGAGGCGGAAAGCCCCGGCAGCGCGCCCACGCAAATGCCCAGCGCCACGCCCGCGGCCGAGATCAGCAGATTGTTCCATTGCAGAGCGACGCTCATGCCCAGCAGAATATGCTCCCACATGTCCTTCGCCCTCCTTTAAAACAGCATTCCCTGCGGCAGCGGGATGTGCAGCGCCTTGGAAAACAGCAGATAGATCACCGCAGTGACAGCGATGCCGATGACAGGATACCAGATCTTACGCGCGCTGTTGTCGAACAGATACGAGAAGATCATGATAAACAACGCAGTCGAGACCGCGTAGCCCACGTACTCCAAACTGAAAATATAGACCAGCGAGCCGGCCAGCGTCAAAACGACGACGAGCGCGGCCCGCGTGTGAGAACCATTTTCAGCAGGCGCGCTTTCTTTTTTGGCCGCCAGCCAGCTTTTGGCGATCTGCACCGCGCCAAGGATCAGGCCGGCCCAACAGATCAGCCGCGGATAGACTGCCACTTCGTCGGGAAACTCCCCCGCTCCGGCTAATGCCGCAGCAAAGACGGCCATGAACAGGAGCGAGCCGATGATGTCTCTCTTATACATTTTTCACAACTCCTTGATAAAACGGGAACCACCGTGCTTGTGACGCGGTGGTTCCTTTTTACTAAGTGACGTTTTGGCGAAAAAACTTACTTGTTGAGAATGTCAGCTATAGTGGCAAGGTTCTGCTCAACGTACTTGGCATACTCCTCGCGGCCAAGGTAGTCGACCGGGCAGCCGATGTTCTTCAGCTCGGCAGCGTAGGCGGGGTCGGCGGATACCTTTTTGATCAGCTCGTCAAAGTAGGCGACGATCTCGGGGTTGGTGCCCTTTTTGAATCCATAGCCGCGGCTGGTCTTCCATACTACGTCGATGCCCATCTCCTTGAAGGTGGGCACGTCGGGCATCATCGCGTTGCGGGCAGCGTCGCAGATGCCAATGACAACGATCTTCTTGTCAGCAAGCAAAGGAAGGCAGTCGCTGATCGAAAGCCCAGCCGCATCGACATGGCCGCCGAGCAGGTTGGACTTGGCCTCATTGGCACCCGAGCAAGGAAGGTTGACCATCTCAAAGCCGCCGGCACGGTTGAGCAGCGTCAGCGAGATCGAGCCGTCGGTACGCGCACCCGGCGTAGCAACGTTGACTTTGCCGGGGTTAGCCTTCACATAGGCGAAAAACTGCTCGGCATTGGCATAGCGCTCGTCTCCGGCACGAACAGCGATAACTCGCACGTCGGAGGTCTGACGGCCGGCCATCATAAAATCTTTGACCGTGTTGAAGGGGACTTTGTTCACCTTGGTGGAGACGAAGCCGGGGCCCGGATCGAAGATAAGGACTTTGTAACCGTCGTTGCGCGACTTAAGCACATCCATAGCGCCCACCGAGCCGCTGCCGCCAGGCACATTGGTTACGACCACCGGCTGGCCGCAGATCTTTTCGGCATACTTGGCAAACAAACGCGCCGTGATATCCATCGCACCGCCGGCACCGTAGGGCACCACAACTGTGATCGGCCCCTCGGGATAGGCCGCGAAAGCAGCACCAGACGAGAACAAAAGCGCCGCAGCCATCAGAGCGAAAACAATCTTTTTCATACACAACACCTCTTCATAGAAATATAGAAACCCCAAAAAACGTAAACTTGTGTATTGATGAAAGACTAGTTTTCTATATATGAAAACCTTGCATTCATCAAAAGAAATTTTAGCCGCGTACCGCTTATTTGTCAATCAAAGAAACGTACTTTATTTCTATTTATACAGTATACACTCGGCCAATGCCTCCATGGTGAGATAAACTGCTCAAGGCCGCCATTGCAGCGGCATAATTCGGATGTGCCCCGCACTGTATTACCCATCGAGATAGTGAGCGAAAATCCCTTCAGGAAAATTAGGAATCGCTGATTAATTCACTCGCGCTCCGCCGACCCTTTCGCTGCTTAGCTGCTCGCGTAGCTCACCCTAAAGGACTGGCTTCGCGTCGTCAACACAGCCCCGCTATGCCTCTCTGCTTCGTTAGCGCTACTCGACGAAATCGCCTGGCGGCCCATCGGGCTCATTTGATCAATGCTTCCTAATATGTTCTACGTGGAACATGCGTTGCACGCAAAATTAATATTTGTTCTACATGGAACATTTGTGCAGCTCAGCAAAATAATTTTACATCAAGATGATTTTCACACGATAACATAAAAAAGAGATTTTCCCGCCAGAACGAGAAAACCTCTTATTATTTTACACTGTATATTTCTAGTCCACGTTAAATTCATTAGCGCAGTAAACAATCTGGCCGTTCAGCACAGTCACCTGCGGCACAAGCAGCGCAGTCCCTTCCATAGGTACGCCGTCCGAATCGGTAAAGACCGTCTTCTGCTCGATCAGCTTGAAAATGGCCACGTCGGCGAACGCTCCGGGGCGCAGCGTGCCGATCTGCCCTTCCATACCCATCACGTGAGCCGGCGTTGCGGTCGCAGCACGGATCACATCGGTCAAACTCAGGCCCATGTTCAGGTACTTCGACAGCAAAAACGGCAGGTTCTTCATGCCCGAGACACGGTTGAACGTGAATTTGGTGGCGTCAGAACTGATGATGTCGGGCAAAAAGCCCTGCTTAAGTGCCGCCTTCGCTACCGGGAAGCTGAAATTACGCCGCCCGTTGGAGGCGTCAAAGATCACGCCGCGCTCACGAGCCGCAAATAATTCGGGATACACGCGTCCTTTTTCGTTGAGGATCGTGTGCCCCGCCCCCTGAAACACATGGCAGAAGATGTCGCCAGGTCTGAATTTCGCTACGACCCTGTCCATCGTCTCCGGAGGATTGGTCACGTGAACGCACAGCGGCAGCTTCAGCTCTTTCGCCAGCTCCAATGCGCCATCCATCGCCGCCAGTCCCAGCTCGCGCACGATCGGCTTGCTTATGCGAAGTTTGAGGCCAAGGATCTCGTCTGGGTATTTTTCTAATAAGGCGGCAATTTCTGCACGTTTATAGTTTTGAGGGTCGACATCCTCAAAAAAGCCCGCCCCCGGCTGTCCTGTAGTGGATACATTAAGATATGCCTTGACGCGAACACGGCTGATACGCATGGTTTTCTCCCGGAAGTATTCAAACTGCGCACAACCGCACGAGCCCGCGTCCACAGTTGAAGTAACGCCCGTGGAGACCATCAACAGCGGCTCCACCCCGAACAGACTGCCCTCAAACACATGCGTATGAAAATCGACCAGCCCCGGCACGACGATACAGCCGTCAGCGTGCAGCGTCAGCGCGGCTTCGCAGCCGTCGTCTTCAACGATCTTCGAGCCGCGCACGGCAACTGCACCGGCACCGTCAAGCCCACGCAGAGGATCGACCACGCGCCCGCCGGTTATCCTGATGTCCATAATAAATCCTCCTTGTCGTTCAGTTATGAAAAAATGGCGCAGCCACACGGGACCGCGCCAAAAACACGATAAACCTTAGTACAGCGGCCAGATCACCGGGCACAGTGCAACGCACATGGCAAGCGACAGCAGCACCAGCGACCAGTTGCTTTTGAAGTAGTCGGTAAACTTGTAGCCGCCATACCCGTAAATGATGTTGGCCGGCGGGCAGGCGATGGGCGACACCAGCCCCATCGTCGAAGCGATGCAGGCAGTGGCGATCAGCGCCGTGGGCGAAGCGCCAATTGTCTTAGCTACTGCCACAACGATCGGACACAGCAACGTGATAGCCACAACATTGCTCATAAACTGCGTCATGAAGCAGGCAACGATAAAAGTGATCGCCGTGATCAGATAGACGTTGGTAGAACCGCCGATCATCGTGATCATCGCATCGGCGATCACCTGCGCCGCACCGGTGCTCTTCAACGCGGCTCCGAGCGGCAGCATGCCCACATACAGGAAGATCGTCTTCATATCGATCAGATCATACACCTGCTTGCCGCGCAAAATCCCGGCCGCCGAGAGCGCCACACCGGCCAGCAGGGCGATCATATAAAGCGGCAGGCCGATCTCTTTGGTAAAGATCATACCGATGAACACAAAAGCCAGCACAGCCACGCTGAACACCTGCTTCCACATAGGAGCCTCACGTTTCTGCGTGCCGGTAAAGATGTTCGTCTCGTTCTCAGGCGGCTTTTTGTCGGGCAGCGTCCGCGAGCCGACAAAATACAGCCAGACGAGCGCCAGCAACGTCAGCGGCAGACCGATCTTGCCGATGTCGAAAAATTCGAACGTGCCGCCGTTTTCCACGATGGCCGCCTGAGCGATCGTGTTCACCGTAGCATCGCCGATCAGTGTCAGGCGTCCGCCGGACATGACGCCGAGGAACATCGCCATGAGCATCTTCGAGCGGCTGAAGCCGGTCGAGACGGCCAGCCCCATAATGATCGGGATGAAGATAGCAGTCGTGCCCGTATTGTTGAGCGCGGCGCTCATCAGCGTGCCAACCAGAAACAGTGCGATCAGGATCTGACGCTCCGTCTTGGCAAACTTGGTTACCAGACGGGCCACCTTGTCGGAAACGCCGGTCTCGAAGATACCGCCGCCCACCACCACCATTGCGGTGAACAGGATCACCGTCGTATTGGAAAAGCCGGCGATCGCCTGAGCGGGCTTGATGATCTTCAGCAGAACCAGCGCTGTCATGGCCAGCATGGCCGTGAGCGGTACGGGAATCTTCTCCCACACAAATGAGACGATAGCTATCGCCAAAATGATAAGGGTAATTGTTGCTGGCGTCATTGCAAATAAACCTCCTCTTAAAATTGTATGATGCTATGCCGCACAACACGGCATAAATAACAGGGTAACAGTTTTAGACGTATCAATCAAACAAATTATTCTTACTGTGGTGAACAGTATTTATTCTGTCAGGACCACAAAACCGACAAAAAAATAATTATGCTTCCAACTCGGCTGCTATGCTGCGCGCCGCCACTATCAAACTTTCCACACCACGGCTGACTACGCTGTCACTCAAGCGGTTCACGGGACCGGAAAGGTTGAGCGCTCCCAGAGCAGCGCCTGCTGCATCAAGGATCGGCACCCCCAAGCCGATGCTGCCCTGCCCCATTTCGTCATAAGAAACGGCATAGCCGCGGCGGCGAATCTCCACCAGTCGGTCCGGCGTCATGCCGCCTTCCGACCTCATCACCGCCGTCTGCACGCGCGGCGGCAGAAAAGCCAGAAGCGCAGTGCCCCCGCCGCCAAGCGTCAGAGGCAGCTCCTCTCCGATCAGCACCGTCTGGTGCAGCGGGTGCGTGCTTTCGATGCGGTCAAGACACAGCCGCTTGAAATTGTGATAGACATAAAGCGAGACGTTCTCGTTGAACTCCGCATGCAGCTTTACCAGATAGGGATGCACGGTCAGCTTCAGATCGGTACGCCCGTCGACACGGTCACCTAGTTTTTTTAGAGTCATGCCCGGTGAATAACGCTTATTCTCGGGATTCTTTTCCAAAAACCCCTTCTCGGTCAGCGTTTGTACGAGTCGGTAGGTACTGGTCGTGTTGCGGCCGACCTTCTGAGCGATTTCCGTCAGCGAAAGTTCGTTGTCACATTCCAAAAAACAAAGCAGCACATCAAGGCCATGCTCAAGCGTCTTTGATGCGGCTTCACCCTTATTTTGCGCCGCCATTTTTCCACACTCCTCCTTTTAAAAACTTTCCTTCTCGTATAACGCGCGTTACTGCACGCTCGGCGGCAGACTTTTTCAGATACGCGCGTGTTGTTTTTCGATAGATGAAATTATATCCGTTTTTGGGCAAAATTCAACCACGCCATTATTCTTAGTTTAAGGCAACAAAAACAATCCTAACTCACAAAGGCTTTTATCTGCTGCGTCGCTTCAGCCAGAATTTCCTGCACTCCCCCCAACATATGGGCACCTTCAGCCGCCAAGCAGCTGTTTTACGTATCGCGTATGTCTTTACAAAAACCGTTCCGGCAACGCAAAACTCATGCGCAAGCACAGCTCCTCATCGTCCAGAGACGCCGTCACAATCTCGGCAAGCCCTTCAAGCCGGTAAAAAACGCGTTGTGCGTAACGAGCCAGCTATCCGCGACCTTGCTCAATATCCACATCCCCCTCGCTGACGCAAAGTCATTCGCATGAGGCTTTTCATGGAGTGACGTGCGACAGGAAAAATTTGTCAGACTCCTGTACAAATTCCCGCTTGCATTTTTTGACCTGTTGGTGTATTTTTTGAATACAGGAAAAACCTTTATCCGTAGTTGAAAAGGAACAACATATTCCTCAAAAGGAGCGTTTTGATATGTCTGTAATCGGCAACCGTGTTTTCACCAAGTTCACCCGCGCAACCAAGGAGCAGGTCGAGGCTTTCCGCGGCATTCCCTCCAGCAACATCAATGACGAGATGAACCGTCTCTTCAACATGAATGAGAACATCCGTCTGCTTAACCCCGACACCAGCAAACAGCTTCTTGGCACCGCGTTCACCGTGCGCGTGCCCATGGGCGACAACCTGTTCTTCCACCAGGCGCTCGACATGGCCCAGCCCGGCGACGTTATCGTTGTTGAAGCCGGCGGTTACTGCAACCGCTCGTTGGCCGGCGAGATCATGATGAAGTTCGCCCAGTATAAAGGCATCGCCGGCATCGTCGCCGACGGCTGCATGCGCGACGCCGACGCCCTCAGCAAGATGGAAATGCCCATCTACTGCGTCGGCGTGACGCCCCAGGGCCCCTATAAGAACGGCCCCGGCGAGATCGGCACTCCCGTTGCTGTCGGCGGTCAGGTCGTCTTCCCCGGCGATATCATCGTTGGCGACGCTGACGGCATCGTCGTGATCCATAAGGCCGACGCCGACCTTGTGGCTGAAGTTGCGACCAAAAAGAAGGCCAGCGAGGACAAGGTGTTCGCCAAGATGGACAACAACTGGAAGGATTATGCCGAGAGCCACCTTGCCAGCACCGCAAAGCGCTTTGAAGGCCGCGCTCCCACGTTCGTCGAGGACGACTTCAACAACATCTACAACAAGTAAAAAACAAATAAAGTTCTGTGCCAGGCTGTCTGAGTTTTATCAGACAGCCTGGCTTTTTTGGGTGCTGGGACAGCACCTAGCACGCCGCAAAGTTGGGGATACGCTGACAATAAAACAACTTCTCTTGCAAAACCATGTACAAAAAGCTGCCTCGGCCGTAAAATGCCGTTTTGCTCTCCCTTTTCATGCAGAAACATCTTCGGGGCAGACGTTTTTTTCGACTTCCCCTGGCCCGTTACGAGAAACATAATACGATTCCATCAACGCTTCTCTCATATTTTTCCCCCGCCAAACGTAAAAACCCCTTTGACATAAGTTTTGAATAAGCTATAATTCAAATCAGTAAAAACATTCGGCAGAGGTCCTCTCAATAAGAGATGGTCTTTTGCTTTTCGCATGATCACAAAGGAGGACGATACGTATGGGTCTGCGTTTCCGCAAGAGCATCACGCTCATTCCGGGCCTGGTAACGCTCAATATCAGCAAAACGGGCATTAGTCTTTCTCTCGGTCCTAAGGGAAAGAGCATCAATGTCAGCAGCAACGGCGACGTGCATGGCAACATCGGGTTTGGCAAGGGCGCTTCCTACCGCAAAAAACTGGGCAACATCCTTCCCAAAGGCGAGGGGACCAAGCTCTACAAGAAATATCTAGCCTACGTAGTCGGAGCCATCGTAGTTTTATATTTGGCGTATCAGTTTGCCGCCCCTGTCATCAGCAAGCTGTTCAGCGCAACGGCCAATTAACGGCCGCTTATTAAAATGAAGGAGAGTGTTCAACATGAAAAAGTTTAACCGTTTCGTCGTCGCCGCTCTGTTCGCCGCAATGATCAGTGCCACCGCTGTCACCGCCTACGCCGCCAGCCTCAAGGAAGCTGTACAGGAGAAGGTCAAAGACGCCGCAAAGGAAAAGGTGAAAGAGCAGGCCAAAGAGCAAGTCAAGGAAAAGGTCAAGGAGTACGCCAAGGAAAAGGCCGCAGAATACGTCGAGAACCGTAACGCCAAGAAGGAAGCGGCCAAACAGGCTGCCCTTGAGGAACAGAAGCGCAAGGAAGCCGAAGCTAAAGCAGCGGAAGAAGCTAAAGAGACCGTCTACATTTCCAAGGCAGGCAAGAAATATCACACCAAGGACTGCCGCTACACCGGCAAAAGCAGCCAGAAAGTGACGCGCGCCGAAGCCAGAGAAATGGGCAAAACCCCCTGCCTCACCTGCCATCCAGACGGCAAATAACATTCACAAAAGCACAAAAACTCCGGCTTGTGGTCAGGCCGGAGTTTTTATATAGAAGAAGCAGCCTGCCTCGGACTCCCCCAATGCAGGCTGCTTCTTCTATTATAAAGAGTGGCAGATATTTTGTTTTTATGCTATTTCGTTTTGATAATGTCATGCAAAAAGGGGGTCAATACCAGTGTACCTGAAAATGCCGTGGAACGCAGGACAATCACATTGTCTTGTCATTACGACCAAACAAATGCTCCGCCAGTTTTGAAAATAGTGTGCTACTGCGTTTAGGCTAGCGGCAGCATTTTCTGATAATCCTTTTTTGGCATGAGGATTTCGCGCACAGTGCGGATAAAACGGTCTACATCCGCTGCAGGCCGCAGAGGCAGGGCCACATGAGCGTCGTCGATACAGGGTTCGACAATGATCCAGCGACGACGCAGTTGATCCGCTAACTCCCGCAACGTCATATCATTGCGCTCAAATGAGCAGAGCACCCAGTTAGCATCGCTGGGAAACGGACGCAGTCCCGAAACGCGGCGTAAACGCCCGACGAACTTGTTTCTCAGTTCTGCAACACTGTCGATCGTGTCAGAACGGAACGAGATCAGTTTTTCAAGCGCATGGGTAAGACATGCGGCCAGAGGTGACAAAGCCGGTTGAAATTGCAGAGAACGCACCTGCGCGAGCCATCCTGCACCGCCGACAGCGTAGCAGAGCGGGCAGGCGTCCAACGCCAGCGAAGCCGTGAAAGAACGGATCAGCGCCGCTCTCGACACATGCCGAAAGCCCGACCACACCGAGTTAGCGATGCCACCATACGTAAAGTCGAGCATACTCTCGTCAACGATCATCCAATTGCCCCGTGAAGCCCATTCCTCAACCTCCTCTAGAAGCTGAGCGGGGGGAACGAGCGCTCCAGATGGGTAAGCAGGATTCCCCATCAGCAGGAGATCACAGCCGCGCAGGGCTTCGCGCAGTTCGCCATGAACGAGTCGATAGTTATGGCGGGGACTAAGTCGCAGCTCCTTCACCGTCGCGCCCGCTCGAACCATGGCCCTTTTGTATGATTCGGGACAGGGCATCGGCAAAAGCGCCCGCTTTGCGCCGCAGGAGACAGCTAAAAGTGTGATAAGCTCTTCTTCTACACGAGAAACGGCGATCTGTGAAAGCTGCGCTCGGTGCCGCACAGCGATCGTTTCTCGCAGATCGGTGAACTCGCCGTCAAACGGCTCAGGCAGCCCCGACTGCACGGTGTTCAACAAAGCCTCCCGCACCGCCTGAGGCATTCCCAGCGGATTGACCGGTCTGGTGAAATCGACAATATTTTTCACTGCCCGCTCCCCCCTGTTAAAGCAACACGAATATCGACAGTATACTCGAAAAAATGCTTTTTGTCAGAAACGATTTTTCCTGACAAAGATGAAGAAGACGCGCTATAATAACCAGACATGATATATCGCAAAATTTACAAAAAGGAGTTATCCAGATGGAGCAAAACGATCTCTCCCCTTCCAGCGCTATGCCGCAGTCGCAGACTTTTTCAGACTTTATCACATTTGAGGGGCGCCGGCTTGATTATGAAGTATGCGCAGAATATGTGCCCGTGTGCGATGATTCCGGCGCCGAAAAAGCGCGCAGCTTCTGCATGTCATACGCGTTACGCAGCGGCCGAGTTGACCGGCCGGTCACGTTCGCTTTCAACGGCAAACCCGGTACATCGACGCTCTACCTGCACATGGCAGCCCTGTCGCCGAAAACGTATTCGCTCGCCGGTCAGGGCGACGGAGCCCCGCAGCGGCCTTTTACCGTCAGCGATAATCGCAACACGATCCTCGATTTTTCTGACATTGTCTGTATCGATCCTGTCGGCACGGGATTCAGCTATGTGACCGACCATGAACACGAGCGCGCCTATTACGGCGTGAGGCAAGACGTTGACGCGATGGCCCGGATCATTCGAACGTGGCTCGTCGCTCACGGTCGTTTTGCCTCTCCCGTGTTCATTATGGGCGAAAGTTACGGCGGCCTGCGAGGCAGCGGCCTAGTGCTGAAACTGCAGCAGATGCACATCATGCCGGCAGGGTTCATCGCCGTGTCGCCGGCGCTGTCATATGGCGAGCTGCACACGTCGATGCTGCTTGAGCACCATCTCGTCCACACCATCCCGGCCATGACGGCAACAGCGTGGTTCCACAAAAAGCTCGACGCCAACCTGCTCGCCCGCGACATCGAAGACGTGCGCGCCGAGGCCGACGCCTGGGCGCAGTCGGAATATCTATCGTTCCTATGGAAGGGCTGTGAGGCCGACGAAAAAGAGCGCGAACGCGTGCTCGAACAGTTGTGCCGCTATACAGGCCTGAAGAGGGATTTTCTGGATGCCCATAATCTGCGTGTCAATGACAAACAGTTCGCCGGCGTTTTGCTGCAGGACGAGGGACTGGTGACCAGCTATTTCGACTCACGACTGACGCATCCGGGAACGCCTTTTGAAGCGAATACCGATTCGCAGACCTATAACATGTCGGCAGCGTGTTACACGGCGTTTTACGAGTACTTTGGCCAGCACATACAGCTGCCGCAGGATCGCGATTACCTGGCGTACAATCCGCGCGTCGACGGCGGCAAATGGGATTTTGCAAGCGGCTACCTGTGCACGTCAACAGGAGCGGCACCGCGTGCCGGCGGATTTGCCTCGCTTTTGGCCGACCTGTGTCAGGCTATGAAGATGGACGCACACCTCAAGTTCTTTGCCTGCGCCGGCAAGTTCGACCTGCACTGCTCCATCAACACCACGCGCTACTGCGTCAATCACATGGACATCCCCGCCCATCTTCGCCACAACATCACGTTCAAAACGTATTGGGGTGGACACATGTTCTATTCCAACCCAGAAGCGCACGCTCAGTTTCGCGCCGATCTCAAAAAGTTTTACGAAAATGCGCTTGTGTAGCGCATTAAAAAACGCCCTCCGGCTGTATCGTCGGAGGGCGTTTTCATATGTTTTGCTAATTATTTCAAAGCGGCGCGTTCCATTGCACGGGTCATCAACTCGGCCGCCTCGCCTCGCGTGACCGGCTTGTTTTCGGTGTTTTGTGAGGCCTCATCCGTCTGCAAATCAAGTGCAGCAGCAGTAAAAGAGGCAAACTCGCTCTTAGTCATCGAGGCCCCCGACTCACCGACAGACAGTTCTTTCGCCGGCATTTTGAGCGCCTCACGTGCCTTTGCGGCCATCTGCGCAGCTTCTTGGCGCGTCAGCGGCTCATCCACGCCAAAACGGCCGAGGTCATGTCCGGCAGCGATCTCCTCGGCAAGTGCTGCGCACAGCTGCTCCTGGATGCCGTATGACTTAAAGCTGGGGTACTCGCGCAGTTCAAGCAGCCCATACAGCGTTGACAGCACAACACCGGCATGTTGAGGATGATCGACCGGCACATCCGCATAGTTCAGCGTCGAGACGATGACGCCCGCCTCAAGCAGCACTCGCTGCACCAGGATCGGATGCACGTCGCGGATGCGTCTGCCGGTCTGGACGGCAATAGCCGCCAGTGCTCCCGCCGCCTGTCCGGTCATCATGCAGATGGGCTGAAGACGCATCGCCCCGGAAGCGAGACGCGACATCGAAAGGTTCTTCTCGGCCGCCAGCAGTCCGTCAACGCCGGCAGGGATCAGCGCGCGCAAAGGCGCCTGGAACGGGGCACGCGGCTCAAGCTGCTTCACAGACGCGGCCGATTCGCCCAGTTCTTTTTCCAGATCGGCATCGGTGGCCGAATGGTGAAGGTCGATGATATAACCGCCAATGGCTACAGCGTCGCTGAACTCACGGCTTTTGTTGCCGTCGCGCCAGCTCAGCGAATTTTCATATAAATCTTTGGCCGTCAGCGTAAAGTCGCCCACAGCCCGGCGCGACTCGCGAACATAAGGGATTGGCGGCATGTGCCGCGCCAGTTCTTTCCACTCGTCGGGCAGGTCGCGCGCTGCTTCCGGCAGTTCGCCGTATTCTGCATCGTCGATCGACCAGTTTTCACCAAGTTCGTTCTGCACGTAGTAGATAAAATGCAGTGTCTTGACGAGAGCCTCACGCTCCACCTGCGCGCGCAAAGCCTTATCCTCAAAATAGGCAGCAGGCAGACCGAATGTGTCCTTCCATTTGTAAGCACCGGGATAATCATTGCCCCAGTTGACGCTCGTTTTGCTGATCTTCGGCCAGTTGGGCTGCGAACCGTCATACGGCGTTGGGTCGAACGTGTTGGGCAGCCCGCGGTAACCGTTATGCGTGACAAAGTTGACCGGCAGCTGCACCGGGTAGACGTTTTGAAAATCGAATCCGTCTTTGGTGACATATTTTTCGTAATTGGCCTTCGCCTGCTCATACCCCGGCAGAGGCGTCTTCGGGCACAGGCGCTCCGGCACGCCGTCGGGGTATTTGCGCATCACGGCCGTCCAGGTGATGTCCTGCACCATCGAATTACCGCTGATGTTTGGGAAGACCTCGTTGCCGGAACGGTACGCCGGAGCGGCCAACGGCAGCACATCGCCGTATTCGGTGGCATCGATGAGCGTTTTGCAGCCAATCTGACGATTGTCGTCACGTGTGCGGATCGCCACACCCGTGACAGTGTCGCCATCTTTCTGCACAGTAATCACTTCGGCATGGTACAAAATAACGGGAGAGGGCGAACATTCAGCCGCCATCTCGGCAAGGAGTTTCTGGCCCACAAAAGGTTCAAACGCAACGGTGTACGGTTCCCAATAACATGTGCCGATCGATTTGCCCTGTTTTTTGTAATACTCGCTTACCCGGTTCACAAATTCAAGGTAAATGCCGCTTTTGTGCGCGCTCAGATCGTCCATTGTCGAGACGCCGGCCGCAACAGCTTGGCCACCCAAAAAGCCGCTTGGCTCGACAACAAGCACCGTTTTCCCCATGCGCGCCGCCTGAATGGCCGCCCCCATACCGCCCATGCCGCCACCGGCGATGACCACGTCAAACTTTTCTTCGGCAGCACTGGCGCCGACTGCAGCCAACGCCAACAGCGAAAGTACGGCAAAACATTTTGACAGTCTTTTCACGATCGTTCCTCCTAAATTAATATAGAAGATTCAAGTTCTGTGACGAAAATATTGTACCATATCGAACACATATAAAGAAACCTCCCGCAGGAGACCCAGATGACCGTGGCACCCGAAACGCTCCCCTTACCGCTGCTTCCTTCCGGACCTGACGGGGTTCAGGGTGTTTCGCCGCACGGGGCTGGGCCTCCTGCGAAAGGCTTTGAGTATATTGTAGCAAATAAGGCCGGTTTTGCAAGAGGCAGGCGTTTTTGTCGCTTTTTGATAGAATAATTCTCATTAACAGTTTTTTTCTGTCATGTAATTCAAGTATTTTTGTTAGACCTTTTATATTGCAGCATGTTAGAATGATTCACTATAGAGAATACGTTTCTCTACTATATCGCACACTCTTGAAAGGAGTCGATTTTGTGAGCTACATTGGTATCGGCATCATCTCGCTGTTCAGCTTCGTCGCCACCAGCTTCATCTGCAACGTGCTGCTCAAGCGCAAGATGGGCGAAGCGATGATGTGGGGCGTGATCGTCCTTCTGATCATCGGCACCTGCTTCGACGGAAAGAATCTATGGGTGTCGGTCAAGGACATGACGATCTACGCCGGCAAGCAGGAAGTCGTGTACGCTGGCATGGCGTTTGCGTTCATGGCCTACATGATGGAACAGACGGGCATCATCGACCGCCTGGTGAACATCCTCAACGCCCTGCTGGGTCGACTGCCCGGCGGTTCGGGCTATGTCGCCACGATCGGCTGCGCGCTGTTCGGCATGATCAACGGCGTAGCCACGGCCAGCACGGCCGCCATCGGCGCTGTGACGATCCCCTGGATGATCGAAAGCGGCTGGAGCCGTGAGCGCGCCGCTGCGATCGTATCGGGCAACGGAGGTCTGGGCAACATCTTCCCGCCCTCGTCGGTCATGCTGCTGTTCCTCGGCTTTGAGGCCGTTTCCAAGGAACTGACGGCCAGCCAGCTGTACGTCGGTCTGATGGGCCTGGGCGCGATCGTGCTGATCGTTCGTCTGTTCATCGTTTTCATCTTCGCCAAGCAGGAAGGCGTCAAGGCCGTTTCTGAGGACAAGATCATGCCCATCGGCAAGGCCCTGCGCGAAAACGGCTCGTCGCTTTTAATCTTCCTCGGCGTGGCTATTCCTCTGCTGCTCACGATGGGCCCCACGGGCGCGTGGGTAAAGAGCATCCTGGCTCCCACAAAAGGAGCTGTCAGGGCCATCTCACTTATTTACTACATCCCGTTGCTGATCACGTTCTTCACGATCATCGAAGGCTGGATGTCGTTGCCGCACACGCCTGCCGGCATCTGGAAGCTGGTCATGGGCAGCGTCAGCCGTTTCTATGACCTGGGCGCGCTGCTGTTTTTCGCGTTCTGCTCGTCGCGTCTGCTCACCAAGCTGCACATGAGCGAGGAGTTCACGGCCATCTTCAACGCGATGGCAGGGCTGTCGCCCATCGTCATCATCCTGACCATCTGCGGCATCATCACGGCGATGGTCGGCCCGTTCAATGCCACAGCCACGACCACAGCCATGGGCGCCGTGTGCTTTGCGGCCATGCGCTCCATCGGTCTGGCCCCGGTCACGGCAGCGGTTGCGTTCATCAACCTGGTGTCCAACCAGAGCTGCGTGCCGCCCAACTCGGGCTCGATCTATATCGCCGCCAGTATCGCGGGCGTTGACGAGCCTACGAGGATCTTCAAAGACCTGGTGCTGTATTACGCCATCCCCGAAGTGATCATCGTCATCCTTGTCTGCCTCAAGATCATCCCAATCATTGGCGCCTAGGAGGTCGTTCTCATGAAAAACGTTATCTTCAATCTTTCGCGTTTTGTCTTCGGCGTCACGCTGCTGGCGTTCTTCGGCATGGGCTTCGCTGTCGTGTTTACGCAGGCGTATGCGCTGTGCGTGGGCGATTCGGCACTCGTCAAACACATCGCCGATCTGCTCAAGGACAACTCGGCCTACGTCTCCACCGTCTGCGCATTCGCGGGCTATCTGTGCTACTACACCAAGCCTGCCAAGAAAAAGAACTGATCACGCTTTCTAATTTGAAAAACCGAGCCGGACCTCCCCCAAACGGGTGTGTCCGGCTCGGTTTATATTTATCTTTGCTGAAAAGGAACGTTACGCCTTCGCCTCGGCCTTTTCCACGGTCGCTTCGGGGGCATTCTTTTTGACACTCTCGACGCCGTTCACGCAGCCGGCTTTCGCCTTATAGCCCTCAGAAACGGCGATGATCTGACCGTTACGGGCCTTGAGACGGAAACGGAATTCTCCGCCTTTGTCGACATAAATCTCGAACTTGGGGTTCTTTTCGACCGCAAAGCCTTCCACCGTCTGGTCTTCGACGACGGCTATGGCAGAATTTTTAGCAACGCTCTCAAGCCCCTTGCGGCAGGCAGCTTCGGTAGTGTACACCTCGGAAGTGGCGATCGTTTCGCCGTTGCCGGCCTTCAGGTCGAATTTCACACCCTTGGCGGTATTCTTGATGACAAACTTTGACATGGCGGTTCCTCCTTCGTAGCAGCGCGCTTTCACGCAATTTGATAACCTTAAAAGAAGATTAACACGTTTTACAAAAAAATCAAGCGATATTTTTACGTTTTGGGTACGGCCGTTCAGCCCTTCACGATCGAACCGAACACGCCGTCAAGGCCCGCAGCCATCAACAGCATAAGGACAATGTGCTGCACAGGCTTGTGGGCATTCACAATGTGCAATTTTTCGTCGAGACTGTGATTGTGCACGCGCCTGGAATTTTCGTCGGGCGCCCAGGCCCTGCCCATGCACAGCGCGGGAATTCCCTTGCCGATGGCAATATTGGCGTTGGTGCTGCCGCCTTCTTCAAGACAGGGCTGCACGCCAAGCGACTCCAGGCTCAGCCACGCACTCTCTACAAGCGGAGAATGTGCGTCCTGCGTGCCGCCGGGGATGTCGCACAAAATGCGGGAGTTTACCTCGATCGTGTTTTTGCCCCAGCGTTCCGACTCAACGCGCGTGCTTTCCTCCACCGCGTCGAACACCGCCTTTTTGATCGCGGCAAACTCCTCCGCGCCATCGGAGCGGAAGTTGACGATAAACGACGCTTCAGAAGCGATCGCATGAACGCCGGAGATGTTGCCCGCATGAAAGTTGGACACGGCAAACGTCGTTTTGGGATCATGCGGCGCCTGATAATCGGCTATTTTTGCCACAGCGCGCTGCTGCATGCACGGGCTGCGCTACGGCGCCGAACGCCGACCAGGCATGGCCGCCCTGGCCGCGGAACGTGAACTCCCATGTCTGGCACAGCGTCGCCTGATAGATGATGCGGCTCATATCATTGCTGTCGATGTCAAGCGATATTTCGATCTCAGGATGTTCCTCAAGAAAATCCTTCATGCCGCCGAGCGCGCCTGTTCCCTCTTCGCGCGTCGTCGCCACGAAATACACGTCGCCGCTTGTTTTCACGTTCGCGGCATTCAGCCCGCGCAGAAGCGACAGCAACATCGCCAGCGCGCGTGTATCGTCGCCTATTCCGGGAGCGTATAAAAATCCGTCACGCTCCTCCACGCCTTTGACCGAACCGAACGGGAACACGGTGTCAAGATGGCCTTCGATCAACACCTTGGGGCCGTTCCCGGTGCCGCGTCGAAGCCCCACAACGCAGCCTCCGCGGCCAATATGAACGTTTTCCAGCCCCAACGCTTTGAACTTTTCCGCCATGACAGCGGCTCGTTTTTCTTCGTGATGCGTCGGCGCTTCGATCAGGACAAGCTCTTTCAGTTCGTCGATCGAACTGCGCTCATCTTCCTTTATAGAGGAAAGAAGCCGCTGCACCTGTTCGTTCTTCATCATCGTTTCAAACTGACTGCGTACTTTTGCGGAAACCTCGTACATGCTCATTCCTCCCATTTTTAAAAGTGCACGCAGGGCGCTGAAAGAAGAATTCGTTCGCATTGTTCCACGTAGAACACTATTCAGCTTTTCCTGCGAGCGTCCTTTTTATTTTTACCTCTCGTTCGATTTTAGCCGAAAGCACTCAAAAACGAAAGGCCGCCCGCGCAATAGGCGAACGACCTTTTTTGGGGGTTGGGGAAAACTTTTATCGTTCAGACGCCTGCTTCAGGAGACGCTGATTAATTCGTCCGCACCCTGTCGGGTCTTTCGCCGCCTGGCTGCGTCGAAGCTCATCAACATAGCACCACTATACCTCTTCGCTTCTCCTTGCCAGACGACGAAATTACCCGACAGTTCATCGGACTCATTTAATCAGTGTCTCCTTAAAAAGCGAGCGCCTTACCGAACCCATAGGATCGGCAACAAGCAGACGAACCAGCCATATCGTCAGACCAAGCGCCACAACGTATAGGCCAAGATACGCATCATTAAGCATATCGGCTGGCGCGGGCGTAAAAAATTTATCGCCCAGCTCCGCATACTCAAACGCTGCATCGACCAACCACATCAGGCTCGCGCCCCAAAACAGAAAACAGAGCGTACCAAGCCGAAGCTCGTCGTCCTTGCGGACATACCATTTCACCGTAGCAAAAACGGCAGCAAAGACCGTGATCAGTAAAGTCATCGCAGTTCTCCTATACGGCAGGAATTTTTTCCACCTTGCCGCGACGGGCGATCGCATCCGCAGCAAAGCACATGCCCAGCCACACGGCCGTGATCAACGCAGCCATGCACACACCGACAGTTGCCATTTCATGCAGCATTTCAGCCGTGTCCTCAGGATTGGACATCGCCGTCAAAAACGGGAACCACGGCACAATCTCGCCATGCCACAGGTGCTCGAACGCCAACAGAACCGAACCGCCGCATAACAGCCGTGACAACCATTTCAACTTTACGCTGATAGGGACATTGAATGCCCCAACATCGGCATGAATCGCTTCTTCCTTGCGCTTCACACTTTTTTTAACGGCATTCACAACCACAGCTTCTGCCGCAGACACCAAAAAACACGCCATGATATAACCTCCTTATTAAATAAAAAGGCATACGACACTCCCTTTCGTTAAGGAGTTCGTATGCCTTCATGACACACATTGTCTAAAGCAGATTCATTGCAATTTAGGACGCTTCTGCGTCGTTTCACAGGCTTCGTGCCACGAATAATATACTCCTTCACACGATTTCTGTCAAGCTGAGTTTTAACCGCGCCACCGCGTCTTCAATAAGCCGCCCCATGTTCAGCCCGTCAGTGCCGGCGATCCAGGTATCGCAGTTGCTGAACGGGATCAGGATCCGTCGTGCCTGTGCCGTCGCGACAGCAGCCGCCATCCGTTCAGTCACTTCGCCGAGCATGGCGTCTGCCATGACGATACCAAGCGGTCCGACGATCACATCAGCCTTTTTACAGGCAACGACGACGGAATTTTCACCCGTAGCCGCCGTATCAGCCCCTGCTTTGAGCATCGCTGCCGTTGCCGCGGAGTTCGTCCCCACGGCAAGGATCATATAACGGCCGCGCCACTCCTCGTCTATCTCCTTTCGGATAGCAGAGATCAACTGCTTGCCCAATCCACCGCCCTGAGCGTCAATGACCAGGACGTTTTTTTGTCTGTCCATAGCGTGCCTCCATTCTAATAAACGCATGTTATGTATTTATCATATTATAGCAAAAACTCTCGGACAGACGTATAGCCCCTTCCTCCAACAAAAGTACGGCTCGCGCATCTCCTTTACTCTTTTCCCTCGGACTGATTATCATACACCTCGCCGTCGATGATCGTCTTTTCGCACAATGTGAAGCTGCTGAAAGGATGCCCGCTCCACACGGCCAGATCAGCGTCCTTGCCCGCCTCGATGCTGCCAAGCCGATTATCAAGGCCAAGCAGGCGCGCAGCGCGGATAGTCACAGCCTCGAACGCCGTCTGTTCACTCAGGCCGCGGGCAATGCACATGCCCACATACACGGGCAAAAACTTTGTGGCTGAAGCGGCGTCCTGCGTCAGCACAAAATTGATCCCGGCACGTTCCATTTTTGCCGGCGTGTCAAACCGCAGATCCCAGATCTCCTGCTTCTGAGGCGTCATCGACAGCGGACCGATAACGCAGTCAACGTTGTGTTCACGCAAAAAGTCGAGGATCTTCCACCCTTCCGTGCAGTGTTCCACCGAGTAGTCCAGACCTAACTCCTCCGCTATGCGCACCGCCGTCACGATGTCGTCGGCGCTGTCCTACGGCGAGCTGCACACGTCGATGCTGCTGGAGCATCATCTGGTGCACACGGTTCCGGCGATGACGGCCGCGGCGTGGTTCCACAAGAAACTCGACGCCGATCTGCTCGCCCGCGATCTTGAAGACGTGCGTGCCGAAGCCGACGCCTGGGCGCAGTCGGAATACCTGTCGTTCCTCTGGAAGGGCTGCGAGGCAAGCGCCGAAGAGCGTGCCCGCGTGCTCGAAAATCTGCGCCGCTACACGGGGCTGAAGAAGGATTATCTGGACAGCCTCAACCTGCGCGTCAACGATAAGCAGTTCGCCGGCCGCCTGCTGGAGGACGAAGGCCAGGTGACGAGCTACTTCGACGCCCGTCTCACGCATCCGGGCACGCCGTTTGAGGCCAACAACGACTCGCAGACGTACAACATGTCGGCCGCGTGCTACACGGCGTTTTTCGAGTATTTCGGCCGCATCATAAAGCTGCCCGCCGCTCGCGACTATCAGGCGTACAATCCGCGCGTCGACGGCGGCAAGTGGGATTTTGCCAGCGGCTACCTGCCCACGTCCACGGGCGCCTATCCGCGCGCCGGCGGCTTCGCCTCGCTGCTCGCCGACCTCTGCCAGGCAATGAAGATGGACACGCGGCTGAAATTCTTCGCCTGCGCGGGCAAGTTCGACCTGCACTGCTCCATCAACACCACGCGCTACTGCATCAGCCACATGGACATCCCCGCCTACCT
>Ga0129306_1001862_pt1 | contig 21327 bp, 16 predicted proteins | sample P827metagenome_FD_94438 | JGI IMG/M metagenome (GOLD analysis project Ga0129306, IMG submission 94438) | Capybara group fecal microbial communities from Wisconsin, USA - P827 metagenome | ecosystem: Host-associated > Mammals > Digestive system > Large intestine > Fecal | place: USA: Wisconsin... | reverse complement strand
TCGAATGGAAGCTGAATAATCGACCGAGAAAATCACTCGGATACCTGACACCGCTGGAGTATTTCAAAAAAATGTTTAACTTTACATCCGATAGTGCTGTTGCACTGTCAAATTAAATTCGGCGTATCAATTGGGGCTTTTTAGCCAAAATAAACCTTCAAAAGTAAATATTTTTTTTCAATTGTGTATCTCGAGTGAAATTTTAACAGTTTTTTCGCTTTTTTCCTTATCTTTATGGAATGAAACGATTATTCACCCTCTGGGCGCTGCTGGCGCTGCTGGCCGCCCCCGCGTGGAGCCAGACCACGAAGAACATCCCCGAGCGGCATCCCGTCCTGACCCGGGACCAGATTCTCGCCAACATCGAACAGACCATCGAGCAGGTACGCGCCGACTGGAAGATTCCCGGCCTGGGCGTGGCCCTCTATAAAGACGGGGACATCCTGCTCTGCAAGGGCTACGGCGTGAAGAGCTACGACAGCGGCGCACCCGTCGACGCGCATACCGTCTTCCAGATCGGTTCCGTCTCGAAATCGTTCACGGCCGCCATCCTCGCACAACTCGCCGACGAAGGGCTGCTGAAATGGACGGACCGCGTGAAGGACCACCTTCCCGACTTCGAGATGTACGACCCCTGGGTCACGGAACATATCGAGATCCAGGACCTCACCTCGCACCGCAGCGGCATGCGCGACGACACCGGCACCTACCTGGGCAACCTGGGCTACAACCGCGACGACATCTACCGGATGTTCCGGCTGATGCCGCCGGCCTATACCTTCCGGGGCGACTACCAGTACAACAACATCACCTTCATCCCCGCCGCGAAGATCATCGAGAAAGTGACGGGCAAAAGCTGGGAGGAGAATGTCCGCGAACGTATCTTCGAGCCGCTCGGGATGACGGAGTCGACCCTCAACGGCGAAGGCTTCGGCGCCGCGCTGGAAGCCGGCACGGCCGCCCTTCCCTACGCCTTTGAGCGCAAGGGACGCGAGATGGACGTCTTTCCCATGTACGGCGACGAGCAGTCGCTCTGGTGGCTGACCGTCGTAGGGCCCGCCGGCAGCCTCTGCTGCCCGCCCGCCGACCTGATCAAATGGGCCGTGTTCCACCTCAAGGGCGACGGCATGGCCGGCGAACGGCAACTCATCTCCCCCAGGCAGATGAACTTCCTGCACCGCGGCGTGACCATCACTTCGCAGACCCCCGACAAGACCAATCTCTACGGCCACTGCTGGTTCATCGAGCAGACCCGCAAGGGCCGCCTCTATTTCCATACCGGCACCACCTGGGGCATGACCACGATGTGCGCCTTCATCCCCGAGATGGACTTCGCCATGACCATCCAGGTCAACAGCGAAGCGCCTTCCGAGGCCCGGCACGCCATCCTGCGCCGCGCCATCGACCTCTTCCTCGGCTATGAGGACTACGACTACAACGCCGAGTATCTCGCTGCCTGGTACAAGCGGGCCGACGAACGGGCAAGCGCCGACGAGAAAGCCGCGGCGGAGCGCGTGGCCGTCCCCGCCCCCGCCTGGTCGCGCATCCAGGGCCATTATGTCGGACAGCACGACGTCCTGGGCGACATCGACATCTTCATGGAAGACGGGCAGCTTTGCATCCAGCTCCACAACGAGAAGGCCTGGAAGCGCACGCTCAAGCACGTGAACGGCAACGTCTTCAACTTCCGCGCCGACGGCTGGGGCTTCGACGTCACCTTCCATTTCGACAAACCCGACGAGTGGGGTTCCCTCGCCCAGGGCCTCTCCATCACCGTCGGTTCCGGCGAAGAATTTGCGAATTGGGACAGAAAACCGTAATTTTGGGCCATCATGAAACTGAAATTTATGTTGGCCGGCATGCTGCTGGGTGCAGCAACCTGCCTCTTTGCACAAAAGCCTGTCATCGGCATTTCCGCCTTCAGCGAGAACGGTCGCTGCCAGGTCAACAATACCTATGTTAACTCTGTCCGGCTGGGAGGCGGTGTTCCGCTGGTCATCCCCGTTACGGACGACGACGCCCAGATCGATGTCATCCTTTCGTCCATCAACGGACTGGTCATGACCGGCGGCGAGGATTTCGACCCGCTGAAATGGTTTGGTGAAGAGCCCCTCCGCGGACTGGGCGAAGTGGTTCCCGAACGCGACGCGTTTGACGTGAAGCTGGTGCGGGCGGCCGTGGCCAAGGGCATTCCGGTGCTGGGCATCTGCCGCGGAGAACAGCTGCTGGCCGTCGCCTTCGGCGGCTCGCTCTGGCAGGATATCCCTTCGCAGCTGAAAGACAGTTATGTAAAACACCGCCAGAGTCCTACCACCGGCACATACGGCACGCACTCCATCTCCATCGAAAAAGGCTCGCTGCTCTCCCGGGTATTGGGGAACCGGACCGCTGCCGTGGTCAACAGCTTCCACCACCAGGCCATCAAGCAGGTGCCGCAGGGCCTCCGCGTCGTGGCGAAATCGGCCGACGGCATCATTGAAGGCGTCGAACGCAGCGGCCGGCTCGCCCCGCAGTTTGCGGACGGCGGCGCCATGATTCTCGGCGTCCAGTTCCACCCCGAAATCATCACCAATGCCGGGAGTCCGGAATTCCTGCCCCTTTTCCAGAAGCTGGTCGAGGAGGCAGCCCGCCAGTAAACGGTCATGACTTTTCTTGCTTTCCGGCGCAGCGTCAGCCTCTTGCTGGCGATGGCGGTCCTGACGGCCTGCGTCAATCATTCCTATGACTTCGACAAGCTCGAGCACGCCGTCACGCTGGGCGGCGACGAGCTGGTGCTGCCCCTGGTCAACACCGGACAGCTGACGGTCGAAGACCTGGTCGGAGACAAGCTGGGAGACTATCTCGTGCTGAACGACGACCGCTCCTATGCCCTTACCTACGATTCCGACCCCTTTTCCTTCACCTTCGACCAACTGAAGGACTACGACACCTCCGGACCGTTCCGCCGCTATGTCGACTACCCCATCAGTTACGGCTTCGACCTCTTTGAAAAGCCGGCGTCGCTTCCTTTCGACGACAAGGGCGAGGCGAGCCTCGACACCATCTTCCCGGCTGTCGTCCCCCTGCCCGACCTGAGCAAGACGGCCAGCCTCAGCGTCCCGCGCCTGCCGGACGAACTGGTCGAAGTGCGGTCCATCACCCTGAGCGAAGACTCCCACTTCGACGTGACGATCTCCCTGCCGGACTGCATGTTTACGGAGGGAACGCTCCAGCCCGACTTCAACGTGGACCTGAGCCAGTTCTTCGAGAGCGAGGACGCGGAGGGCGGCGTGCTCCATTTCGACACCCCGCTCACCGAAAGCAACGGCTATTCGGTCACCCGGTCCTACCGCCTCAACAAGGTTGTGTTCAATCCCGACGACTTCGATCCCAGAACCCATACCCTGACCCTTCATGCCGGCGTTACGATCAACGGAAGCTGCGCGTTTTCAGGCCTGAAAACAGACCGCGAGCACTTTGAGCAGGCCGGCGCCACCACCCTGCTGCTGGTCCAGGTCATTCTCCGGACCGTCAACTGCGTCGCCTTCGAAGGGGCCTACGACTACACGGTCAAGGACCTCAGCACGTCGGTCGACGTCAAGGGCATGGTGGATCAGTTCACCGCCCTCTTCGACAGCCAGGAGTTCACCATCCAGCTCAACGACCCCGAGATCCTGCTCGATGTGGAGACCAACGTCCCCATCCCCACCCGCGCCGACCTCAACCTGGTCGCCCGCAAGAACGGGGTGCGCTATGCCGACATCAAGAACATCCTGATCGACTTCCCCTACGCCGAACCCGGCCAGACCGTCCGCCACGGCATCCGCCTTGCGGGTGAAGCCCGGCATGAGGAAGGCATCGACGACGTCATCGTCGATTTCTCGAAGATCACCACCCGCGTTCCCGACGAAATCCGGGTCAACGCAACGGCCTCCACCCGCAAGGACCGCATCGCGGAAGTCCGTTTCGGAGAGACCTATTCCATGAACCTGCAGCCTACGCTCCGCATCCCCCTGTCTTTCGGCCCGAACACGAAGATCGGGCTGTGCGACACCGTCGCCATGCCCTCGGAACTGGGCAAGGTCCTCAGGGACAATACGGTCATTCTGGCCGGAGAAATGACCAACACCCTGCCGCTGGAAGTGGATTTCAGCCTGGTGATGCTCAACGACGCCGGCATCATGGTCACGGAGCAGGTGACGCAGCATCTCAAGGCCAACGCCACGACCGCCATCCGGATTCCGCTGGTCAACAAAGTGGAAGAAGGTATCGTGAACCTCTCGAAAGCCGTCCTGACCTTCCAGGTGAAAGGCGTGGACGACGCCCGCCCCGTCAAGGCCGACGATTTTCTGCAGACCTCCCTTCATGCCGAGATACCCGGCGGCTACCATGTCAACTTTTAACCCGCGGCAGCCATGAAACGATCCCTTCTCTCAACAATCCTGCTGCTTGCCTTGCCGGTGCTGCTCGCCGCCCAGTCGCGCGGCAGCTACTTCTTTGAGAACTCCCTGCTGCGCCACAAACTCAATCCGGCTTTCGCGCCGCAGACCTGCTATATCTCCGTGCCCGTGCTCGGCAGCAGTTCGGTCGACGCCGCCAGCAACGTCGGGCTCGGCAACTTTATCTTCCAGTACCGCAACAAGCCCTATACCTTCCTCAACGAGCATATCGACGCGAAAACCTTCCTGAACAAGCTGCCCAGGCGGGATCCCTACGTCACGGAACGCATCGAAACCGACCTGCTCGGTGCCGGCATGCCCGTAGGCGGGAACGGCTATGCAACGGTCAGCCTTTCGCTGGTGGAAAGCGGGAAGCTGGTGCTTCCGTCGTCTTTGCTCCGCTTTGCCAAACTGGGGCGCACCGGCGGTGAAGAGGCCTGGGACCTCGAAGGCCCGCTGGGCCGTCTCTACGGCTACGTCTCGCTGGCCGCGGGCTACAGCCACGATCTGGACTGGCTCGTCGAGGGACTCCGCGTCGGCGGACGCGTGAAACTGCTGCTCGGCGTCACCGCCGCCCAGGCCGGCATCGACAAGCTTTCGGTACGGATGGAGGAGAATCTGTTCTCCGTGAATACGCTCGGCAGCGGCCGTCTGTCCGGCTTCGGCTACCAGGCAGCGGACAATGCCTTCCGCTGGCAGGGCTTCGGGCTGCGCGGCCTCGGCACGGCCATCGACCTGGGCGCCGAATATGGCCTGCCGCTCGACGGCTTTTTCGACGGCATCAACTTCTCGGCTTCGGTCAACGACCTGGGCTTCATCTGGTTCAACCGCAAACTCCTGGATGCTTCCACCCAGGGTGTCTTCTCCTTCTCCGGTTTTGAAAACCTCGGCGACGGCGGTATCCAGAAAGACATCGACGCACTGGCCGACGAACTGGGAAACCTGATCCGGCCGGACGTTTCCCAGGGCCGGTCCTTTGTCCAGGCGCTCACGCCCAGCATCTATGTGGGTGCGGATGCGCCTTTCTACGTGTACGCTTTCCGCATGCATGCAGGCCTGCTGTACTACCGTACGGTGGGACGCGATAATCTGATGGCTTCCTATGGCATTTCGCCCTTCGAGTGGCTCAACCTGGGCATCAACTGGACCTTCCTCGGTCCGGCCGGCCGCTTCGGCTTCTACGCCGAATTCATCCCGCAGAAATACGTTTCCGTCTTCTTCGGCATGGAACGCGCCGGTTACCGCCGCAACAGCGACCACCTCGCCATCCGCAACTTCACCGACAGTTTCTCCTTCGGGCTGAACGTCCTGCTGGGCGATTATTCCTTCTGGCGCTAGCCCTCTTGCGCGGCCACGCGGCGGCCGCCCGTCGCCTCCCGGCCACGCCAGAAGCCCCCAGCGTGGCCGGCACTTATTGAAACAGCTTCCGGCAAAGCGCCGCGATGTCGGCGACAGGCGTGACAGTGATGCCGCCAGCGGACGCTTTCTTGCGCCGGGCGAAGGAAGACTCTTTATTAAAAGAGGAAATGTAGATTTGTTCGAACCCGAGTTTTTCGGCTTCGGCGATCCGTCGTTCCACCTGGCTGACGGGACGGATTTCCCCGCTGAGTCCCACCTCGGCGGCGAAGCAGACCTTCGGCGAGATGAACAGGTCGAAATTCGACGAAAGGATCGAGGCGACGATGGCCAGGTCGCAGGCCGGATCGGAAACCCGCAGGCCGCCGGCGATGTTGAGGAACACGTCCTTGGCGGCCAGCTTGAAGCCGGCACGCTTCTCGAGCACGGCCAGCAGCATGTTGAGCCTGCGCCCGTCGAAGCCCGTGGCGGAACGCTGCGGCGTGCCGTAGGCGGCGGTACTGACCAGCGCCTGGATCTCGATGAGGAAAGGACGCGTGCCGTCCATCATGGCTGCGATGGCGATGCCGGACAGGTCGTCCTGGTGCATCGGAATCAGGATCTCCGAGGGATTGCGCACTTCGCGCAGGCCGGCGCCGGTCATCTCGAAGACAGCCAGTTCGTCGGTCGAGCCGAAGCGGTTCTTGATGCTGCGCAGGATGCGGTAGGAGCCTTTGGTGTCGCCCTCGAACTGCAGCACCACGTCGACGATGTGCTCCAGCACCTTCGGACCGGCGATGGTGCCGTCCTTGGTGATGTGGCCGATGAGGATGACGGGGGTGCCGGTCTCCTTGGCGAAACGCAGCAGCGCTGAAGCGCATTCGCGGACCTGCGACACGCTGCCCGCCGAAGAGTCGAGGGCTTCGCTGTAGATGGTCTGGATGGAGTCGACGATCAGCAGGGCGGGCCTGATCTCGCGGGCCTGGGCCAGGATGTTCTCCAGGACGGTCTCGCTGAGGATGAAGCAGTCGTCGTGGCTGCCGCCGAGGCGGTCGGCGCGCAGCTTGATCTGCTTCGGGCTCTCCTCGCCCGACACGTAGAGGGTTTTGAGGTCCTGGCAGCAGAGGGGAATCTGCAACGAAAGCGTGGATTTTCCGATGCCCGGCTCGCCGCCGATGAGGATCATCGAACCCTCGACCATGCCGCCGCCCAGCACGCGGTCGAGCTCGCCGATGCCGACGGAAAAGCGGTTGTCGCGGGACAGGTCGATCTCGCGCAGGCGGGTCGGCTTCGCATCGGACGCATCGATATAGGCCCGCGCACGCGAAGCCGCGCTTGCAGCACCGGAAGCGGCCTTCGGTGCCTTGGGTTCTTCCACCATCGTATTCCATTCTCCACAGGCAGGGCAGCGCCCCATCCACTTCGCACTCTCGTTTCCGCACGACGTGCAATACCACACCGTTTTGATTTTCGTTGCCATACGACAAACATACGAAAAAAATCGCTATCTTTGAACATTCCGGACGAATGAGATGCCGGGTCAAGCCCGGCATGACGTCAGGTGTAACCCGGCGACGGGATTATAAGTGAAGCGGAGCGGGTGGTTTTTGGGGCCGCGAGCATTTTTCGCGAGCGGGACAAAAACCAGAGCGACGCGAAGCGTCAGCTGATAATAAATAATACATCATATGGAAACCCTCACCATCAAGACCATCGGCCCGTGGATGCCCCACGGCCAGCAAGTGTATATCGTGGGCAGCTGTCCCGAACTGGGCTCCTGGAACCCGAAAAAAGCCCTCCCCATGACAGCCACTCAGGGCATCATCTGGCACATCGATCTCGACGCCGAAAAACTGCCCGAGACCTTCGAATACAAATTCCTGCGCAAGGAACTCGACGGAAGTTTTACCTGGGAGAACTGCTTCAACCGCAGCAACCCCTATGAGGTGACGGAAACCACGTTCCCAGGGCAGCATCCCCGCTACGCCGGCACCGCCATCCCCGTGTTCTCGCTCCGCAGCCAGCAGAGCGCCGGTATCGGCGACTTCCTCGATGTCAAGTTGATGATCGACTGGGCTGCCTCCACCGGGCAGGCCGTGCTGCAGCTGCTTCCGGTCAACGACACCACCTCCACCAAGACCTGGACCGACTCGTATCCCTACGGCGGCATCTCCATCATGGCCCTGCATCCCATCTACCTGAACCTGCAGGATATCGGCCCGCTCCGCGACGCGAAGATGCAAGCTGCGTTCGAAGAGGAAGCCGCCCGGCTCAACGCGCTGCCGCAGCTGAGCTACGAACAGGTGTTTCTCTTGAAAGAACAGTACACCCGTGCCATTTTCTCGCAGAAGGGTACCCGGACCATGGCCTCCAAGGCCTTCCAGGTGTTCTTCCAGGCGAACCGGGCGTGGCTGATGCCCTACGCCGCCTTCTGCGTGCTCCGCGACGAGTGCGGCACCGCCGACTTTTCGGCGTGGAAAAAACTGAAGAAATACAGCAAGGCCGGGGTCGAGCGGCTCTACGAGGAGAAGAAGGCCGAGATGAACTATTATTTCTTTGTGCAGTATCACCTTGACCGCCAGCTACGCGAGGTGCATGACTACGCCCGCTCGAAGGGTGTGGCGCTCAAGGGTGACATCCCCATCGGCATCACGCCGCACAGCGTGGAAGCCTGGGCCGAGCCGCAATACTTCAACATGGGCGAACAGGCGGGTGCTCCGCCGGATGCCTTTGCCGTGGACGGCCAGAACTGGGGCTTCCCGACCTACAACTGGGACCGCATGGCCGAGGACGGCTATGCCTGGTGGAAACGCCGCTTCCGCAAGATGGCCGAGTATTTCGACGCCTACCGCATCGACCATGTGCTGGGCTTCTTCCGTATCTGGGAGATACCCCTCCCGCACAAGTCGGGCCTGATGGGTCACTTCAGCCCGGCGCAGCCGTATTCGGCCGACGACCTCCGCTGGCGCGGCTTCCCCTTCGATGAGGGACGCCACGCCCGCCCGTATACCGACGACAATCCCTGCGAAGTCCTCTTCGTAGAAGATCCCGTGCAACAGGGCATGTGGCACCCGCGCATCAGCGCCCAGTATACCCGCAGCTACGAAGACCTGCAGCAGTGGGAGAAAGATGCCTTCAATCACATCTACGACGAATTCTTCTATACACGCAACACGGAGTTCTGGCGCGAGCAGGCCATGCGCAAGCTGCCCGAGCTGATCGGCGCGACCAACATGCTGACCTGCGCCGAAGACCTGGGCATGATTCCCGCCTGTGTGCCGCAGGTGCTCGATGAACTGCACATCCTCTCGCTGGAAGTGCAGCGCATGCCGAAAGACCCGAAGCAGCTGCTCGGCAACCCGTCCGAGTATCCGTACATGAGCGTCTGCACCACGGGGTCTCACGATACCAGCACGCTGCGCGGCTGGTGGGGAGAGCACCACGACGGGGAAGACTGCCCCTTGGAGGTTTGCGAATGGATCGTGGCCGAGCATCTCTACTCCCCGGCCATGCTGACCATCCTGCCGCTCCAGGACTGGTTCTCGCTGGTACCGGACCTGCGTGTGAAGGACATCGACGGGGAACGCATCAATATCCCGGCCAATCCGAAGCATTACTGGCGCTGGCGTATGCACCTCACCCTCGAGGACATGATCGCCAACAAGGCTTTCAGCAAGAAAGTGGCCGGCATGATCGACCGCAGCGGACGAAAAGCCTAGTTCCATGGAAGAAGCCAAGAAAAAAGGGCTGGCGCTGCACTGGCAGATCCTCATCGGCATCGGCCTGGGCATCGCGACAGGCATCCTGCTGTGCCGGATAACGCCCTATGAAAACTGGAGCCCCTACATCAAATGGGCGGGTGACATCTTCCTGCGGGGCCTGCGCATGATCGTCATCCCGCTGGTCTTTACTTCCATCGCGCTGGGTGTGGCCGGCATGGGCAATTCGGCGGCGCTGGGACGCATCGCCGGCAAAACCATCCTCTATTACATCGTCACGACCGCCATTGCCGCCGCCGTCGGCCTGACCCTGGTCAATATTGTCAAGCCGGGTGTGGGCGCCAACCTCAACCTGGCCGAGAAAGTCACGTCGATCGGCACCGGCGAAGTGTCATTCATCGATCAGATCGTGGCGATCGTGCCGTCGAACATCTTCGAATCGATGGCCAAAGGCGACCTGCTGCCCATCATTTTCTTCGCCATCCTCTTCGGCCTGTTCATGAACAAGGTGGACAAGAAGCACACCGGAACCCTGTCGGACCTGTTCACCGCCATCTACGAGGTCATCATGAAGATCACGTTCTTCCTCATCCGCCTCGCTCCGGTCGGCGTGTTCTCCATCGTGGCCAATGTGGTGGGCAAGCAGGCCAATGATCCGCAGGCGCTCATCAACATGGCTGGCTCGCTCGGCGTCTTCGTGCTGGTGGTGTGGGGCGGACTGCTGATCCAGGGGGCCGTGGTACTGCCGACGCTGGTCCGCGTGCTGGGCAAGCAGAATCCCTGGCGACACATCTCCAAGATGTCCACGGTGCTGCTGACGGCCTTTTCCACCTGTTCGTCCGGCGCTGCGCTGCCGATCAACATCCGTGACTCCCAGGAGAAGTGCGGCATTTCCAACAAGATCGCCAGCTTCGTCCTGCCGTTGGGCAGCACCATCAACATGAACGGCACGGCCCTCTACGAATGTGTGACGGCTATTTTCATCGCCCAGGCCTACGGAATCGACCTGACCCTGGTCCAGCAGATCATGATCATCTTCACGGCGCTGCTGGCCGCCATCGGCACGGCCGGCATCCCGATGGCCGGCATGGTGATGCTGACGATTGTCCTCAGCGCCGTCGGCCTGCCGCTCGAAGGCATCGGCCTGGTGCTGGCCGTCGAGCAGCTCTGCGACATGCCTCGCACCTGCATCAACACCTACGGCGACTCCTGCGGCGCCGTCATCATTGCCCATTCCGAAGGAGAGCAGCTGACAATCTGAGCTGCCGGCCACGCTGGGGGCTCAAACTGTGGCCGGGGACGGTCGGAAAGGACTGCCGGCCACGCTTTAGGCTTCTGGCGTGGCCGACGGGTGACGGGTGACGGGTGACGGCCGCGAGGGAAAATCAGCGGATGACGAAGCGGTCGCGGCCGCTGATGTCGGGGACGACGCGACTGCCGGGGAAGAGTGCGGCCACTTCGGGGCCGAAGCGCTCGTTGATTTCAAGATAAAGATGGCCGTCGGGGCGCAGCAGCGCCTCGGTCCAACGGGCGATGGCGGCATAGAAGCGAAGCGGATCGTCGTCCGGGACGAACAGCGCCTCGGCCGGCTCGAAATCCTTTACGTTGGGTCGCATCAGGGCGCGCTCGCGCTCGCAGACATACGGCGGATTCGACACGATGACATCGAACTTCGGCAGTCCGGCCGGCGGCGGCGCCAGCACGTCGGCCGAGAAGAAAATGGGCTTGGCGCCGCCGACTTTCACCCGTTGCCGGCAGGCATAGCGAAGGGCCGCTTCCGACAGATCACAGCCATAGACCATCGCCTCGGGGAACTCGGCCGCCAGCGACCAGGCAATGCAACCCGATCCGGTGCAGAGGTCCAGGATGTTGAAGGGACTATCTTCGTCGTACGGATCCAAAGCGGCATCAGCCGCTAGCGGAGGCCGTGCGGGCCAGCCTTGCGGAATAGCAGGCTGGAGCGGCGAAGTTAGGGGCGGCGCCTCGTAACTCAGATCATCGATGATGCGCGATACCAGTTCCTCGGTCTCCGGCCGCGGAATCAGGCAACCCTCGCCCACCTTGAAACGGTGGCCGCAGAACTCCGTGACGCCCAGCACATACTGCAGCGGCCGTCCCGTCGCCAACTCATCTAGAGCGGAGCAGAGCGGGTGGTATTCCGTCCCAAGAGCATTTTTTCGCTCTTGGGACGGAATACCAGAGCTCAGCGGAGCGTCAATAACGAGATCCGGCTCCGAAACAAACTTATAAGAAGGAATGTCCGTGTAATGCGCCAGCAGCCGGCAGGCGATGGACTTCGCCTCCGGCTCCGGATACAGCGGCGCGAGCCGGGTTACACACGCGTTGAAAAAATCTCGAATCGTCATTTGACAAAGGCCAGCGAAACGCAGCTGAGCGTTATGGATTGACCGACGACAGCGCCTCTTCGATCAGGCAGTCCAGGACATCCTCGACCTTCATGCCCGCCTGGCGGATCTGCGCCGGAACCAGCGACATCTTCGTCATGCCCGGGACCGGATTGATCTCCAGGAAGAAGACCTTGCCCGACTCCGTCATGATGTAGTCGCAGCGGATCAGGCCCCGGCAGCCGAAGTGCTGGTAGATGCGGCGCGTCTGCTCACGCACCACCTGCGCCTGCTCCGGCGTAATCTGCGCCGGGCACACCTCGTCGCTCTTGCCCAGGTACTTGGCCTCATAGTCGAAATACTCGTTGTGCGAGATGATCTCCGTCACCGGCAGCGGAATGATCTCCCCGTTCCGGTTGAACACACCCTCCGTCAGCTCGCGGCCGGGAATGTAACTCTCGATCAACACATCGTCGCTCTCCGAAAAAGCATTGGCCACGGCAGCCGCCAGGTCTTCCATGCGCTTGACCTTCGTCACGCCGAAGGAACTGCCGCCGTCGTTCGGCTTGACGAACACGGGAAGGCCCAGCTTCTCCACGACCTCCTCCGGATCGAAGGGCTGGCCGCGGTGCAGGAAGAATTCGGGCGCCAGGGGAATGCCCAGCCCCTGCAGGCCTTTCTTGCAGGCGTGCTTGTCGAAGGTCAGGGCCGCCACCCGGGAAGAGCAGGTCGTGAAAGGAATCTCATGTTTCTCCAGTTCCGCCTGCAGGATGCCGTTCTCGCCCGGCGTTCCGTGGATCATGATCATCGCCACGTCGAAATTCCGCAGTTCAGAAGGAAGGAAAGGCTTCACCGGGACGGCGACGTCTTTCACCGCCGGGTCACAGACAGACCACTGGCCGCCGCGCAGGAGCAGTTCCGTCACTTCGTAACGCTGCGCGAGGCAGCTCGCCACGAACTTGCCGCTGAGTACGGAGATACCCCATTCCGAGGAGTCCCCGCCGTAAATCAATGCTATTTTTTTCATATATGCGTATCAGTTGAAGTAGTCGTTGGAAGCCGCCGGGTTCGTATCCGTCGCATCGTCGGCCGAACCGTCGCACAACTGATCGGCCGTCCAGCCCAGCGGTGCCACGAACACATCTTCCGGCCCCATCGGGATGGACGGGTCCGCATAGATCTTCTGCATGAAGATGGCCCAGATGGGCAGCGCCATGTTGTTGCCGCCGCCGAGGGCCGTGCTCGTGAAGTGCACCTGACGGTCTTCTGCGCCCACCCAGACACCTGCCGTCAGTTTCGGTGTATAGCCGATGAACCAGCCGTCGGAGTTTTCGTTGGTGGTACCGGTCTTGCCGGCGATGTCACCCTGGATGTTGTAGCGCCAGCGGATGCGGCCCGCCGTACCGTCATTGACCACGCCCTGCATCATGTTGATCATCTTGTAGGCCGTGATCTCGCTGATGGCCTCGCGCTTGCGCGTCGAGAAAGTGGCAAGCACATTGCCCGCATTGTCTTCGATGCGGGTGACAAAGGTCGGATAGCAGTACACGCCGCGGCCCGGATAGGTGTTGTAGGCCGCCACCATCTCCATCACGGAGAGGTCGCAGGAGCCCACGCAGAGCGAGACCACGGGATCGAGGTAACTGCTGATGCCCATCTTGCGGCAGAGATCCACCAGCGCGAAAGGCCCGAACTGCTTCATGAGGTAGGCCGAGATGTTGTTGCGGCTGTTGGTCAGGCCCCATTTGAGGGTCACGATGCGGTCGTCCACCTCGCTCTTCGGAGCCCAGTCGGTGCCGTTGACGTCGATGGTATAGGTCGTATTGGCTACTTTGTCGCAAGGGGTGTAGCCCTCCTGCATGGCCAGGGTATAGAGGAAGGGCTTGAAGGTCGAACCGACCTGGCGCTTGCCCTGCCCCACGTTGTCGTATTTGAAATAATGGTAGTCCGGCCCGCCGACATAGGCCTTCACGTTGCCGGTGTTGGGCTCGATGGCCACGAGCGCCGCCCGCAGGAAGGACTTGTAGTAGCGGATGGAGTCGTTGGGCGTCATGGTGGTGTCGACGTAGCCCTTCTGGTTCCACGCGAAGACACGCATGGGCGCCGGCTCGTCGAAAGCCCTGGCGATATCGGCGTCGGAGCGGCCGGCTTCCTTCATCTCGCGGTAGCGGTCGCTCCAGCGGCGGCCGTTGCGCATCAGGCGGTCGACGTCTTCTTTCGACACATCGTTGGAGAAGGGAAAATGGGTGCGGTACCTGAGCTCGTTGTTGAGCGTTTTCTGGAGCTCTTTGCCCAGGTGCTGCGCCACGGCCTGTTCGGCATATTTCTGCATGCGGGAATCCAGGGTCGTGTAGATGCGCAGGCCGTCGCGGTCGAGGTCGTACTGCGTGCCGTCCGGCTTGCGGTTCTTGTTGAGCCAGCCGTAGAGCGGATTGTCCCGCCAGGCCAGGGAGTCGGCCCGGTAGTCTTCCACCTGCGCATAGGAGGAGCGCTTGGGCTCGGTGGCGTTCATGAAACGGCGGAGCATGTCGCGGAAGTACGGCCCGTAACCGGAGTTGTGGTCCTGCTGGCGGTAGGTCACCACGATGGGAATCTGCACGATGGAATCGAGGTCGTGCTTCGACAGATAGTCGTATTTTTCCATCTGCCGGAGCACATGGTTGCGGCGGGAGAGGGACTGTTCGGGATTGATGGCGGGGTTGTAGCGCGTCGGCTTGTTGACCATGCCCACCAGGCAGGCGCCCTCTTCGACGGTCAGGTCGATGGGATCCTTGGCGAAGAAGGTGTTGGAGGCGGCCTTGATGCCATAGGCGTTGCCGCCGAAGAAGATCTGGTTGAGATACATGGTCACGATCTCGTTCTTCGTGTAGTTGCGCTCGATCTTGACGGCGGTAATCCACTCCTTGAGCTTGATGCCGATCATCTTCAGCTGCCGGCCGCCGGGTATCCTGCTGCGCACGTCCTGGCGGGGATAGAGGGTCTTGGCCAGCTGCTGGGTGATGGTACTGCCGCCGCCCTGCGACGAATCGCCCAGCAGCAGGGTCTTGACGGCCACGCGGCCCAGGCCGCGGAAGTCGATGCCGGAGTGGCGGTAGAAGCGTGCGTCCTCCGTGGCGACGGCCGCGTCGATGAGGTGGCGCGGGATTTCGTCGTAGCTCACATAGGAGCGGTTTTCAATATGATAGGTATTGAGGACCTTGCCGTCTTCGGAGATCAGCAGGGTAGCCAGGTTGCTGTCCGGATTCTCAATCTGTTCGAACGATGGAATCTTGGCAAAAAGCGCCACCAGCAGCAGTGCGAAGAGCAGGCCGACGACCGGAATGGCGATCAGGATCCAGAACCATCTGGTTATTTTTTTCTGCAGGGATGCCTTCATTTTTTTTAACTTCGTTAAAGCCAGCAGGGTGCTTCAACAATCGTGCAAATTTAGGAAAAAAGATTTGGAAAGTTCGCGTGATTATCCGTTACTTTGCACTCCCAAAACAAAAATGAAGGAGATGGGAGAGAATTTAGTCATTGTGGAGTCGCCGGCCAAGGCAAAGACGATAGAGAAGTTTCTCGGGAAAGGTTTTACAGTCAAATCGAGTTTCGGACACATCCGGGATCTGAAGAAAAACGGACTGGGCATCGACATCGAACATGGTTTCGTGCCCCAGTACGAGATTTCTTCCGACAAGAAGAAAACGGTGTCCGAGCTGAGCAGCGCCGCCGCCCGGGCGGACATGATCTGGCTGGCTTCCGATGAAGACCGCGAAGGAGAGGCCATTGCCTGGCACCTCGCCGAGACCCTCGGCCTGCCGGTCGAAAAGACCCGCCGCATCGTCTTCCACGAGATCACCAAACCGGCCATCCTCGAAGCCATCGAGAACCCGCGCGACATCGACATGAACCTGGTCAAGGCCCAGCAGGCCCGCCGCGTGCTCGACCGCCTCGTCGGTTTCGAACTCTCCCCCATCCTCTGGAAAAAGATCCAGCCGAAGCTCTCGGCCGGCCGTGTCCAGTCCGTGGCCCTGAAACTCATCGTCGACCGCGAGCGCGAAATCGCCGCCTTCGACAGCAAGCCCTACTTCCGCGTGGAGGGAATCTTCGTCCCCGAAGGCGCCCACAAAGCAGTCCACGCCACCCTCGACCGCAAATTCGACAACGAAGAGCAGGCCCGCGCGTTCCTCGAACGCTGCAAGGGCGCCAGCTTCCAGATCGATACCATTGATAAGAAAGAGGCCCACCGCTCGCCGGCGCCGCCCTTCACCACTTCCACCCTGCAGCAGGAAGCCGCCCGCAAGCTGGGGTTCTCCGTCAGCCAGACCATGTCGATCGCGCAGCGCCTCTACGAGGCCGGTCTGATCACCTACATGCGTACCGACTCCATGAACCTCTCTTCGCTGGCCATCGGCACGACCAAAGAGACCGTCACCCGGCTCTACGGCGCCGAGTATTCCAAGACGCGCAACTACCACACTCGCGTCAAGGGTGCCCAGGAGGCCCACGAAGCCATCCGCCCGACCTATGTCAGCAACCTGGACATCGAAGGCACCGCCACGGAGAAGAAACTCTACAACCTCATCTGGAAACGCACCGTCGCCTGCCAGATGGCCGACGCCCGGGTCGAGAAAACCGACGTGACGATCCGCGGCGACCGCTTCGAAGAGCGCTTCCTCGTCTCCGGCGAACAGATCCTGTTCGACGGTTTCCTGAAAGTCTATATCGAAGGCCGCGACGACGAAGAGGAAGAAGTGCAGGCCGTGCTGCCGCGCCTTGAAAAAGGCCAGTCCCTCCGCTGCGACGGCATCAACGCCCAGGAGAAATACACGCCGCATCCGCCCCGCTACAGCGAGGCCAGCCTCGTCAAGAAGCTTGAGGAACTCGGCATCGGCCGTCCTTCGACCTATGCTTCGACCGTGAGCACCATCACCACCCGCGGCTACATCATCAAAGGCGACAAGGCCGGCACCGAACACGACCTGGCCGTCCTGACGCTCAAGGACGGCGTCATCACCCACACCTTCCGGCGCGAGATTATCGGCGCCGAGAAAAAGAAGCTCCTGCCCGAGAACATCGGCATGGTGGTGACCGACTTCCTGGCCGCCAACTTCGCCGACATCCTCAACTACGGCTTCACCGCCCGGGTGGAAGAGTCGTTCGACAAAGTGGCCAAAGGCAAACTCGCCTGGGACAAGGTCATCAGCGATTTCTACGGCCCGTTCCACCAGGAAGTGGAAGGCAGTCTCCAGGACCGCGAACACACGCATGCGGAACGCTTCATCGGCAACGATCCGGCTACCGGCAAGCCCATCACGGCCCGCATCGGCCGCTTCGGCCCGCTGCTCCAGAAAGGCGCCAACGACGATCCCGACAAGCATTTCGTCAGCCTGAAGAAAGGCCAGCTCATCGAGTCGGTGACCCTGGAAGACGCCTTGCAGCTCTTCGCCCTGCCGCGCGTCGTGGGCCAGTACAACGGCGCGGAAATCACCACCGCCATCGGCCGCTTCGGCCCCTATGTGAAATGCAACGGCCAGTTCGTTTCGCTCGCCAAGGGACAGGATCCCTACACGATCACCGAGGCGCAGGCCATCGCCCTGATCGAAGGGAAAAAGGAGCAGGAAGAGAAGAAAGTGATTGCCGAATTCGCCGCTTCGGGCATCCAGATCCTCAACGGCCGCTACGGCCCGTATCTCAAACAGGGAAAAGAAAACTATAAGATCCCTCGGCGGACCGATCCTTCCACCCTCACGGAAGAGGACTGCCTGGCCCTGATCGCCAAATCGCGCAAGAAGTAGCGCTTACAATTTGAAAGTTTTCTTTCAATTTTTCACGGTTTTTCTTGTCTGCAAAAAGATAAATACCTATTTTTGCAGCCATTATGGCAAAGATTGATTTTCAAGTAGACGAGATCGACCAGAAGATTCTGGCCTTTCTTGTCAAGAACGCCAGAATGCCGTTCCTGGAGATTGCACGTGAATGCGGCGTTTCCGGAGCCGCCATTCATCAGCGTGTCAAAAAGATGGAAAATGCCGGCGTGATCACTGGTTCCCGGCTGCTCGTCAAACCCGAAGCCCTCGGCCTCAACGTCTGTGTTTTCATCTGCGTTTCGCTGGCGGAAGCCAACGCCTACCCCAAGGTGATCGAAGCGCTCCGGAAGATCCCCGAAGTCGTCGAATGTCATTTCGTAACCGGTCAGCATTCCCTGCTCTTGAAGCTCTATTGCTTCGACCAGGACCATCTGATGAAGATCCTGATCGACACCATCCAGAACATTCCGGGCATCGGCAAGACCGAGACGCTGGTCTCTCTCGACCAGGCCATCGAACGGCAGGTATGGGTCAAGGACTACGACTACGTCAAGGCTCCGGCACAACCGACGCAAAAGAAGAAATAGACAGCAGCGCCGCTGCATAATCCATATCGTCCGGCGTCGTGATCTTCAGATTGATCCGGTCGCCGGGCACGATGTGCACCTTTCCGCCCGCAGCCTCGTACACGGAAGCGTCGTCGGTGAACGCCGGCGAGAAAGGCTGCCGGTAAGCTTCCTTCAAAGAACGGGCATCGAACAGCTGGGGCGTCTGCACCAGCACCAGTCCGTCGCGGCTGACCGGCACGGACGTTTCACCGTCCACCCGCCGCACCGACTCCACCACCGGAATGGCCGGAATCACGGCCGGGTGGTCTTCCGCAGCTTCATACAGTCTTTGCAACAGGCTGTCCGACAGAAGCGGCCGCACACCGTCGTGGACGGCCACCACGCCGTCTCCGGTCACATACTGCAAGGCATTCTGCACGGAGTGAAAACGGGTGATGCCGCCCGCCACCATGGTATAGCGGTCCAGGAAGCCGCTCTGCCGGCAGTAATCGCGCCACCAGCCCTTCTGCGCCTCCGGGAGCACAAGGATGATGTCGACCTTCGGATCGAAGGCCTTGAAACGCTCGATCGTATGGCGCAGGATGGGTTTCCCGCCGATTTCCAGGAACTGTTTCGGCCGGTCGGCGCCCATCCGGACTCCCTGTCCGCCAGCAACGATGACTGCGTATCGCTTCATGTGTATAACTCGTTTATATCTGCTCTACAAAAGTAGCGAATTATCGCGAGATTATTCCTAATTTTGTCTTTCTGAATCAACTGAATAAATATTTACATCATATGGGATTTTCATTCTTGCAGCAGGAGCTTGCCATCGACTTGGGCACGGCCAATACCGTCATTTTCATGAATGACAAGAAAGTGATCGACGAACCCTCGATCGTCGCCATCGACAAACTCACCGGCAAATGCATGGCCGTCGGCACCCGGGCCAAAGCCATGCAGGGAAAAGAGAACCAGAACATCAAGACCATCCGGCCGCTCAAGGACGGCGTGATCGCCGACTTCGACGCTTCGGAGCAGATGATCCGTGAATTCATCCGGATGATCAACCCCAAACGTTCTTTCTTCTCGCCCAGCCTGCGCATGGTGATCGGCATCCCTTCCGGATCGACGGAAGTGGAAAAACGCGCTGTCCGCGACGCTGCCGAGCATTCCGGCGGACGTGACGTCCAGATGATCTTCGAGCCGATGGCCTCCGCCCTCGGCATCGGCCTCGACGTGATCGCCCCGGCCGGCAACATGATCGTCGACATCGGCGGCGGCACCACCGAGGTGGCCGTCATCTCCCTTGGCGGCATCGTGGCCGACGAGAGCATCAAGACCGCCGGCGACGTCTTCACGAGTGAAATCCAACAGTACATGCGTCAGCAGTACAACATCCGCATCGGCGAGCCCACCGCCGAGCAGATCAAGATCCATGTCGGTTCTGCCGTCTCCGAACTGGATGAGCCCATGGAGCCCTTCATCGTCAAGGGTCCGAACCTGCTGACCGTCCACCCGGTCGAAGCCCCGGTGACCTACCAGGAAGTCGCGCACTGCCTCGACAAGTCGGTCGCCAAGATCGAAGCGGCCGTGCTCAGCGTGCTGGAGAACACCCCGCCGGAGCTTTACAGCGACATCGTCCGCAACGGCATCCACCTGACGGGCGGCGGCGCCTTGCTGCGCGGCCTCGACATGCGGCTGTCCAAGAAAATCAATATCCCCTTCCATGTGGCGGAAGACCCGCTCCGCGCCGTGGCCCGGGGTACCCGCATTGCCCTGAAGAACCCGAATTATCCCTTCCTGATGCGATGAACATCCGCCGCGGTCTCCTATCCACGATCTCCGCCATCACCCTGTTCCTCGTGCTCGCCTCTTTCGCCATCGTACTGGTGGCGGAGAATGGTGTCGTGCAGCGATACAGGATACTGGGGACCGCACGCGACATGCAGGCCTGGCTCTGGACCCGGAGCAGCAACATCGGCACTTTCTTCAACTATCGCGTTGAGAACAAACGGCTTGTGGCGGAGAACCTCGCGCTCCGGCAGCAGTTGGCGCGCTACCAGGCAGCCGGGCGCGCGCTCGACAGCGTCGCCGTCCGGGTGGAGCCCGACTTCAGCTACCTCAGCGCCAACATCGTCAAGCAGACCGTCAACCGGCAGCGCAACCACCTGATCCTCGACCGGGGTCGCAAGGACGGCATCGAGCCGGGCCTGGGCGTGGTAACCGCACGCGGCGTGGTCGGCATCGTCGGCGCGGTGGGCGAACACTACGCCTACGTGATCTCCATCCTCGGCGCCGGGCAGACCGTCAGTGCCAAACTGGCCGGTAGCGGAGCCTTCGGCCCCATGATCTGGCCCGGCACCCGGCCTGACCACATGCTCCTGCGGGAGATTCCCGTACACATCCAGGCCGCTCCCGGCGACACCGTACTCACCAGCGGCTTTTCCACCCTCTATCCGCCCGACATCCCCGTCGGCAGCGTCGTCTCCGCCCAGGTCAGCCAGGGATCGTCCCAGGAACTGACCGTCGCGCTGTTCGAGGATTTCCGGACCCTCCACTCCGTCTACGTGGTCCGCAACAACCACCAGGCCGAAATCGAAGCATTGTATGAGCAGGTCCCGTAGCATACTCTTCTTCGTAATGGTTTTCCTGGTTCAGCTGGCCATCTCCAACTTCCTGAACCTGGGACCCTGGATCACGATCAGCCTGATCCCCTTCCTGATCCTGCAGATCCCCCTGCAGCGCACGCCCCATGTCGTGATGCTCTCCGCCTTCGGACTGGGCCTGCTGCTCGACTGGCTGTCCGCCGGTGTCCTGGGCCTCAACGCTTTCGCGGCCCTCATGGCCGCCGCACCGCGCCGGCTTCTCTATCGCCTGATCATCAACGGCGAGCGGAAGGATGTCCTCTGGATTCCGCTTCTGCGGGACACCGGGCTGCCCAAGTACCTCAACTACCTGCTCAGCCTGACGGCCATTTACCTGGCCGCCTTCATCCTGCTCGACTGCGTGAGCGTCCGGCCCTTCGGCTTCATCCTGGTCAAATTCGTCGCCAGCACCCTGGTCAGCACCCTGCTGGGCCTGCTGCTGGCCTATGCTTTCCAACGCCGGAGCTGAGCCATGGACGCCTACAAGAACCGCCGCGGCATCCTGGTCATCGCCATCGTCATCAT
>Ga0129306_1001860_pt1 | contig 21332 bp, 23 predicted proteins | sample P827metagenome_FD_94438 | JGI IMG/M metagenome (GOLD analysis project Ga0129306, IMG submission 94438) | Capybara group fecal microbial communities from Wisconsin, USA - P827 metagenome | ecosystem: Host-associated > Mammals > Digestive system > Large intestine > Fecal | place: USA: Wisconsin... | reverse complement strand
TGCTAGCTTATAATCCAAAGATTACTGTGTTCTGGGTTTCAAAATTTTCTTTTGAAACGTTCTTAAAAATTTTCTCTTAGAATCTTTTCAAGGTTGTCTCACTGTTCAATTATCAAGGTTCTGCATGCCGCTCGTTTGCGACAGCTTATATATTATATCATTTGTTTGACTGTTTGTCAAGAACTTTTTTCTTTTATTTTCAAGTTCTTTCGAGCTTTTTCTCAGCTCGTCAGTCAGCTTAGTTATTATACCACAGTACTTCTTCGATGTCAACATCCTTTTTAAAATTTTCCTGTTGGCTAACTAAGGAACGGAGAAGGAGGGATTTGAACCCTCGCGCCGCTGTTAACGACCTGCACCCTTTCCAGGGGTGTCCCTTCGGCCAGCTTGGGTACTTCTCCATAGTGTGCCAAATTCATTGGTGATTGCCATAGGCCGCAAGGTTGGAAGCCTCGCTCACCGGTTATGAAATTGTAACGCAGAAGGTGGGATTCGAACCCACGGTCCCTTTCGGAATCACTGGTTTTCAAGACCAGCTCCTTAAACCACTCGGACACCTCTGCAGTTATCGTTCTCGCCGAACGCAAAATCAATTCTACCATCCTTTGGCGCTGTTGTCAACTAAATTTTTCAAAAAATCCTCTGCTATTTTTAAATCCTCTGGAGTGGTTAATTTCAGGTTATAATAACTTCCTTCTATAACCCTTACCCGGCGGTGGGTGTAACGCTCTATAAGCCCCGCATCGTCGGTACTGAACGCAGAAGATTCTTCCTTTGCCATAGCCTCATATGCGCTCCTCAAAAGCTCTTTATTAAAGACCTGTGGGGTCTGGGCCGCATACAATGTATTTCTTTGAGGTGTTCCCTGTATATACCCCTCTTCATCTACCTTCTTAATGGTATCTTTTACCGGCACTGCCAGAATCAGCGCATCTTCCTTCTCGGACGCGCAGCGACACTCTTCAATCTTTGAAGTGGTAATACATGGTCTTGCTCCGTCGTGGATCATCACCACATCCCCGGAAGCCTCTTTTAAACCATTTCTGACAGACCAAATCCGTTCTGCTCCGCCTTCAATATAGCCTTTTACCTTTTTGAATCCATATTTTTCTACAATCTCTTTTTTACAATAAGAAATATCCTCCTTAGATAGAACAAGGAGGATTTCCTCAACGCTACTGTTTTCAAAAGCCCTTAGACTGTAATACAGACAGGGCTTTCCGTTTAATTCCATAAATTGCTTTTTCTGTGCACTTTGCATCCGGCTACCGTTTCCGGCTGCCAGTATAATAGCGGTTACACTTTTGTTCATACTTACCGTTCTCCCAACTTCAAGTTCGGTATGGCATTCAAATCCAACCCCGATCTGGTTCCTGCCATATATTCATAATAACCTGCCACACCTATCATTGCTGCATTATCCGTACAGAAAATCGGGGAAGGATGATAAAACTGAACCCCTTCCTTCTCGCAAGCCTTTTCAAAAGCACTGCGTAAGGTCTGATTGGATGCCACACCACCGGCAATGGCAAATTTGGTTGCTTTTTGTTCCCGCACTGCTTCCATCGCATGTTCTACCAGCACATCACTTACCGCCTGCTGGAAAGAAGCTGCAATATCCGCCTCGCTGTAAGTCTCGCCTTTCATTTTGCAGGCATTGATATAATTCAATACCGCCGATTTCAAACCGCTGAAACTGAAATCGTATACATTGTCTGCCACTTTTGCCCGAGGAAATGGGATAGCAAAAGGATTTCCTTCTTTTGCCTTCTTCTCTATCTTCGGTCCACCCGGGTAGCCCAGTCCGATGGCTCTGGCAACCTTATCAAAGGCTTCTCCGGCTGCATCGTCTCTGGTTCTTCCAAGAATTTCATATTTACCGTAATCCAAAACATTTACCAGGTGCGTGTGTCCACCGGAAACCACCAGACACAAGAACGGCGGCTCCAATTCCGGATTCTCAATATAGTTCGCACTGATGTGTCCTTCAATATGGTGCACTCCTACCAAAGGTTTCCCTGCGCCATAGGCCAGGGCTTTTGCTTGGGCAACGCCAACAAGCAGGGCTCCTACAAGCCCCGGTCCATAGGTAACCGCTATAGCATCAATTTCTGACAAAGAGGTATCTGCTTCCTTCAATGCTTCTTCGATCACCTGATTAATTCTCTCTATGTGTTTTCTGGATGCAATCTCCGGCACCACACCACCATACAGGGTGTGCAGTGCAATCTGTGAGGATATTACATTGCTCAGAACCTCTCGTCCATTTCGCACCACGGAAGCTGCTGTCTCGTCGCAAGAGCTCTCGATGGCCAGTATCTTTATTTCTTCTGTCATTTTGTTTCCCCTCGTATAATATAATATACTAAAATTTTCCAGCGTCCTGTGTTATCCTTCCGAAGCACATACTGCTGGGTTGTGGTTTCATAATCGTCTGCCACCTTCATAAAATAGGAGCAGCTTACATAGGCGCAGTCCCGCTTATCGACAGTCTTATAGACCACCTCATTGGAACCGCAAATAGAAGTATTTCGGATACTTCTTTTTTCACTTTTACACTTCTTCACGTCCGCCCGCACATTCTGGATATACTGATTCTGTGGGTTATTGTCCAAAAGTTCCTGATCAAACAGAACCTTTTGCTTTTCTACCATATTCACGAATTGCTGGTCGGAATAATCCTCACCGTACATACACTTTAAAAAGCGGTTGTACATCTGAATAACCGCACGGGGAGTTGTAGGATAGTTCTGTTCCAAATCGGTGTTTAAAAGTTTTTCTACCGGTGTTTCGTTTGGCAACTTACTCTGCGCACCGGAGCCACTCCGCTTTGTAAGGTAAAAATAGTATCCTCCGATTAGCAAAACAAATACAAGTCCGATAATCACTGTCCGTATTACTTTTTTCATATGAAAAACCTCCCATCTTAGCAATTTATTCTTCAAACATCAACTCTACACTCATGCCGTCTTTTCCCAACTTGGTGTTTGGGAAAATCTTCCAGACCTCCGGCATATAGCCTTCCGCTCCCACGAGGGACGGGCTGAAATGGGTAAGCCATAGTTCTGCCACCTGCGCCTCTTTGGCAATCCGTGCCGCCTCATAAAAGGTCATGTGCTTATATTGTTTCGCTTTAACAATTTTTTCCGGCTCAGCATACATTCCCTCCAAAATCGCCAAATCGGAATGGGCTGCTGCCTCCACAATATTCTTTGTGGGCCTGGTATCGGTACAATAGGTAAGCTTTAATCCCTTTCTCTGGGCTCCCAACACCATATCCGGGGTAAAAGTTCTACCCTCTTCTGTCACCGTTTCTCCACGCTGTAAAATGCTCCAGAACCGCACCGGAATGTCCTGCTCCTTGGCACGCTCTACGTCGAATTTGCCTCCGCGCTTAATTTCGATGGTATAACCGTAGCAGGGAATATTGTGGTTCACCTTAAAGGCATGAATCTCATACCCTTTGTAGCTAAAATATTCTTCTTTTTCCTTCCACTCATGGTACTGCAATTCGAAGGGCAAGTCCGGTGCGATACACCGCAGATTCTCCACCACTCTTGCAAGCCCCGGCGGTCCCGCCAAAAGCAAGGGTTCTTTTCGTTCTGCATTTCCCATGGTAAGCAGTAAACCCGGAAGTCCACTGATATGATCTGCATGATAATGGGTAAAACAAATCATATCGATAGGATGAAAACTCCATCCTTTTTCTTTTATGGCAATCTGGGTGCCTTCTCCGCAATCAATAAGCAGATGGCTCCCGTTATATCTGGTCATACAGGAAGTAAGCCATCGATAGGGCAATGGCATCATTCCCGCTGTTCCCAGCAAACAAACATCTAACATTCTTTTTCCTTTCTATAGAAGGTATTGCATTATCACCGCATCCTCCCGCGGCATCTCATAAAAATCTTTTCGAATTCCCAGACTGACAAAGCCCAGTTTTTCGTAAAGATGGATGGCTGATGCGTTGCTTACGCGCACCTCCAATATCATGTTGGAGACCTTCGCATCCCGCGCTTCTTTTATAAGTGCCTCCATCATAATTCTTCCCAATCCCCGGTTCCGGCTATCCTTTCGAATGCAAACATTCATTACCTCAGCTTCATCCAACACCTTGTAGTAGCCGCAATATCCGTAAATCTCGGTATCTTCTATTACAATAAAGCAGTTTTCCTCTCTTAAAAGCGCCTCCTCAAAACCTTTTTCACTCCAGGGCTGGGAAAAAGTTTCTTTCTCCAGCTTCACCACCTGCGAAAGGTCCTCCGATGTCATCCTACGGGTTCTGCTCATTTTTCAACCTCTCATTTCGCTCTCTTTCCGCCTGGGTCAGACGCAGGTATTCCGGTCTGTGCATAGCTGCACTTTCCGCCTTACCTTCCTTCAGATATCGAATACCCAAAGCGGCAATGCTTCCGCCACGCTGGCGGTTCATATGAGCCGGTGCAAAAGAGTAAGGCACATTACAATATTCTGCAATCTGTTCTTTGTAAACCGGCACACCATCTCCCAAAAAGACCACTTCCGTGCCTCTTTGGTTAATCTTCTCTATAATCTCCCGAATATCCACCGCACACTGTTCCACCAGTGTTTCCATGGTATCTTCCGTAAAATGATACAAACCGGTATAGACCTGATTTCTTCTGGCATCCATAATCGGGCACACATCTGCTCTGCTGCCCCAAAGGTTAAAAGCCAGTCCTTCCACCGTCGGTACGGGAACAATTTCTTTATCAAGAGCCTGTCCCAGTCCTTTTGCCGTTGCCGATCCTATACGAAGTCCCGTAAAGGATCCCGGTCCTGCCGCCACAGCGATGGCATCCAGGGTGGACAAATCCAATTCTATACGTTTTGCCACATCATCCAGCATGGGTAACAATGTCTGGGAATGGGTTTTTTTATAATTCATGGTATATTCGGCTAAAAGGATATCATCCTCCACAACGGCGACGCTTGCCACCATTCCCGAACTATCCAGTCCTAATACTTTCATTTCTGTCTCCTATTCATATTCGGTAATGGTTATCCTTCGATAATCAAAACCCTTATCCAGATCCTTTTCAATCCGGATTTCTTTACGCTTATCCGGAAGAATCTCTTCAATGAGGTTTGCCCATTCGATCATAGTGAGTCCATCACCGTACACATAATCCTCATAGCCCACCTCGTCCATTTCTTCTACGTCTCCGATACGGTACACATCGAAATGGTAAAAAGGAAGCCTTCCCTCCTCATATTCCTGCACAATGGTAAAAGTCGGGCTGCTCACCGGTTCTGTAATTCCAAGCCCTTTGGCAATTCCCTGAGTCAAAACGGTTTTACCCACTCCCAAATCACCAATCAGGGTGTACACATCTCCCGGTTGCGCTTTTTGCCCAAGCTCCCGCCCCAGTTCAAAGGTTTCTTCCCATCCGTTAGTTTCTATGATCATACTGATGTCCTTTTAACTCCTTTTGAAACAATTCCTTTAATGCATTCTGCTTATCACCAATCTGTTCCAGCGGCAAAATAGACGCATTTCTCGGAGAGGTATAAAGATAAACCGCTTCTTTGGTAACACGTACACGATAAACCTGCTCCCAGGTAACGCTGCTTTCCACTTCGGATTCTTCTTCCGTTTCCGCCTGTGGATCCACAAAATGAACCGTAACACCCTGCTCATCAAAATGATAAGTCATTGCCTTGGTAAGGGGAGAATCCCCGCGAAACGCCATTTTTGCCCTATTTCTTAAATGAAGTGGTGTATAACCTACAAAAAACAAACCACAAGCCAAATAAATCAAAGAATAGGTAATTTCCACCTTATTGAACATGGTAAATGCAAGCACTGTAATTGCCGCTCCCAAAATAGTAAACACCCATGTCTGCACTCTGTGATATGCATGATACATCTGGAAAGTCAAAAAATCTTTCGATGTCAATTGAACCTTAATATCCATCCCTATCCGTCCTTTCTCCTTTTCTCCTTCGGTGCAGGCTCACCCAGCTTCATGGTAAGAGAAATTCTTTGTTTCTCCAAATCCACGCTTAAAACCTTAACCTTCACTATGTCCCCTACGCTTACCGCTTCCAGCGGATGTTTAATATATTTCTCGCTCATTTGGGATACATGCACCAGTCCGTCCTGATGAACTCCGATATCCACAAAAGCGCCAAAATCAATGACATTACGCACGGTTCCCTTTAATTCCATGCCTGGCGTAAGATCCTTCATTTCCAAAACATCCTGTCGAAGAATCGGTCCCGGCATTTCAGCTCGTGGGTCTCTGGCAGGTTTCTCCAACTCTTTTACAATATCCTTCAGAGTCAAAACTCCTACACCCAGTTCCTCTGCCAGTTTGTCATAATCGTGGATTTTTCCGGATATTCCCCGGATACCTCCCGCCTTTACATCTGCGGTTTCCACCTTAAGCTTCTTCATCAATGCCGTGGCAGCCTCATAACTCTCCGGATGAACACTGGTGGCATCCAGCGGATTCTCTCCACCGGTAATCCGCAGGAATCCGGCACTTTGTTCAAATGCCTTAGGTCCTAACTTCGCCACTTTTAAAAGCTGTTTACGGCTGACAAATCGACCGTTTTCCTCCCGGTAAGCCACAATGTTCTTGGCAATGGGCTTGCTGATACCGGATATATAAGAAAGCAAGGATGCGCTGGCTGTATTTAAGTCCACACCCACACGGTTAACACAATCTTCTACCACGCCGCCCAATACTTCACTTAACTTCTTCTGATTCATATCGTGCTGGTACTGTCCCACACCAATGGATTTCGGGTCAATCTTTACCAGTTCTGCCAAAGGATCCTGCAATCTTCTGGCAATGGAAGTTGCACTTCGCTGTCCCACATCAAAGTTCGGAAATTCTTCGGTGGCCAGTTTACTTGCAGAATAAACCGATGCGCCCGCTTCATTTACAATAACATAAGATAACGGTTTATTATATTCTTTTATAAAATCAACAATAATCTGTTCCGACTCCCTGCTGGCAGTTCCGTTTCCCACAGAAATCAAATCGACTCCGTACTTGTCAATAAGCTTCTTTAAAACAGCCTTGGACTCTGTCACCTTATTCTGGGGTGCGGTGGGGTAAATTACCGTAGTATCCAGCACCTTTCCGGTGGCATCCACTACAGCCAACTTACATCCGGTACGAAAAGCCGGGTCCCAACCGAGCACGGTATTTCCTACAATCGGTGGTTGCATCAACAGCTGCTCCAGGTTCTTGCCGAAAACCTTCATGGCTCCTTCTTCCGCAGCTTCTGTCAACATAGAACGAATTTCCCGTTCTACTGCCGGTGCAATAAGACGGTCATAACTGTCTGCTATCATGGCCTGCAAAACCGGTGTAGTATAGGGATTCTCTTTTACAATTACCTTCTTTTCAAGGTATCCCGTAATCCGTTCTGTCTCCGTTACCACTTTTACCGTAAGGAATTTCTCCTTCTCACCACGATTTAACGCAAGCACACGATGACCCGCAAGCTTTGATACCGGTTCTTCAAAATCGTAATACATTTCGTAAACGCTTTTTTCTTCCACATCCTTTGCCTGGGAGACTATCTTGCCATGTTTAAAAGTATAGTCACGAATATAGCTACGGTATTCCGCATTGTCTGCTACCATTTCCGCCAAAATATCCTGGGCTCCCGCAATAGCATCCTCCGCAGTCAACACTTCTTTCTCTTCATCAATGTACGCCTCCGCCTCTTTTTCCAAAGGCTCCTTGGTGGTCTGTAAAAGTATCAGATTCGCCAGCGGCTCCAAACCTTTTTCTTTTGCCACAGTGGCACGGGTTCTTCGCTTCGGGCGATACGGACGATAGATATCCTCCACTTCCACAAGAGTCTCAGCCATATCCAATTTCCGGGCCAACTCCGGTGTGAGCTGCCCCTGTTCTTCTATAGATGAGCGCACCTGTTCCTTCTTCTCTTCCAGGTTTCGCAAATAATTCAATCGATCAAATAAATTTCTAAGCACCTCATCATTTAACGCCCCGGTCTTCTCTTTACGATAACGGGCAATGAAGGGAATGGTATTTCCTTCATCAATCAGGGTAACGGCAGCTTCCGCCTGGCTTTTCTTAATGCCAAGTTCCTTTGCCAGCACTTCTATAATATCTAACATTCTTCTCTCCTGTTATTACATTTTTCTTTCTCTAAACATTATAGTTGAATTTCCTAGTTCCTTCAAGGGATTTATGGTATAATATAGCGGATGGCGTAAACCGCTAATACATCAAAGGAGGATTTGACTTATGGATCATCAACCATACGAACCCCAAAATACATTTGTAACACCTCAAACCAGTTCCATGCCCACAGCGGCACTAACCCTTGCTATTATTGGTTTGGTATTTTCCTTCATTCCGATTTTCGGAACTATCTGCCCGGCAATTGCCGTGGCTCTGGCACTTTTATCCAGAGGTGGTCAGATGCATACCGAAGGAAAAAGCAAAGTTGCATTACTTCTTGGACTTCTTGGTATTGCCATTTGTTCTGCCGTAACCATTTTCGGCATTGTATATCTGGCAACCCACGTGGACTACAACGAACTGCAGCGCCAGTTACTCAATGTCTTTGAGAATAATGAACAATTACAAAATTACTTATAAGGAGTGTACCGATTATGAATAGAACATCCAAAGAATTAAAACGTTTAAGTCGCCAGTCCTTACTTGGTAATTACGGACTTGTAATTCTGGCACTTTTCCTAACACAGCTTATTACCAACGTGGTAATCAGCCCTTTTCAGGCACAGATGCAGAACTATTCCAGAAGCGCGTCTTTAGCCGAACTGAATATGGCATTGCCTGCAGACAGTCAACTTGCAGCCAGCCCCGGTTCTTTCCCCATATGGGCGTTAGTCGCTATGATTATTATTGCGCTTTTGGCCACCGTGCTTATGGCAGGAGAGCAAAAGATTCATCTTGCTCTCGCCCGTGGAAACAAACTTCCAATCAGCACATTATTCAGCGAGTTTAAGAACCGTCCTGACCGTTACATTGTATATACCCTACTGAATGTGGTGATTACTCTCGCCTGCATACTGCCGTTGATCATTATCATGGCAATCATTTCCGTGAATGTGATACCAAACGGTGCGACCATTGCAATCGTCTCCGTTGTTTTCACCCTTGCAGTATGCGTTATAGTCATTTTCATTCAGTTGCGTATGTCTTTGTCCATCTACTTTTTGCTGGACGATCCTTCCCTGGGTGCCATGGGTGCCATCAAGGAAAGCTTCCGTACCATGAAGGGACATTGCTGGCGCAGACTGTATATTGATTTAAGTTTCATCCCAATGGGCATTCTGGTAGTACTGTCCCTGGGCATTGCAGGCCTTTGGGTACAGCCTTATATGTATCAGGTAAACGCTTATTTCTACATTGACACCATCGGTGAAATCGACAGAAAGATCGAAGAAGAGCGTCGCATGGAAGAGGAGATGGGCCCCATGCTGACAGATGAAAAATTCTAGAAAAGCAACGCGAGTGATTCACGCTGTATTCATCAAATTATAAAAAGAAAAGGCTGTATATTCTACGCATGGGCGCTCTCGCTCAACTTACGACGTAGCGGTACATAAGCTTCAGAATATACAGCCTTTTCTTTTATTACTCGATGAGTGCTGCATGAATCGCCCGCACCGCTTTTTCCATCTCATTCTCATCTACCAGCACGGTAATACGAAGTTCGTTGGTTGCTGTCATCTTGATATTTATGCCTACATTATAGAGGGCTTCAAACATTGCACTGGCCACTCCCGGGTTACTTTGGATGCTGGCACCGACTATAGAAACCTTGGCTACAGAAGTATCTACTTCGATACTGTCCGCCTTCAGTCGAGGCATATTTTCTTCCAAAATGGTCTGCGCTTTTTCACAGCAATCTCTTGCCACCAAAATAGACACATCCTTCTTGCCGTCTTTTGCCGCCGTCTGCAAAATCGCATCCACATTAATACTGTTGTTTGCCAACAGGTCAAAAATCTTAAACTCACTTCCCGGAGCATCCGCTACTCCCAGTACGGTTACTCTGGCTGTATTCTTATCTGCGGCAACTCCGCTCACTAACATACTCTCCACGCTTGTTACCTCCTTTACACGGGTTCCTTCCGATTCATTCAGGCTGGAGCGCACCACTAAGGTCACTCCGTATTTCTTTGCCAGTTCTACCGACCGATTATGAAGCACCTGGGCGCCGATGGAAGCAAGCTCCAACATTTCGTCATAGGTAATCTCCGATTCTTTTCTGGCATTTGGTACAATTCGCGGATCCGCTGTATAAACGCCATCAACATCCGTATAGATTTCACAGCTGTCTGCATGCATGGCCGCCGCAATAGCTACTGCCGTGGTGTCAGATCCTCCACGTCCGATGGTGGTTACATCTCCGTATTTGTCCACGCCCTGAAATCCGGTAACAAGCACTACTTTCCGACTCTCCAGCTCGTGTTCAATACGCTCGGTATCAATTTTCAAAAGTCGAGCGTTGGTATGCGCTGTGGTGGAATGCATGGCTACCTGAAAGGCATTCAGGGAAATTGCCGGTATGGACATTGCCGCAAGAGCCATGGCCATAAGCGCAACCGAAGTCTGTTCTCCGGTTGCCAAAAGTGCATCCATTTCCCGCTTCGGCGGCTGGGCATTTAGTTTTCTTGCCAATGCCAACAACTCATCCGTAGTCTGATCCATGGCCGAAAGCACTACAATCACATCATTTCCGGCTCTGTATTCTTTGGCAATACGCTCTGCCACATTCTTAATACGTTCTGTATTTCCCACAGAGGTTCCGCCAAATTTCTTAACAATCAGCATTTGCTACTCCTTTGCTATCTTTCTAGACACTTCTTAAATATGCATTGATGAAGGAATCTATGTTTCCGTCCAGAACACTGTTTGCATTGGTGTTCTCTTCATTGGTTCGATGATCCTTCACCATAGTATAAGGTTGCAGCACATAAGAACGAATCTGATTTCCCCAACCGATTTCCGTCACCTCACCGCGAATATCCGCCAGGTTCTCCGCCGTCTTTTGCTGCTCTAAAATATAAAGCTTTGCTTTTAACATCTGCATCGCTTTTTCCTTGTTCATGTGCTGAGACCGTTCATTCTGGCACTGCACCACAATTCCCGTAGGAAAATGCGTGATACGAATGGCAGATGAGGTTTTATTAATGTGCTGCCCGCCGGCACCGCTGCTCCGGTAAGTGTCGATACGAATATCCTCATCTCGCACTTCCACATCCAAGTCTTCCTCAATATCCGGCATTACGTCGCAGGACACAAAAGATGTCTGTCTCTTACCCGCCGCGTTAAAAGGTGAAATACGAACCAGCCGATGCACACCTTTTTCCGATTTCAAAAAACCGTAAGCATTCTCTCCCCGCACTTCTACCGTAATAGATTTAATCCCCGCTTCGTCACCGTCCAAATAATCCAATACTTCCATGGAAAATCCGTGGCGCTCTGCCCAACGGCTGTACATACGATACAACATGGACGCCCAGTCGCAAGACTCGGTTCCGCCTGCTCCTGCATTGAGCTTTAAAATCGCATCGCAGCCATCATACTCTCCGGTTAAAAGCGTCTTCATCCGAAGTTCTTCAAAGCGGTCCACAAAATGCTTCAATTCCTCTTCCGCCTCTTTGGCCACTTCTTCGTCTTCTTCCTCGTAACCCATTTCAATCAGAGTTTCTATATCTTCATAGCTCTGAAGAAGTTCCCGGAATCCTTCCAGATCATTCTTCAGTCCGCTTAATTCCTTTGTTTTCGCCTGAGCCGCCTCCGGGTCATCCCAGAAACCGGGTTCCTCCATCAGCTTCTCCAGCTCTTTTACCCGACGTTCTTTCCCTGCCAGGTCAAAGTGAATCCCTCAATTCCTGAAGCGGTCTTTCGTATGACAGGCGTTCGCTTTTTATCTGATCCAACAATACCACATTCTCACCGACTTTCTTTCTTTAATATTTCTAAGGCTTTCTTCACCTGATTATCTTTGTTGATATCATATTCTTTTTTCTGCTGTTTATATTCCAGCTTCACATCCGGTTCAATACCGACTTCATGAATATAGTTACCCTTTGGTGTAAAATACTTGGCTGTAGTTACCTTAATGGCGCTTCCATCGGATAATGGCAAAAGCACCTGTACAATACCTTTTCCAAAGGTCTTGGTACCAATCAGGGTTCCGTATTCATAATCCTTAATGGCTCCCGCAAAAATTTCCGAAGAGGAGGCACTGTTTTCGTTTACCAGCACCGCCAAAGGCATTCCCAGCTCGTTACTGTCCGACTTATACTCCGTCTTCTTTCCGTTCTTATCCTGGGTATATACCAACAATCCCTTCGGTAAAATCTCATCCAGAATTTCCGTAACAGAGCTTACCATTCCCCCCGGATTATCGCGGAGGTCCACAATAAGAGAAGTCATTTTCTGCTTCTTAAGATCCTTCAGTGCAGTTCTAAACTGATCTGCTGTCACCTTATCAAATTCCAAAATGGAAATATAACCGGTATGGTTTTTCAGCATCTGATGCTCTACTGTCGGCACTTCCACTTCATCCCGAATAACAGTAAAAGTCTTCTTCTTGCCATCTCGCTCCATTACCAGTTTCACCTTGGTTCCTTTGTCGCCCTTCACGTGGGTAACAAATTCTGTAATATCAATTCCCTCAGCAGCTACTCCATCTGCGCTGATAAAAATATCGCCTTTTAAAAGCCCTGCCTTTTCAGCAGGGGAACCCTCGTATACTCTGCTGATACTGATAACTCCCGTTTTACGGTCCTGAGTAAGTACCGCACCGATTCCGTAGTAGGTTCCATTGCTTCCGCTAATATACTCTTTGTACTCTTCCGCGGTAAAATAGGTGGTATATCTGTCCCCCAGGGAATCCACCATACCCGCATACATACCGTCCGGTAATTTTTCCGTTGGAATGTCTTCATAGTAATAAGCAGATAAAGCACTGAGTATCTCTGCCACCTTCTTCTGCACAGGCTCCGACAGTACTTCTCCGGTAAGTTTCTTATCAAATGCAAAAGATGTAAAAACGAACCCATTTCTTCTAAGAACAATACTTCCTGCAGCTGTCAAAAGAAGTACCACCACCAAGGTCAAGCAGATCCCCTTACGCAATCCTTTCTTGTATATGCGACGATCTTCCTCAAGTTGTCTTTCCAACTCTTCATATTCTTCCTGATGTTCCATAGTTTTTCCTTTCTTTTATACCGATAAATGTTTGCGGATGGTTATACGGCTTCCCAAAAAGCCAATGCCCACGCCCAATATCAATGCTACAGGCACTAGAGTCTGGAACACAGTCTGTACCGGTAAAAACTTCAAGACATTATTCAAAAATACAAACCGGTCAATAATGTAACCGATAACCTTTCCATACATTAAGTATAGAATTACAAGAGGGATTACAGAACCAATCAGTCCGATGAAAATTCCCTCCACAATAAACGGTGCTCGTACAAAATAATCCGTGGCACCGATAAGTTTCATAATCTCGATTTCCTCCCGGCGGACGCCGATACCCACCGTTATGGTGTTGCTAATCAGAAAGACCGCAACCATCAACAGGATAATAATAATTGCAGCCGACACATAGCCAATCAACTTATTAAAGTCCGATAGGGTATTGGCTACCATATCTGATTTATTTACGCGTCCTACACCATCTAAATCCTTCAAATACGATACCAGCGTGGACTGCATGGATACATCATTTAAATAAATCTGGTAGTTGGCAGAGTTCACCAACGGATTTTCCTTAAATCCCTCTGACAGTTCTTCCTGTCCTCTAAAATACACTTTCTTATATTCTTCCCAAGCTTCTTCCGCAGATACAAACTGCACCTTGGAAACCTCTGCCCGCTCTTTAATCTTTTCGCCGATTTTTTCGATTTGCTTATCCTTTACTCCATCTTCAAAAAACACGGTTACCGCAACGCCCTGCTCCGCCGCTTTTACCACGTTCTGGAAGTTTATGACCATAGAGTAAAAAATACCGAACAAAAAGATACAGGCCGCCATGGTGGCGATGGATGCAAGGGAAAACATCTTATTCTTGCCAATATTGATAATTCCCTGCTTTGTAGTATAACGTAAGGTACTTATCTTATTCATCATCTTCACCCGGACGGTAATCATCCACCAATACACCTTTTTTCAGCGTAATGACCCTCTTTTTCATCACTTCCACAATTTCTCTGTTATGGGTTACTACGATTACCGTAGTTCCTTTTGCATTAATCTCTTCTAAGAGCTTCATGATATCCCAGGTATTGTCCGCATCCAAATTTCCGGTAGGCTCATCCGCCAAAAGAATCTTCGGCTCATTAATTAACGCTCTGGCTATAGCCACACGCTGCTGCTCTCCTCCGGAAAGCTGCTTCGGTCTGGACTTATATTTTGCCGCAAGTCCCACCATGGACAACATCATAGGTACACGTTTCTTAATAACACGGTTACTCTCTTCAATAACACGCTGCGCAAATGCTACGTTCTCATAAACGTTTCTATCTTTAAACAGACGGAAATCCTGATATACCATACCAATGTTTCTACGATACATCGGGATCTTCTTCCGTCTCAGCTTTCTTAAATTGGTTCCGTTCACCGTAATGGTTCCGGAGGTTGGTTCCAGTTCCTTCGTCAACAGTTTCAGAAAAGTAGATTTACCGGAACCACTGTTACCCACAATAAAAACAAACTCTCCTTCATTAATGTGAAGGCTTACATCATTCAATGCCGGAATTCCTTCCGTATAGCATTTGGTGACATGATCTAATGTAATCATATTTCCTCCCTATTCCTAGAACTCTAAGGATTCCATGTATTTCATATATTTTACCACCATAAGGGCAATCTTAAATGTAATGGCGTCTTCAAACACGCGCAAATCCAGTCCTGTACTCTTCTGTAACTTGTCCAGTCGATATACCAGAGTATTTCTGTGAATATATAACTGTCTGGATGTCTCAGATACGTTCAGGCTGTTCTCAAAGAACTTGTTAATGGTGGTAAGCGCTTCCTCGTCCAGATCGTCCGTAGACTTTCCGCCAAAAATCTCCTTAATGAACATCTTGCAAAGGGGAATTGGAAGCTGGTAGATTAAACGACCGATTCCCAAAGTGGAATATGCCACCACATTCTGACTCTCGAAAAAGATCTTACCAACGTCCAGAGCCATACGCGCTTCCTTGTAGGAACGGCTCACCTCTTTCAGTTCCATAACCACGGTCCCGAAAGCAATACGCACATTCTTCTCTCCTCCGAGGGCGTCTGCCATAGCCTCTGCAATCTTCGTAAGATTATCTATATTATCGTTATCACTGACATCCTTAACAACAATTACATTCTTCTCATCCACCGCTGTAACAAAATCCTTAGACTTGCCCCCAAGAATTCCTCTTAAGCGTTCTGCATCATTATTATCCCGGTTCTTGGACTCAATCAGATACACCACGCGCTTAGCATCACTTTCAATGTGCAACTTCTTGGCACGGTTGTAAATATCCACAAGCAAAAGGTTATCCAGCAACAGATTCTTTATAAAATTATCCTTATCAAAGCGTTCCTTATAGGCAACGATCAAATTCTGGATTTCAAAGCAGGCGATTCTGCCAATCATAAACACATCGTCGCTGTCACCGTTTGCCAGTAAAACATATTCCAACTGACGATCATCAAACACTTTGAAAAACTGACAGCCGGATACCACCTGACTATCCGCCTGGGAACCTGCAAAGGTTACAGCGGCTGCACTGTACTCATTTGCATGGGGAAAGGTAGTTGCTAAAATCTTGCCCTCTGTATCGATCACGCACAAATCAACCCGGGTAATATTCCGTAATCCATCGATTGTGCTCTGAAGTATCTGGTTTGAAATCATGTTTCCTCTCCTTCTGAAGTCGCCATTTAGACAACTTCTACAAATTCCTGTTTCGTTTTTAGATTAAAATACACTAACACTACAGTATATAATAAACGAAAATGTCAAAAAAAGAAAGAGGATTTGTGCATTTTTTATGCACTTCCCCTTTCTTTTTACAAATCAGCCTCGTTTTTCTTAAATTCCGCCATATATCGTCGGAAGGAAAGGCGCCTCAACATGCGGCGAAACGTGCGTTTCGGTCCGCTGCTGCCCTGATCCAAAAGATATTCCTTATCGATGCCATACCACACCTTGGCGTGTAGCCGTTCTCTTTGCCTTAGCAAAAAATATTCCTGCTGTGGTGATGGCAATACAGAAAGAATCACATCCGGCATCAGAATATTAATCTCATTAATCACATCCGCCTCCTCGCCATAATCTTCCATGGCCAGGGTTCCAATGACCTGCATCCTGCCATAGCCTTGTGCGAGGAACTTTTCCACCCGGGCAATTCCCTGAGCATCCGCTCCAAGAAGCAACACCTTCTTCTCATCTCGGATTACCCGCTTTGCAAACTCATAGAAAAAGCTGTTTCCATCCTCATACTCGTCTTCCCGAAGTCCGGCCTCCACATAAATCTCACGATTCGCAGGAATGGCAAGATCCAATGACTCTATGCACTTTTTCACGTCTTCCTGTTCCGCAGCTTCCACAATCATAGGGCGCGAGATTTCTTCGATGGTATTCAAAACCGAATTATTCAAAAAGGTCTCCACCAAAACCATACTCTCCCGCATGGGATAATTGTCAAGCCGGATGTTCATTACCTCTAATTTCTTAGCCAAAACATACTCTCCTATTGTGCTCTTTGCGCTAGTATATCATTTTCCCGTAGATTTTTCAAGTTTGACTTATCAACAAAGATTATTCGTATCTTTTTCTGACAATTATCCGGGACGCTTTTCCATTTTCCCGTCAATTAAGTTATCAATGAAATTTCTCATTTTTCACATTTTCGATTGATTTTTATAAGCCTTGCACAAAACATATGTTTTCTTTTTCCATAGATTTTCTTCCCATTTTGTCCCGATTTTTGTGGATAAAGTGGATAACTTCGTGTATAAGTCCATTTTTCGGCATCCGTGATAGGTGAATTGTGGATTATCCATTGTGGATAAATCTCTTTACAGGAAACTTAATAGTACATTTTGTACAAAATGACATTTTTAAAATTCCCTCTTGCATTTTTACTGTCTATCAACTTAGCAAAAATAGCATTACCTTCTAACATCATTTTATACATAAATTGTGAAGTTTATAAAATTGTGAACGCGACGAGCAGGGAAGGGAAACAGAAAGCCGGGCCGGTAAGCTAGCTTACCAGTGTCCGGCTTTCTGTTTTCATTCAGGGCGACCGCCCCAAGCGAGCACGTTGGTGCGAGCTTGCTGCTCGTCTCGCTTTCTTTTCATTCAGGGCGACCGCCCCAAGCGAGCACGGTAGTGCGAGCTTGCTGCTCGTCTCACTTTCTTTTCATTCAGGGCGACCGCCCAAAAGGCAAATAAAAAGCGCCAGGGATAAGCTAGCTTACCCTTGGCGCATTCATTTGCCTTCTCTGCTCGTCGCATTAAAAGATGCGTCTAACTGCAAGAATTGTTCTGTAATGAATGTTTGATGTAATTCTGATTCCGGTTCTTGGGTTACTTGCATGAACCATGGATCCACCACCAATGTAAATTCCTACGTGACCGGAATAGCAGATGATATCACCCGGCTGCATCTCATTGGTACTTACTCCACGTCCTACACTACGTAATGCAGAAGAGGAATGTGGTAAGGAAATACCGAATGCCGCATATACACTCATAACGAATCCGGAACAATCAGCTCCGTTGGTAAGGCTTGTACCACCCCAACGATATGGGTTACCAACGAAACGACAAGCGTAGCTTGCTACGGAAGATCCGGTAGAACTGCTTGGTGCAGTAGTATTGGAAGAACCGCTTCCGCTACTGCTGGAGCTTCCTGAAGAAGAACTTCCGGAACTGCTGCTTTCGGAAGTAACTCCGTTAGCAATTGCCTGCTGTGCTGCTGCCTCTGCTGCCGCACGCTCTTCTTCTTCCTTCTTAAGACGAGCTTTCTCTTCCTTCACGGTCTCACCGTGAGTATATTCTGTATGAAGTTCTACATAATCAGTAGAAACCCATCCTTTACCTTCTTCAACGGATACCTTAACCCATCCGTCCTTCTCATCCTTAACAATGATATCCTCATCCTGTGGAACTAAGCCAAGAACTTCGGACTTAGTGCTTGCTTTCTTACGAACACGTAAAGTCTCGGTTGTTACCTTTGCATAACGGGTTCCTGCACTCTTTAATGCCTCTCCGTTACCAACTACTACGTAGTCTGCGCTAACATATCCCTTCAGGTTACCGGACTGAATCTTATACCAGTCACCCTTAACCTTCAAAATCTTCGCTACGTTCTTCTTATAAAGCTTACCTCTTACTCTTGCATCGGTATTCGGTTTACTACGAACATAAACGAAATCTTCAACTTTTGCTACACAAAGGTTACTTACGTCCTCCGCATCTACCTTTGCTGCTTCTGCTGCTGCCTGCTCCTCAGTAACATCCTTCTCTTCTTCAGCTTTCTCAGAATCCTTCTGAGCTGCAACAGCCTGAACTGTATGTACATTCACCTCTGCAGAACTGGTAAGGTAATCAGCTACCACACCGGATACACCTGCAAACAATGAACTATCTTCTAAAACCACTTTGTCTGAGAGAATTGTAGAAACTCCAGATAAAGCAGATGCCTCTGTCAATAATGGGGTACTTGTCAGCACCATTCCACCAACTAAACAACATGCTGCAATCTTTCTTGCTCGATTCATCTCATCCTCCTATCAATCACACTTCCAACATATATTACAGAAATATTACAATTATTACTTTGTAAAGTATAGCACCGCTTTCGGGGCTTGTCAACCCTTATGCAGTATATTCTTCTTCAGATTCCGGTATATACCAAAAGTAATGCCTTCTTTCAGCGCTTTACAGCGGAAAAAAAGAAGCCATGAACCTCAGGCTCACGGCTTCCTTTGAAATCTTTTCTTATTTCAAAGCGATTGCTTCAATCTCAAGCATAACATCTTTTGGAAGTCTTGCAACTTCTACACAGCTTCTGCTTGGGAAGTCTTTGGTAAAGAAGGTCGCATACACTTCGTTGATTGCAGCGAAATCGTTCATTTCTTTAATAAATACTGTTGTCTTAATAACATGATCCATATCGGTTCCTGCTGCCTGAAGTAAGTTTGACAGGTTGGTAAATGCCTGCTTAGCCTGCTCTACGCTTCCGTTTGGAATCTCACCTGTTGCCGGGTTTACAGGAATTACACCTGATGTATACACCATTCCGTTTACTTCGATTGCCTGTGAATAAGGTCCGATTGCTGCCGGTGCCTTATCGGTACTGATAACTTTCTTCATCTCGTTATATCCTCCGTTACATTATTATTGTGGCATCACATGCCCTAACTAATAGTATAACACTTATTTTACCAAACGGATACTTTTATCTGTAATTTCTATAATTCTTTCTTTATATAAATGTCCTACCGCACGTTTAAACGCATTTTTGCTAAGTCCCACATCCCGCATGATTACTTCTGCCGGAGCTTTATCGTTAAACGGAAGGACCCCTGCAAACTCCTCAATTACCTTTAATACCAGCTTCGCATCTTCTTCTATCTGAAGATATGCTTTCTGTCTTAAGGTAAGAGTCAATTTACCATCCTCTTTTACTTCGGTTACCCTTGCTTCGATTATTTGTCCAATCTTTAATTTGCTATGATCTTCATGGTGTGGAATCAATGCGGAGTATTTATCGTCTACTGCCACAAAAGCTCCAAAATTCTTACTGAACTCGTAGACTCTTCCTTTTACCACATCCTCCACACGATATGGCGGATTCTGGGAAAGCAGGTGGTAAATACCTCTCATAGATGCGCAAAGACGCTCGCTCTTGTCAACGTAAAGGCGTACCAGCACTTCATCTCCACGCTTAACCTGACAGGTCTGTTCTTTATATGGAAGAAACAGTTCTTTCTCCAAGCCCCAGTCCAAAAACGCTCCAATGCGGTTGGTCTCGGAAACCTTCAGCACACCGAAATTTCCCAGTGTTAACGCCGGCTGTCTTGTGGTGGCAATCATACGATCCTTAGAATCCTTATACAGGAACACCTCCAGTGAGTCCCCTGTTTTTACAAACTCCGGCACCTGCTTTGCCGGCAAAAGAACCCGTTTCGCATCCTTTTCCCGATTCTCCGCCAGATATACACCGAATTCTACCCGTTTCACAACTACCAGTGTCTGTTTTTCTCCTAACTGTAACATAGTTAACCTCTTTCTAATTCTATCACGGCAAAAATCTCTTCCTGCCGGCTCTTAAATACAATAACCATTCCTTCCGGTGTCTCTGAAACTACAGGAATCATCACATCTCCCGGCCAGGCCGCCTTCCGATATTCCACCCGAAATGCTCCGATTTCAAAATCAGCCGGAACGTATTCCATGGCCAAAAGCACATATTTCCCGTTATTTACATGACCGTTGGTGTCCAGCAAACCCGTTCCCACTACAACCGGCGGCTTCGCCTCCCCTTCTTTGGGAACAGAGATCTTACGTCCCTTCCACTTTGTAGCAATTGCCGGCTCTAATTCATAGGTCGCCATTACATCCTCATCAATCTTTGTGGGACGCATCTTTTCAACATCCATATAGGTCCACAAAGTCTCTGCCTGTATCAAATCCCTGCCTTCTTCATCCCGAATACAGAAATTACGTTCCCCAAACATACCCTTAAGGGAATGGGGCCAGGTACAGATTTGAATGTTCTCTGCCAACTTTGGACGTCTTAAAATTTTAACCTGCCAGGAATTAATAACCCAAAATCGATTCTGTTCCTTCAGCCAGAAATCGCCTCGTCCCAATTCCTCCGACTGGAAGGTGGAACAGTCTTGAAAATAATTTACAATTCCCGGTGTGGATAACTCTCCCCTCATAGAAACTTCCGAGTATCGTACCCGACTGTCAAAACTATACATACGTCTCTCCTTAAATCCCGCTTTCCTGCCTTGCTGTATCTCCTGTACAAAAAAAGCACCACACTAACGTATGATGCTTAAGAGCTGGCCCACAAGGATTCGAACCTTGAAAATGACGGAGTCAGAGTCCGCTGCCTTACCGTTTGGCTATGGGCCATTGCGTGTCAACAAAAAGTATTATATAGCATCCCGGAAGAAAATGCAAGTACTTTTTTTAATTTTTTTAACTTTTGTTATTTTGCAAATCAAATGCAAAAACTATTTGCATTTACTTTGATGAACCCCAATTTTGCATTTACCTTGAAAAATGGATTAAAAAATCCACCCGTATAATAAGTACAGGTGGATGTC
>Ga0129306_1001858_pt1 | contig 21383 bp, 23 predicted proteins | sample P827metagenome_FD_94438 | JGI IMG/M metagenome (GOLD analysis project Ga0129306, IMG submission 94438) | Capybara group fecal microbial communities from Wisconsin, USA - P827 metagenome | ecosystem: Host-associated > Mammals > Digestive system > Large intestine > Fecal | place: USA: Wisconsin... | reverse complement strand
CCGCAGAATATAATCCGTTTCACAAGGGGCACGCCTGGCAGATGCAAAAGCTGCGCGAGATGCACCCGCAGGCCGGCATCATTGTGATACTGTCAGCCGATTTCCTGCAGCGCGGCGTTCCGGCCCTGCTCGACAAATGGGCCCGTGCCGAAACGGCAGTGCGCTGCGGCGCCGATCTGGTGCTGGAACTGCCCTTTCCGTTCTGCTGCCACAACGCCGGCGTGTTTGCTTCAGCGTCTGTCGCGACGCTGAAGGCGACTGGCGTGTGCGGCGCCTTGGCTTTCGGCACCGAAGACGAGGCGGAACACATCGACACGATCGCTCATATTTTAGTTCAGGAAACGCCGCCTTTCAAGGCTTTTTTGCAGGAATTATTAAAAAAAGGTTTTTCTTACGCCGAAGCGCGATCAAAAACGGTCGAGAAGCTCCTTCCCGGCGCGCACGCATTTCTTGAGAAACCCAACAACACGCTCGCCGCAGCCTATGCCGAAGCTTCGCTGCGCCAAAGGGCAGATTTTGAGCTTATCCCCGTCAAAAGGATCGGCGCCGCTTACAACGACACGACCGGCGAAAACACGGTCCCAAGCGCCGCCGGGATCAGGGAACTGCTGCGCCGCAGCAGCAGTGAAAAAGCTTTTGCCGCCATGCCGGAAGAAAGCGCAAACGTCCTGCGCGGTCTGCTGGCCCAAAAACACGTCTTCCTCGATGAGACGCCGCTTTGGCTGGCGATCAGGCTGCTCCTGCTGCGCTCAACACCCCAGAAGTTATCCAGCTTTGCCGGCGTCACGGAAGGGATCGAAAACAGGCTGTTAGACGTAGTTTTGCAGGCTCATTCTTTCGAAGAATTCGTCACGCTGGCCGCAACGCGCCGTTATCCATGTTCCCGCATCAGGCGGCTGCTCATTTGGCTGCTGCTGGGCATCACCAAAGAAGAAGACGCTCGTTTTCAAAAAAGAGGCCCCGCCTACATCCGCCCTCTGGCAATGAACCGATGCGGACGCGAGCTGCTGCGTTTGATGCGAAAAAGCGCCGCGCTGCCCGTCGTTTTAAAAACCGGGGCGCTGGGCAGCGACGACTACAGCCGCGAAATTTTTCAGCTCGGCCTGCGCGCCGCCCAGATCCGCGAAAGTTTTCTCAGACAGCCCGACTGGAACAAGGAGATAACCGCCGTTCCCTTCATAGGCGAATAGAACTTCGACAAAAAAACGTTACTTTTTTTCTCCCGACTGGTAGAGCTCGATCAGTTTTTTGTGCACGTTAGGCGGCACCATGCTGCTGACTTCGGCACCGAGCCGAAACACATCCTTGAGCGTGTGACTGGAAAGATAAGAGTACTTGGCGTCGGTGACGATGAACAGCGTCTCCATTTCCGGCTCAAGCTTGCGGTTCATCAGCGCCATCTGAAATTCATACTCAAAATCCGACAAAGCGCGCAGACCGCGGATGACGATGCTGCTCTTCCTTTGCCGCAAAAAATCGACCAGCAGCCCCGTGAACGAATTGACCGTCACGTTGGACAGATGAGCCAGCGCCTCCCGAGCCATCTCAACGCGCTCCTCAAGTGTGAAGGCGCTCTGCTTGGAGGAATTGACCAGGACAGAAACCTCAACCTCGTCAAAAAGCGCCGCGGCCCGCTCGGCAATAAAAACGTGACCGTTGGTGATCGGATCGAACGACCCGGGGTAGATCGCTTTATGCTTGTACATTCGCAGTCTCCTTCAATTTCAGAAAATCCAGTACGGAAATTCCGTAACGTCTCTCATCCGCCAGCTGCCACGGCGTGTTTTCCAGCGAAAGCGGCTCTTTTTCAGCCCGTTCGATGACGACGAGGCCGCCGTCGGCAAGCAAAACCTGGTTTTCGGCAATCATGCGGGGCAATTCTGCCATCCACCTCATCTCATAGGGCGGATCGGCGAAGATCACGTCGAAGGTCATCTCTCTCTTGCGCAGCCAGGATAGTGCCCGACGCACATCCATGCACAGCTGGATATGATCGTTTTCGCCCAGCCTCCGGCGAATGTCGGCTGCCCGTTCGCGCACAAGCTCAACCGTAACGATCGAGGCTCCGCGGCTGCGCGCTTCTTGGGCCACCCGGCCGGTTCCGGAAAAAAGATCTAGAAAGCGTTTCCCGTGCAGAGTTCCGAGGATGTTGAACAGAGCAGCAAGCGTTTTGCCCGTGGTCGGGCGCACTTCTTTCACTGTTCTTTGACCCTGCGCGCCGCGTCTTCGATCGCAAAGCGCACCGACGGCGTCAGATACGGGATGTGTACGCCGTCCAGTTTTACGAGTGTGCATTCGGGCCGCTGGACGATCTTCAAATAAAATTTTTGTTCATATCCCGAATCGGAGCAGATCGTTTCCTCCAGCAGCGTGCCGTCCGGCGCACAAAAACCGCCGCGGTACGCCCAGTGTGAATCCTCTCCGTGTCGCCCCTGCGCGCTGCCAGTCTTTCCCGTCATGACCCGGTCGAGAAGCGCCAGATCGACGGGGACCGCCGGCGTTATCCTCACATGCATGTCGTCGACGCTCCCTTCCACCATTCGCGGCGCGCTCCACGGCGCCGTTTTTTCGATGTATAAAAGATGAATATCCTTTTTCATGTCGAGCCACTTGCGCTCGTATTTCGTCGTGATCTCACGCCGATAATTCAGGCGGCGCTGGGCAAGCCGGAGCGCCTGATGGCTTCCCAGGATCTGCTCCACCTCGTCGGCATACCAGCCCTCATCGGTGGCCATTTCAAAAACCCCGCCGATGCGCAGCACCGAAGCAAGCGTGCCGGAAAAGCTCTCAGACGTAACACGCCGGCGCGCGTGACGCTCCTTCGGCCACGGACACGGAAAACTCATATAAATGCGCTCGACCGAAGCGTCGGCAAAACACTCGTGCAGCAAAAAGCGAGCGTCGCCGCACAGCAGCCTGACATTGGTCAATCCCCTCTGCCGCACGCGCGACAGGGCTTTTTCGATGCATGTGTGGGAAACTTCTATGCCGTAGACGACCGCATCCGGCCTTTTTTCCGCGAGGTGCACCAGAAAATCACCGTTGCCGAAACCGATTTCGATCAACAGCGGCGCGTTTTCACGCTCTTCCGGCAGTCGGCATTCCGGAGTCGGTTCGAGAAGAACGTTCCCTCGTTCCACTGATATTCCCTCCCACGTTCCCTTGCGCCACCAAACGCGAAAGAACGAAATTGTTTAAAAAGACGCCTGATTATATCACACCGCCGCATAACTCCCCAAAACAAAAAAGCGTAATGAAGACCGCTGTCTTTCACGTCTTCATTACGCTTTTCTTATTTCATAACGGAATGTCTGAAACTGCGGAGAACGCCAGAATGGATCAGTTGCGCGGCGTCACCGAAGTGGCACAGGCAACGAGCGACTGCATCAGTTCGTCGTTCTCGTAGTCTTCGATGCGGCCGGCGTCGCACAGCTCGGCCAGCTTACGGTCGACAGGGATGCGCGCCAGCGTTTTCAGTCCGAAGGTGCGCTCGATCTCCTCGCGGTGCGACGAACCGAAAAGCTCCCACGTTTCGCCGCAATGAGGGCACACCGCATAAGACATGTTCTCGATCAGCCCCAACAGCGGCACGTTCATCATCTCGCTCAGATGGATCTGCTTTTGCACGATCATGGAAGAAAGCCCCTGCGGCATCGTCACGGCAAGCATGCCGTCGACCTTCACCGTCTGCATGACCGTCAGCGGCGCATCGGCAGTGCCGGGCGGAAGATCGATGATCGCAAAATCCAAGCCGCCCCAGGCGCCGTCTTCCCAGAACTGCTTGATCGTACCGCTGATCAGCGGACCGCGCCAGACGACAGGCGCGCCGTCGTCCTGCAAAAGCAGGTTGACTGACAAAACCTTGATCCCTTTGGCGGAAACGGGCATCTGAATCTTGTTGTCCTGAACGTAGGGCGCCGTCGTCACCCCCAGCAGACGCGGGATCGACGGGCCAGTCACGTCGGCATCAAGCAGTCCGACCTTGTATCCGGCTCGGTTGAGCGCCGAAGCCAAAAGAGCGGAAACAGTGCTTTTGCCAACGCCGCCCTTGCCGCTTCCGACAGCAATGATACGCCCCACCCCCTGCCGCGTCGAATCCGGCAGCTTGGAACAGCTTCCCGCTGACGGACAGGTGCTGCACGAACCGTTGCACGATTCACTCATGATAAAACTCCCCCTAATTATTAAAGACATAGATGAAAACACAGTATAAGTAAAAGGACCGATCCTTTCAACACTCCAACGGCTTTCGTAATGACGCGGACTGTAAAAGGCTCATTGTCCTGCCAAAACAGGTTCGCCTGCGGCGGAAAGCTGCGGTGGGCGGACAAGCGTAGCCGTCGGGCGCACCCCGACGGCACGAATAGCGTTCGTCAAGATCCGTGCCGCAAGGACGCCCAGCTCGCGCACCGGAAATCTGAGGCAGGGAACGCCCAGCCAACGCGCCAGTCTCTCGTCACCACATACCAGATCGGGCACGCTTCCGTCGGATGCTGACTCGACCCCGTCCCAGATGACAAAATGTCCGTCATTTTCGTCGCTGCCGGCGTCGAGAGTTGAAAGAAAATCCATGCAGGAAGCCTCTCCCCGCCTGTAGACAATGGGACGGCCAGCTGCCAGGGCTCGCACCGCTTCAGTCGTGCGGCTTTGCTCCAAACCGACCCGATGATCTGCCCCGCCCTGCGTCGCGCCGACACGGACGACAGGAATATCAAAATGCCCCTTTTCAAAAGACGTATCTCCCACCCAGATGAGGCCGTCGGCTTTGCGGCTCTCCACACGACGGGTGATATAGGCTGAAGCCCCGGCACGCTTCCCCGCGTCAAACAGAAGCAGCTCCATTTTAAAACGCGACAACACGCCCGATACGGCGCTCAAAAATTCGCCTGTCTGCGGCATATCCATTACTTCAAGCGCCACGCCGACCACGCCCGTACGCTTGCTCGAAAGTCCGCTGGCAACAGCGTCCAGTTCATAGCCAAGCTCCTTTGCGGCGTGCCAGACTCGTTCGCGCGTGTCGGCAGAGATCCTTTTGTCGCCGCGCAGGGCCCGGCTGACAGTCCCTTTGTTAACGCCGGCCGCAGCCGCCACGTCGGCCATCGTGACATGGATCATGCGTTTAGATCTCGATCAGGCTGCCGCCGATGAATTCACGCAAAAGCGAGTTGCTGGGCACTTTTGCCGGGTCAATGATGGGCACGCTGCGCAGCTGGCGCAAAAGCCGCATCGCCTCCCCGTAAACGGGTGACTGCTCGCCGATCGTCCGCAGCAATATTTCCGCATAGAGGCGCATGACCGGCAGCTCATAGAGCAGTGACGAGTTGAACATCGCATCGGCATTACGCTGATACGGGAAGATATATTTCATGCCGCCGCGCACAACAGATGGCCAGCGCTGCAGCGTGCGTTCCGGCGAATAGCCGCGCGTGCGGCTGTCGCGGAGCATGCGGCGTAGCAGCCGGTGATCGGTCGTGCTTGTGCGCGTGTGCTTGTCGAGGTTGATGCCAGTCAGGGGCGAAAGGAAAATGCCATAGCGTTTTTCGCGCGGCACGGCGCCGATGATCCTGTCGTTCAACCCGTGCAGCCCCTCGATGATGAGCACGTCGTCGGCCTCCAGACGCAGTTCCTGTCCCGGCTCGCTCTTGCCGCTATAAAAATTGAACTTGGGCAGCTGCACCGTTTCGCCGTTCAGAAGCTGTTTCATCTGTCTGTCAAAAAGTTCTAGATTGATCGTTTCGAGCGCTTCAAAGTCTTGTTTGCCGTTTTCGTCGAGCGGGCACTTGTCGCGGTCGACAAAATAATCGTCAAGCGACACGGCAATGGGCCGTTTGCCGCGGACCTGAAGCTGGATGCGCAGTTTGTGCGACGTGGTCGTTTTTCCCGAAGCCGACGGACCGGCAATGCTGATGACACGGCGATCCGGCTGCGAAAGAAAATCTTCTGTGATCTCGGCGATCTGCTGCGCATGCTGCGCCTCGGACATGAGAATCAGTTCACGCCCGCCGTCGCGGGCAACTTCATCCCACAACTGCACCATCGTGAAGACACGGAACTTGCGCATCCACTCGGCATATTCGAGGAAGACGTCCTGGAGTTTGGCTGAAGGCGTATAAGCAGGCAGCGCGTTTGGCGACATCGTCGTGGGGAAACGCAGAACAAGCCCCGGCGAAAGTCGGGACAGTTCATACAGCTTTAAATAGCCGGCGTGGGGCACAAGCGGCACATAAAACATGTCTTTGACGCCGTCGCAGACGGATAGCTCCACAGGCTGTTCCGACATGGAACAGGCAAGGAGCTGATCTTTCCCCGGACGGCCGTGACTGGCAAAATATCGGCGCGCCTTTTCGATCGAGACGACCTCTGTGACGATAGGCACCCGCGCGTTGATCATGCGGTCCATCTCGGCTTTGACAGCCTCGATCTGCACCTGGGAGATCTCTTCGCCGGGCGCCACGATCGGATCGCCCGAGGGCGCTTCCATCACCCAGAACAATCCTTCGGAAATGGAATTATTGACGCGCACGCTGCGCCTCAGAACCCGTTCAGCAGCGATCGAAAGCAGAAAACTGAGGGAGCTTTGATAGACATTCATCCCCTCTGGACAGGAGAGATCGACCCAATCGATCCGGGCATCGCAGTCAAGTTTCCAGTTCAGCGGCCGCAGATAGTGATCGACCCTCCAGGCAACGATCGGCACAGGCGCATCGTACAGTCCGCACCGGCGCAGCAGATCTTCGCCAGTCACCGGTCCGTCGCAGGAAACAACAGCACCGCCGGGCAAAACGACTTCAAACATAAAGGCAGGCCTCCTTTTATGAAGGGATTTATTTCTAAAACGTCGTATGTCGCACTCATTTTCTATATTATACATAGACTGTGAAAATTTGCCATCTGGCAAACAAGAGTGTATCATGATCGACCAAACGACTGCCAAAAACAAAGGAGGTGGCAACATGGCAGACGGATTTGAAGCAAACCGCAGCGAAGAGTATTTTTACGGCGGCATGACGCCCCGGCCCGTGCCGAGGCGCCTGAAAGCCATCAAAGGACACGCCACTTCTACTCAAGTTCCCGATGATGAAAAAAAAGCTTCCGCGTACGAAAATGCCCCCGAAGAGGAACGATGATTCCTCTTCGGGGGGCTTATTATAGCTCTCCAAGTTTTGCTGCTGTAAAGAAATCAGCAGTTGACAACAAAATGATCAAGTTCGCTGAATGTTTGGAAATTCGTCATATTTTTCTCGCGGGCAAGGTTTTCTACATCATCTTCACTTTCGACGCTGAAAACATCGGCGCCCCCATTCGTGTAATTCACCAGCAGACAGCCGTAACCTTCCTTGACGCCCTCTTTAAAGGCCGGCAGATACAGTTCGAGCTCGATCAGATCCTCAAAGAAAATATCGTCGGAAAGCTCGAACTCCTCTTCATCTTCCTCATCTTCTTCGTCGCCGCCCACAGCCTGAAGATAAGAGTCGATACGGGCTTTCAGTTCGTCTTCGCGCTTTTCAATAGCGAAATCCATGCCGCTGTCCGTCTCGGTGAAACTGCCGATCTGCTCGCCGTCGAGCCAGATCTCCCCCGCATACAGAAGCGTCTCATCGTTGTCCTGTTCAGCCAGGTTGTGGATCTCGACGCCGTTGATCGAAGCATGTTCAAGGTCTTTCATTATAAACACTCCTTCCCGTCTCTCGGAAATCCAAACATATTGTACCAGAAAACTCAGCTTGCGTCACAGAAAAAAAACATTTCCATTGATGCTCGCAAGGGTGCTGAATTAAAGCAAAAAACGGATCACCAGCGGCAGCGTCGCCACCGAAAGCACCGTCGTCACCATGATCGTCTTCGCCGCATAATTGCCGTCCATGCCCATGGCGGCTGCCAGGGGAGCTGTATTCATTGCCACGGGCATCGCCATGACGAGGACGCTGACTTTGACCATTTCAGGCTCAGAGGGGAAGAAACGATACCCAGCCGCCAAGATCGCGGGGGCGATCATCAGCCGAACGACCGCGTCCGGCCAGCACTGCAAAAAATCGTTTACCAGTTCGGACGGCCGCAGCTTCATTCCGATCGTGATCAGCGCCAATCCAGTGCCCAGGTCGCCAAAAATTTTCAGCGACATATCAAGAAAACGCGGCATCGGCAGATGAAGTCCCATTCCCCACGCAAGCGAAAACAGGATGCTGATGACGATCGGATTGCGAAACAGCGAGGCAAACACCCGTTTCATCGCTCCGAGCCCCACGCCGCCGTGAAGCGTCACCAGCCCGCACAAGGCCGAAATGATCTCGAACCCAACGACGCACAGGGCCATAAAGCGCCCATAATACCCCATCCAGTTCTCGCCCCACAACATCAGGACCGCCGGCATTCCCATGAACATATTGTTGGAGCGGATCGACATGATCACCGATGAGGCTTTTCGCGCCGCCGTACCGCCGCGAAATCTCTCAATGATCCATGAAACGAGCGCCATCAGAACAAAACCGCCATAAAGAACGGCGATAAAACCGACATCGGCAAAATCCCGGGGCTTGAGCGACAGAGTAAAACGAAAGATCAGGCACGGCGCCGCCAGATAATAAATCAACCGGCCGATCTGTGCGCCGCCTTCTTCGTTAAGGATGCCGACGCGCTTCAAAAACCACCCTGTCATGATGCAGCACATGATCGGAAGAATCAGAATAAACCCGTCTGTCATTACAACACCTCCATAAGATGACCCCTCATTATAGGAGCGTAGCCGCGAAAATAAAAGCCCCGAAGAATTGTCGGAAAGAAACTTAAGGGATATAATAAGCAAAGCGAACTGAATTAATTTCAAAACGCAAGCGTTATGAAGACCGGCCACCAGATGGGCCGGCTAGCTATGCCGATTACCGGACTAAAGGCCGAAGAAACGCAGAGACTCTATGTCGATGAGCGACAACAAGACAGCCAAGAAAAAAACGGCGCGATACGAACGGAACAGGCCGCGGCCCCATCAGAAATCTTTATGAGAAAGCTTTATGAGAAATCTTTATGAGAAAGAAGGATGAGAGATGACACAGATCCCTTCAGCGATCTTTCGGGAATACGACATCCGCGGCATTGCGGAGAAGGAGCTGACCGACGAAAACGTGCACGCGATCGCCCTGGCCTATGCCACGTACCTCAAACGTAAAGGCATCACCAAAGTCACTGTCGGTGGCGATGTGCGACTTTCCACCGAGAGGATCCGCTCCGGCGTCATCGCCGGTCTGCTCGAGTCCGGACTGCACGTGATCGACCTTGGCGTCGTCACCTCACCTATGCTGTATTGGAGTTTTTTCCGCTGCGAGTGCGACGGCGGCCTGATGATCACAGGCAGCCACAACCCCAAGGACATGAACGGTCTCAAGCTGGGGTTCAAGAAAGCGACGCTGTACGGCGCAGAGATCCAGAAAATCCGCGAAATGGCCCAGAGCAGCGACTTTGAACGTTCCCCCGCCCCCGGCGTGCTGGAGCATCACGACCTGGCCGATGAATACATCGCCATGCTGTGCGGCAAGATCAAGCTGCCGAAGCGGCCGAAGATCGTCATCGATCCCGCCAACGGCACAGCGGCACTGTTTGCGCGCCGTTTTTTCGAGAAACTCGGATGCGAGACGATCGCGATCAACAACGACCCAGACGGCACGTTCCCATCGCATCATCCCGACCCGCAAAAGAAAGAGAACATGCAGCAGCTCGCTCAAACAGTGCGTGAAGTCGGCGCGGAAGTCGGTTTCGGCTTTGACGGCGACGCCGACAGGATCGGCGTGGTCGACGAACATGGCGAGATTATCGGCGGCGACATCCTCATGGCGATATTCTGGCGCGAGATCCTGCCCAAATTCCCGGGCGCTGCCGCAATCATCGAAGTGAAATGTTCACAGGCCCTTGAAGACGAGGTCAAACGCCTAGGAGGCCGGCCGTATTACTACAAAGCAGGACATTCGCTGATCAAGGCGGAGATGAAACGCATCGGCGCGCCGTTTGCCGGCGAATACTCAGGCCACATGTTCTTTGCCGACGAGTATTACGGCTTTGACGACTCGTTTTATGCCGCAGCCCGGCTGCTTCGGCTCCTGACACAGAGCGGCGACTCGCTTTCACAAATACGCGCTTCGATCCCCTCGTATTTCGCCACGGAAGAGGTGCGCGTCGAATGCCCCGACGAGCGCAAATTCGCCGTGGTTGAGCAGATCGCAGCCGACGCCCTGCGCGACCATCAGGCACACACGATCGACGGCGTGCGCATCATCTATGACGGCGGCTGGGGTCTGATCCGCGCCTCCAACACGCAGCCGGTACTGGCACTGCGGTGCGAGGGCACGACGCCCACCGAACGCGACAAGATCGCCGCCGACCTCAGCCGACGCATGAAAAACGCCGGGCTGCCGGATTTTGAATGGAAAATTTAAGTCTTTACGGAGGTATCATCATGTCAGACCCAGTTCAGAAAGTTCAGGAGGCGCTTGACGCACTCCATTACGACGGAAAGATCATCCACAGCGACGCGACGATCTTCACCGTCAACGACGCTTCCCAAGCCATTGGCGTGACGCCGGGCGAGATCCTCAAAAGCCTGATCTTCATGGTCGATGACCAGCCATGGTTGGTGCTGATGTCCGGTCCTAACCGCGTCCACTCGGGCAAGGTCAAGCGTCTCACCAAAGGACACCGCGTAACGATGGCCTCTCCTGATTACGTGTATGAACAGTTCGGCTTCAAGATCGGCGGCGTGCCGCCCGTTGGTTATCCTCAGCAGCTTCCCGCGCTCGTCGACGAAGACCTTTGGAACTACGAGACCGTTTGGGCGGCAGCAGGCACAGATCACGCCTTCTTCCCCATCTCGGCTGAACAACTCCTCAGCTACGTCAAAGGCACGCGCGCTGTCGTCAAAAAAGAAGAAGCACACCCAAACGAGCCGCCGGCTCAAAAGGAGGCACAATGAAACAGCTGCATCTGAAGATTTATCGCGAACGGCCAATGGCCGGCTGCGGCTGAAGCACCGCCATGTTCACCCCGAACGAGTTGAAAAGTTTTGGCGGTGAAGCCGGGCGCGTCGCGTCCGGAAACATTTACATGAGACTGCGCAAGGAATATAAAGACAGGCTGGAGATCGACTTTTACGATCCCCGCTGCTTCATCTTCCTTTTTGACACACTCCGCTACCGCCTGCGCGGTGGTGAAGTCACCTGGGTCCTGAACAACCGCGTTTTGTATCGGGGGATCCCTGAGTATGATGAGCTCAAAGCGCTGATCGATGCCGAATTTGCCAACACGCAGGCCTAATACAGCCTAAACAGAGAAACTGATATCTTATAGTAAGAAGAAATCACCATGAAAGCACATTGACTCGTGATCTTCCGAAAGCGGTCCATCGTCGACTGCGGCAGCTGCCCCATGCCGCTGCCCCGGCGACATGAAAGTCTTCAAAAGCCAGGAAGACCGCGTCAAAACCGGCAAACTTTCTATGCAGCTGCGTGACGAATATGCAGAGCGTCTCGACGTGCAGTTTTACGAACCAAGGTGTTTTTTGTTCGTGTTCGACACAATGCGATGCCGGCGGCGCAGCGGCGAAGTCACTCGAGTGCTTGACGGCAACGACATCTTCCGCGGCGTGCTCGCTTGGGACGACCTGAATAAAACGATCGACGAAAAACTTTCCGCGTGACCGGATAAAAAAACGAGGACCGGGCATTCTCACCGATGCCGGTCCTCATTTTCTGTCTGTTTTTGATTTTCAGCGCCGTCCGCGGATGGCGCGCGGATCACCCTTGCCGTTGCGCCACAGGATCACCGCCCAGTAATAGCGGCTCATCTCGCGGAAATCACGCGGCTTGACGCCAAGGATGCTTTCCAGTTTTTCAAGGCGGTAGTCAACCGTTGTGCGGTGGACGTGCAGCAGCTCCGCGGCGCGCACGACGCTGAAGCCGCTCTCGCACCACGCCACGATCGTCTCCTGCAGTTCATCGCCGTCAGTGCGTGCAAAGAGGACTGCCAGTTCTCGCTCGACCATGCTGTCGATAAGGCGCGGCTCAGAACTGAGCAAAAGCTCTTCGACGCGATAATCGACCACCAGATGGATCTTTTCTCGGGGGAAAAGGCGGCTGCCCACGTTGAGAGCCACTTGAGCCTCACGGTATGAGGCCACTAATCCGGTCACGCCGTCAAGCAGGCTGCCGACACCAACGCTGACAGAGAAACCGCGGTGTTTCATCTGCTCGGCAAACTGGACACACTGTTCTCGTACCGACTGGTAGAACTTGTCGTAGTTGAAATCGCGCTCACGCAGAGTGCTGCGGAAAACGACGTAGCGATGTGGTCCGACACAGCCGGAAATATCACCGGGAGCGCTGAAGATCTGACGGATGTCCACCAAAGTGCGGTCGCGCTCAGGGTAATCGCCGTCTTCGCTGCTTCGCGAGGCAGTATCGATCTCGATCACAGAGTAGGAAAGATTGCGGTCATATCCCATCAGGGCAGCCTTCGTCTCGATGACCTGCGGATCGTTGATGCCCGAACGAAACAACGCGATATCGGCAACGAGGGTCTGCAGGTTGCGCTCCCGCTCCAGCAGCTCGCGGGACATGATGCGCTCTTTTAAATATAGTTCAGCCTGTTTCTCCACGAGAGGCGCGAAAAGCCTGACCCGCTCCGGCTCACCGGTGATCGCCAACGCACCTGCAACATTGCCTTCGGTATCGAGGACCGGACAGGCGACGCCCGCCTTCACCCCTTTGAGACGGCGCGCATCATCTTCAGTTTCCAGGCGGGACTGGCCTGTACGGGCGGCAATGGCGCAAGCCTCGTTCAACGTGCCTATGGAACGGCTGGTGTCACTGCTGCCAATGATGATGCCCCCGCTATCGGTGACCAGAACGTCGTAACCAATGACGCGGGCAATGTTTTCGGCAAGCTCCTGAGCGATCGGTCTTAACATGTTTCTCCCCCTGATGTGCGGAAACAGTTTCTCTGTTCTGAAACGAATTCTGTCAGACGATCACTGAAAGGTTTTCGCGTTGCAATCGCTACGCATTAAAAAGTAAAAATCTGATCTCCATTCTTCGTAAAATTGGCGAAAAATGATCTTAATGACAGATTTCGTTCAGATAGTCGTATCATTACGTTTCTAATAATACCACTTTCAGCACTTTTAGGGAACTCTTTTTTTACAGTAAATTGCAAATTTATAATTTCTTGTATAGGCGGCGTTGGCGTTTTTTATATTATCCAAACTTTTTCACCAAAATACCGGTACATTTTATGGTCTCAGTTAAGGAAACGCTGATTAAATGAACCCGATGCCCCGTCAGTGGATTTCGTCGATTAGCGCGAACGAAGCGAAAAGGCATAGCGGGGCTATGTTGATGAATTTCGCGTCGTCACCATAGCACCACTATGCCTCTTTGCTTCTCCTTGTCCAGACGACGAAATCCCTCGACAGTCCATCTGGCTCATTTTATAAGTGTTTCCTTAATCAATGCTTCCTGAAAACTCATTTCGCGCAAAAAAGATCTTCGAGCAGCACAGCCTCGATGTGACGACACGCACCATCGCCGCCGCGAGAACAGGTACAGCGGCGGTGCGGCAGATCGACCGCGTATGTCTCCCCCCCCTCGCTGACGAGCCAGATGTGCTCACCAACGCAGCGCAGACTGGGCGGTTCTGCCGCAGACGCATTTTTGCCAGTGACCGGCTCTGCGTTTTGAAGGGGGGCGGCAGTGCAGTCGTCAGCGTTTTGTTTTTTTTCATACGGACCTTTATCGAGTGCCCAGTTCGACATGCGATCAGCCTCGGCGTTCTGCTCGCGCGGTACCCAGACGCATTTTGCGCCAAGAGCTCTGATACGGTCGATCAGGGGGGAAGCCAGAGCCTGGAGCCGGGGCTCTTTGATTTTCCAGACCCCCGTCACCTGCGAAATGACGAGCCGGCTGTCTCCGCAGATCTCCGGCTGCTGCACGCCGCGTTTTTCCAGTTCGTCGAGCAACAGCGCCAGGGCCGCGTATTCGGCTTCGTTGTTCGTTTTTTCGCCAAGCGGCCGCGCTTTTTCCCATATCACCCGGCCATCTTCGTACAACACGGCACCAGCACCGGCAGGACCAGGATTTCCCCTCGAAGCGCCATCAAAATGACCGCGGAACATCAGAATCCCCCCTTGCTGTCCTTCAAACCCGGCCGCCATAAAAAGACGTAAATCAACGGGAACGCGATCGCACCGATCACACCAACGGCGAAGATGACGCCGTTTAATCCCATCGAGGCCGGAGCGGCGCCGATCGCCAGCGGCAGCAAAAACGGCGGCAGATCATGCACGAGCAGAAGCAGCGAAGCCCCCTTCGGCATCAGGTGTGGCGGCACCACGTCGGGCAGCAGCGCGCTGACGGCCGGATAGTCCAGCCCGTGGCTGAGCCCGAAGAGAACAGCCGCCGCGATGAATCCCGGCATCCCCCACCCCGCAGCAGCCACAAGCAGAGAAACAGCTTCGATCGTGGCAAAAAGGCAGAACGAACGACGGCGGTCGAACGAATTCATCACCCACGCACACACAGTCAGCCGGACAGCTATACTTGCGGGAGCAAACGTGGTCGTGAACGGCGTGCCGTGCAGACCAAGCGTGCGCATCAAGTTAGGCACGTACTGACACGCAGCGTTGGCCGTCAGCGTCACCGTGAAAAACGACGCCAGCAGCGCCCAGGTATCGCGCCGGCTCAACAGTTCGCGCCAGGTGCCCCACTCGCGCTTTTCTTTGACCGCAGCTGTTCCCGCTCCCACCGGCAGCGTCAGGGCAAAGGCGCTCATGCCCAGCAGGATGATCGTGGTCAGCAGCATAAAAACGCGCGATAAACCTCCGTCGATCAAAAACTCGGACAGCGGCACGAGCACAAACTGCGGCGCCATCGAGGCCAGCGTGAGGTACGTCATCAGCCGGCCGCGCTGCTCGGCCGGGATCGCCAGTCCCTGATAGGCCATCACCGAAACGTACAAAAGACTGGCGGCCACGCCCTGGCATACGCGTGAGAGGAGCAGGACCTCAAAACTGCGCGACAGCATCGCGCTCCCCGCCGCCGCGCCCAAAAGAGCGGCAAAGATGATGCTGAACTTGATACCCAGGCGTTCAACACACCAACTACCAAGCGGTCGAGTGACGAACGCCCCAGCGTAAAAGGCGCTCATGAGCACGCCCATCTGCCACGACGAAAAGCCCATGCGCAGAAGCTGCGAAGGCAGGACGTAGCTGGACGAGAAAAGACAGTGCAGGAACAACGTCAAAATGAACAACAGATAGAATGAACGCGGCAGTTTCATACAGGTAATCCTCCAAGCGCGTGACTCGCAGATAGAATTAAGGAAACACGGATCCAAGCCCCACGATACTGCCGGGAAAATTCGGCGCGCGGCGCGAACGAAGCGGAGAGCACAGCGGCTCTCGTGAAGAGGTACGAGGCATCCGGGCAGCTAAATGTCCGGCGGGCGCGAAAAAACGATCAGCATTTTCCTATGTCAAACTCTGATATAATACCCTCAATTCCACCGAAAGGAAAGATTTTATTGACTTCACGCGCAAGAAAAATACTTCTCGCTGCCGCGCTGCTGTGTTCCATTGCAGGAGCATTCGCTTACTGGCGGCACTATCACCCCCTGGAGGGAACGCCGTACCGCTACGAAGTTCGCGAAAACTCCACGCTGTGGAGGCTCAAATGGAGCAACGCCGTCCCCGTCGCGCAGACCGCGCTCCACCCTATCGAGCCGGCATCACCGACGTGCTCGGCATGGACCGCTGTCGTGCCCTCAGCAGCCGACGAGAAGCCCGGCGTCGTTCTGTTTAAGGCCGACGGGACGCCCACAGCGTTTTTGCCCTGCGCGCATTCCGAAACCGTCAATGCGGCATCTGCCTCGCCGTTAGGCCGTGTCATCGCGCTTGTTAGAGATCGCCGCGGCGAGATCGAATTCTTTGCTTTGCCCGAATGCGTATCGCTCGGCACGATCCATGCCTTCGGCCCCGTGCTCTGGGACGCCCCCACGAGCGGCACCGCCTTCGACCGCAGCGGCAAAAAGATCGGCTTTACCATGGCCCCTGAAAAATAACGAACAAAAACTCCCCCGCCGCGAGACGAGGGAGTTTTTGTATTAGAATTTGTTTTAGTGCGACAGTAACGTCAGCATCGTGGCCGCGGCAACAGCCGTGCCGATAACGCCGGCCACGTTGGGGCCCATGGCGTGCATGAGCAGGAAGTTACCGGGGTTCTCCTTCTGCGAGACGACCTGGACAACGCGGGCAGCCATGGGAACGGCCGACACGCCGGCAGCGCCGATCATCGGGTTGATCTTGCCGCCGCTCAAGACCTTGAGGATCTGACCAAAGATGCAGCCGCCCGCCGTGGAGGCCATGAAGGCAACCAGGCCGAGGACGATGATCTTGATCGTAGCAACAGTAAGGAACTTGTCGGCTTCCATCGTCGCGCCGACGGTGAGCGAAAGGAAGATGGTGACCGTGTTCATGATGGCGTTCTGAGCCGTGTCGCTTAGACGGTCGGTGCAGCCGCACTCACGCAGCAGGTTGCCGAACATGAGGATACCGATCAGAGGCACCGACATGGGCAGGATCAGACCGGTGACAACGGTGACGACGATGGGGAACAGAATGCGCTCAAGCTTGCTGACAGGACGCAGTTTGTCCATGCGGATGGCGCGATCCTTTTTGCTGGTGCAGAGCTTGATGATGGGAGGCTGAATGAGAGGCACAAGCGACATATAGCTGTACGAGGCTACGGCTACCGCCCCGAGGATCTGCGGCGCAAGCTTGGAGCACAGATAGATGCTGGTGGGGCCGTCAGCGCCGCCGATGATAGCGATGGAGGCAGCTTCCTGAACGGTGAAGCCGATCATCATAGCACCAAACAGGGCAACGAACACGCCCAGCTGAGCGGCAGCACCCAGAAGGAACGTCACGGGGTTGGCCAGAAGCGGAGCGAAGTCGGTCATAGCGCCGATACCCATAAAGATGATGACCGGGTAGATCTCCTTGCGCGTACCAAACGACATGTAGTAGAGGAAACCGCCGGCCTGCGTCTCTTCGCCAAGCGCATTGAGCACAGGGGCGTCAAGGATGCCCGACAGGGGCAGATTGGCCAGCATGCAGCCCACGGCGATGGGCACCAGCAGCAGCGGCTCAAAACCGCGGCCGATAGCAAGATACATGAGTACGAACGAAACAAGGAGCATGATGATGCGTCCCTGGTTCAGACCGGCAAAACCGGACTCTGAACAAATGCGACTAAACGCTTCCATAACGATGTCCATAAATAAGCCTCCCACAAAAATGATTGTGCGGCGCACGCCGCTTAAACCCTTAAAAACTATCCGCGCAGCTTGCTGACGATGCGCATCGCGAAGATGACGCCCGTCAGGACGATCAGCACAAGGAAAACGACACCGAACGCGATCGCCGACAACGAAGTCGCACCGCTCATACCAGAGAAGTTCATTTCATGTCACCCCCAGATGATCGATTATCAAGTACCAATAAACACAAGCTATTATAAATCACTGTAATGAACATGTTGCGCATAAGAATAACGGAAAACGCGTTAAGCGTCAAGACGAAAGGAGCTATAAAACGTAAATAACGGTATAAAAACCCTTTCGCAAAAGAAAAAATGGAGGAAAATTTTCCTCCATCACAAAATCGTATTCCCGTTTCAAATAAGAACGGCAGACATCAATACGCCCACTCGACCACGGCCGTGCCCCACGACAGACCGACGCCGAACCCGGACACGAGCACTTTCATGCCCGTTTTTAAACGTCCGGAGGCGGCGGCGCGCGCCAAAGCGATGGGCACCGTTGAAGACACAGTGTTGCCCGTTTCCGCCATGTCGATGACGAACTTTTCCTCGGGCACGCCGAGCGTGTCGCGCACGCGTTCGAGCAAAAGCTGCGAAGCCTGATGGAACACGACCAGGTCGATATCTTCCTTTTTGAGGCCGGCCAGCGCCAGCGTGCGGTCGACCGAACCGGGCACCTCGCCCACCGAGAACTCCAGCACCTTACGCCCGTCCATATAGATGTTTTCCTTGCTGTGCGTGTTGCCAAAACGGTTGGTGTAGGCTACGGCCGTTTCCGCCGAGCGGGGCATCGCCTCACCGCCGGCTTCGATGATGATGTCGCGGTAGCCGGAGCCGTCGGAGCCAAAGTCGAATCCCGTCACGCGGTCGGTCTCAGAAGCTTCCAGCAGGGTCGCCGCGAAGCCGTCGCCGAAAATCGTGCGAATGGCCTTGTCCTGCTTATTGGCATACTTGGCGATCACGTCACCGGTGATCAACAGCACACGCCTCGCAATGCCGGCTGAAATAAAGCCCTTAGCCACGCCCAGTCCGTAAATGTAGCCAGAACAGCCCAGCTCGTAGTCGATCGCGCCGCACGTTTTGCGCAGCCCCAGTGTTCCGTGCACCACGCACGCCGTGGACGGTGCGATGTAATCGCGCGTTTCCGTGCAGACGACCAGCATGTCGACGCTGTCGCTGGCAATGTCGGGATGCTCAGCAAAAAATTTGTTCCCCACCAGCGTGTGATAATATGAAGCCGGCTTGTCGGCATCGGCGATGTGGCGCTTATCGATGCCCGTTTTATGCTTTATCTTCTCCGGGGTCCAGGTGCCGAAATCACGCACGAGGTCCTCATTCGTCTCTACATTCTCGGGCACGAGCCATGAAATGCCGCGCAAAGTCATTCCTCTTGACATAAAATACTTCCTCCTATGCTTCAACTCAAGATCATTTATGAATTGGTTATAAAACCTGATAGTAAAACGTGCCGATAGATTTTAACCGTTCAGGCTGTTTTTGGCAATCAAAATTTTTAATGTTCCCTGCTGCTATATACACGGCAAAACAATTTTGCTATTCTTGGCAAAAATATAATGTTTCATGAGGCACAATCGCCAAAAACGCGATATAATACCGACTTATGAATTTCGCGTCGCCCAGAGCGCCGCAAGGAGATGAATCGATCATGAACATGTCGAACAGGATCAAAGGCGTTTTCGCCTCCCCCATCAGAAAACTGAGTCCCTACGCCGCGGCCGCTAAAGCAAAGGGCAAAAAGGTGTACCATCTCAACATCGGTCAGCCGGACATCGAGACGCCGCCGGCGTTCCTTGAAGCCATCCGCGCTTTCGACCACAAGGTGATCGCCTATGGAGATTCGCGCGGAGACGCCGATCTCGTCAACGCGATACAAAACTATTATCACAACTGGGGCATGGATTTTGACACGGAGGAGATCACCGTCACCAGCGGCGGTTCTGAAGCTCTGCTGATCGCGATGATGGGCGTTTGCGACCCGGGCGACGAGATCCTCGTCTTCGAACCCTTTTATGCCAATTATCTGTCGTTCGCCAACGTGCTGAACGTGTCGATGAGAGCCGTCACCACCGACGCCAACCACGGCTACGAACTTCCCGACGAAGCGGCCGTTGAGGCGCAGATCACTCCGCACACCAAGGCCATGATCGTCACCAACCCCGGCAACCCGACAGGGCGCATCCTCACTCCCGCTGAAATGGAGCTCATCGCCCGCGTCGCCAAACGCCACGACCTGGCGCTGATCGTAGACGAGGTGTACCGCGAGTTCGTTTACGGCTTCCAGTTCCGCAGCTTCGGCTCCATGCCCGAGCTGGCCGACAATCTGATCATTGTCGATTCGCTGTCAAAACGTTACAGCGCCTGCGGCGCTCGCATCGGCGCTCTTCTGTCGCACAACGCCGAGTTCAACGCGCAGATCATGAAGTACTGCCAGGCCCGGCTCTGCTGCCCCGAACTTGAACAAATCGGCGCCGCCGCGCTCTATTCCACTCCCAAGTCCTATTTGGCCGAAGTCAACAATGAGTACCGCCGCCGCCGCGACACGATCGAAAAGGCGCTCTCAAAGCTGCCGGGCGTCACGTTCTCCAACCCGCAGGGCGCGTTTTACACGATGATCAAGATGCCCGTCGACAACGCCGAAAAGTTCGCCATCTGGCTGCTCGAACAATTCGATTCGCGCGGCGAAACGGTAATGTTCGCTCCGGGCGACGGTTTCTACCTGACGCCGGGCCTCGGTACCGACGAAGCGCGCCTTGCCTATGTGCTCAACTGTGAAGACCTCACCCGAGCCATCGAGATCCTCGGCGAGGCGCTCAAAGTATACCCTGGTGCAAAGCTCCTCGCACAGTAAAACGTCTTGACAATCGTATATCACAGCATTAAGATACGCAGGTAACAAAAGAACCGTTGAAGCGGATATGACGGCAGCTGCACACCCTCACAGAGAGCCCGGGAATGCTGAGAACCGGACAGAAGGCGCGATGCCGTTTGGGCCGTCGAGGGCGCCGGGGAACGAACTTCGTTCAAGTATCCCGCGACGAGCGGCGCGCGTAACGCGCCACACAAGAGCGCGGCACCCAAGCCGCGAAAGCAGGGTGGCACCGCGGATTTTTCTGCAAAAATTCGTCCCTGACAGGTCAGTTTCGGCTGGTTTGTCAGGGACGTTTTATTTTTCGCGTCGACAGAGGCGCGTACACTTTTGTATTTTTATTTTGGGAGGGCTTTACAAAATGGAAGAAGTCAAACAGAACGCGACGGCGGAAGCCAAACCGGAACGCAAAAAAGTGATGCTGTCGGGCATCCAGCCCACGGGCATCTTCACGCTGGGCAATTACCTCGGCGCGGTGCGCAACTGGCGGCAGACACAGGAAGACTTTCAATGCGCGTACTTCATCGCCGACCTGCACTCTCTCACCGTGCGCCAGGAACCGGCCAAACTGCGCAAACAGTCGATCGACGCGTTCGCGCTGCTTTTGGCCTGCGGCATCGATCCGCAAAAGAGCCTGGTGTTCATCCAGAGTCACGTTCACGCCCACGCTGAGCTCGGCTGGATCCTTGCGTGCTACTCCATGTTCGGTGATCTGTCGCGAATGACGCAGTTCAAGGACAAATCGGCCAAGCACGCCGACAACGTCAACGCCGGCCTGTTTACCTACCCCGCTCTGATGGCCGCCGATATCCTGCTCTATCAGCCCGATTACGTGCCCGTGGGCGAGGACCAGCGCCAGCACCTCGAGTTCACGCGCGACGTGGCCGTGAGAATGAACAGCATCTACGGCAATGTGTTCCGCGTGCCCGATGCCTACATCGTCAAGGCCGGCGCCAAGATCATGTCGCTGCAGGAACCCACCAAGAAGATGTCAAAATCCGACACCAACGTCAACGCCTTCATCTCAATCCTCGACGAGCCGAACGTGATCATCAACAAGTTCAAGCGTGCTGTCACTGACAGCGAGACCTCCGTCTGCTACCGCGAGGGCAAGGACGGCATCAACAACCTGATGTCGATCT
>Ga0129306_1001856_pt1 | contig 21385 bp, 14 predicted proteins | sample P827metagenome_FD_94438 | JGI IMG/M metagenome (GOLD analysis project Ga0129306, IMG submission 94438) | Capybara group fecal microbial communities from Wisconsin, USA - P827 metagenome | ecosystem: Host-associated > Mammals > Digestive system > Large intestine > Fecal | place: USA: Wisconsin... | reverse complement strand
TCCGGACGCCGCGCTCCGTCCATTCGGGCGTATAATCCGGGTCGGTGCGGAAGATTCGGCGCATGCAGTCCGCGGCGGCTGCGGTGTGCGCTTTTTCCCGCGGCGTCACGGCCAGCTCCTCCGCGCGCCTCAGATACGGCTCCACGTCGGTGAGCGTGTCTTTTTGCCGGAACAGATCGACCGCCGCGGCCATGTTTCCCTGCCATGACGCCGTATCGTACTCCGCCTCGGCGAATGTGCTCACGCTCGCCGTCACCCGCGAATCCGACACGAAGACGATCTCGGTCGTCTGCTCGTCCTTCCAGAGGAATCCGCTGCCGTCCCGCTCCGCGTGGTAGGTCCAGCGGTTGCCGACGGCGAAGGGGATCCGCCCTCCTCCCGTCACCTCCGCGGAGGTCAGGAGGAACCGGATGTTATTGATCCTGTCCGTTTGTCTGACGATCCCGACGCCGGGGGAGACGACGGTCTCCACATCAACGGGGCGGTGCGCGTCACCCTTCGTCTCGTAAATCAGGCAGTTTTCATACGCACCTGCGGGAACCTCGACGGGATCTTCCGCCCTTCTCAGCGAAAGCGTCACTTTGCCGCCCTCCGAAATCCGCGTGTCGCCAGGCATCATCGCCGGATCGTCGATCAGCCCGTCACACCGGGACAGCCAGAAGAGCGGCATCGCGTCCATATCCCGCTCCGGAATGCCGCGCATATATCCCGGCTGACTGACGAAAACCCATTTTCCGTTTTCTTTTGCGTAAGCCTCTCCCAAACAGACAATGTGGGCCCGGGCAGAGTTCTTCGCGGCGGCATACCTGGGTTCCATGCGCAGGGAGGAAACTGCATTTGCATAAAATTGGTGCGAAGGCGGCAGACAGTCGGAGACCTTTTCAAAAGCGGCGATCGCTTCTTCCGTCCTCCCTTCTCCCGCCAGCGCCTCACCGAGCCAGAAGTACAGCGTGCCGAGCGGAATCCGAAATCCCGCCGCTTTCATCTCGGGAATCTCGTGTTCCCGGATGAAGCGGACTCTCTCCTCTCCGCGAACCTTTATGATCTCGTGAAAGACGACGGTCCTCATCACCTCTTCGTTCCGACCGTTGAGCGCGGCTGCTTTGATCTGTGCGCGCAGGCGCTCGTTGTCCTGTCCGGGAACCCACCACATCCCGCGGAGAAGAACGTCCGCGAGCAGTTCGCTTTTCTCCGGCGAATCGTCCATCTTCTCCACAAGGGAGAGCACGGATCCGTATGTCTCGGTAAAGCCGGATTTGTCGTTCTTTGTTGCCCAGCGTTTCAGCTCTTCGATCTGCCGCTTCACGCGGGCTGCCAGCTTTTCATCTCCCTCTTCCGGCACGCCGAAGCCCCGGCGCAGCTGCTTCCGTCCCTCCCGGAGCCTCCATTTGACCGTCCCCTCCGGAACGGAAAGCAGAGCAGCGATGTCCCGGATCGGGTATCCGTCGAGGTAGTAGAGTCGGACCGTGTCGCGTAAGGAATTGCTGAGCGCGTCCACGGCGTCCCGCAGCTTTTCGCTGTTCTCAGCCTCCTGCCATGCGTTCAGGGAAAGAATGCTTTCCGTATCACGGTCGGGGAATGTATCAAGGTCTGCCGAAAGCTCCCGAAGATTTGTCTTGTAATGCTTCAAAAGGTTTTTGGCCCGGTTTTCCGCGACGCGCATTATCCAGATTCCGAATTTGTCACGATAACGCAGTTTGCCGAGCTGTGTCCAGGCGGCAAGGAAGGTGTCCTGCGCCACGTCTTCGGCGGAGTACGGGTTTCCGATGATCGCTTCCGCTTTTTGTTCTACTTTCCCCTCATATCGTTCCACCAGTTCAGTGAACGCGTCTTCTTCCCCGAGCAGGGCAAGACTGACCAGCGTCCCGTCGTCCATGTCTCTGTATCTCGTCACGATGCGGCTCCTCCCCTGTTTCCTTCGTCAGGGGCAATACCCCCTCATATATCATGACAATTTTGCGAGGCAAAAGGTTTGATGACTCTGAAAAATTTCTAAAAAAATATCTGCGTGTTTACAGTATAGCAAAAAAAACCGAGACTTGCAATCTGTTTCAGGAAGCAGAGCAATTCTCGGTTCATCCGCCAAGACCAAGGGAAGCCTCACAGCGCGAACCCATCTGTGATCCCGACGGAGGTGGGTGCAGTCTCTCCTGGAGTTTGCAGAAGGCAGAAAATGTCATTTCAGGCGTTCTCTTCCTTTTCCATCCTCCACCCGGTCCGGCTCCGAGGCGATCACCGAATGCCAGTAATTCACCCCGCCGCTTGAGAGAAGCATCAAGTCCTCCCCGACCGCGAAGGGATTCCAGCCATACGCCGCCGCGTCGTCGCCTTCCAGACTGACATAATCGTTTCCAGAACGGATGTAAAGCCCCCGTCTCCGGCTGATAGTCCCCCGACGAATATGCCTCGATGGGGAACGGGGTCACGTTGATCCGCTCCGCGTCGTAGACCTCGCCGAACAGCCCGAGGCTGGACGTGGCGACGTAGACGTAATACTGTTCGTATTGGTACTCCGTCCCCTCCTCGTCGAAGAAGGAGCGGGTTTCGGACAGCACGGCCTTCCGCGGGACGGTAAGGATGTCGACCCACTCCTGCCCGAGGGCAAAACTGACCTGCGTGGGCTGGACTGTCCCCACCTTCGGCTGGGTCCATGCGCGGATGAGGAAGGAGGCAGCGGTGCAGGCGACGAGCAGCCGATGATGAGTATAGTTAAAGATAGAAAATAAATCTCTATTAGGCGTTCTTTGCCTTCTCCATCCTCACCCGCGTCCCATCTTCCACGCGGTCGAGCGCGGCGGTGATGAACTTGTGCCGGTCGGGACGCGGACTATTCGTCCTTGTAGAGTTCGAGCGTGCTTTTCAGCTTTGCGAACAGTTTGTCATAATTGGATCCGTCTTCGCTTGTGACGTATTGCGACATGCTGTTCATGACGTATTTCCGGACGACGGGCGGAAGCAGGACGGCGTCGGCGATCCGGTCCGCCTGATCGAGGTAGGCTGCGGCGACCTCGGCCGTTTGAGGATACCAGGAATTCAGAAAGGCGTCGACCGTTTCCCGCAGCGCATCCTTTCTGACGGGATCCCCTACCGAAAACGCATTCGACGGCGATCCGTCCGTGCCGACGGTCGGTCCCTGGACCTCCTCCGACAGCAGGATCTTCACGAACCGCCATGCGTTGAGCTTGTTCTGCGAGGCTTCGGGCGTTGCGACGTACGTGATCGGTTCTACGCACACATTGCCGTTTTGATCCGGAATGCAGAACAGAACCGGCGTCTCCCCATACCAGTTGATGAGCAGAGCGGCATCGTTCAGGATCAGCATCGTTTTGGACGTCATTTCGTTGATGAACAGGCATTTTCTGTCGTGCAGGTCAATAGAGCCCGCGCCCCATTGCAGGTCCTCCGGTACGGTCGGGGTACAGTAGAGGCGGCACAGGTCGACCATTTCCCGGAAGCGCGTCTCGTCGAAGGAGACCTCGTTTTTCTCGTAGTCGATCATACGAAACCCGCAGCTGTGGAACAGATCGGACATATAATACTGATTCATGTCGCATCCGACGTTGAAGAGCCGGCTGCCGGGGCTGTTCTCACGGTATTTGCGGCACGCCGCGCAGAAACCGTCCCAGGTCCCGAGGGATTCGGGCTCGATGCCGTTTTCTTCGAGCGCCTCGCGGGTCGTCATGAAGACCCCCATGCCGAACGAGAGCGGAAGAAAATACTGTTTCTCGAAAAGCCTCCCTCCGCGCAGGACGCCTTCGTAATAATCCGCCGGGTCGAACTCGTCGTCATTCGCCATATACGGCCCGTAATCCATAAAGATCCCCGTCGCCATCGCCTTATAGACGTCGGGAAGCAGGGCTTCGCCGCCGAAGACGATATCGGGACCGCGGCCCGCGGGCAGTTCCGTGCGCAGCCGGTCGTCAAATTCATCTTCTCCGAGAAGCTGATAATCGATTTTCACATCCGGGTATTTTCTCTGAAAGATGTCGATCGCCTGTTTTGCCGCGGAATCGTAAAACCAATAGGCATACAGCGTCAGGCTGTCCGTCGCCGCGGGCATCTCCGCCCGTGCGGATCCCGCGCCGCCCCCGCTCCCAGCGTCCGGAGTTTCGCCGCTGTCCCGAGGATTCTGTTCCGTGCTTTGATCGCTTTTTCCGGAGGACGGGCTGCCGCCGGAAGCCGAGAGGGTGACCGGGACGTCCTCTTCCTTCACCGGCTTCTCCGGCATCATGCGCACCCGCGTCCCCTCTTCCACCCGGTCCAGCTCGGTGGTGATGATCTTCTGCCAGTAGTTGAGCGATCCGGCGCTCACGAGAACAAGGTCGTCCGGGACGGTGAACGGGCTCCAGCCGTATTCGGCGGCATCCTCGGGATCCACGCTGATCCGCTCGTCCCCGGCGTGGATGTAGATGCCGCCGATCTCCGGGTGGTAGTCCTCCGGCGCGTAGGCTTCGATGGGGAACAGGTTCACGTTGATCCGCTCCGCGTCGTAGACCTCGCCGAAAAGGCCGAGGCTGGACGTTGCAACGTAGACGTAATACTGCTCATATTGGTACTCCGTCCCTTCCTCGTCAAAGAATGACTTGGTTTCGGACAGCACGGCCTTCCGCGGAACGGTGAGGACTTCGACCCACTCCTGCCCGAGAGCAAAGCTGTACTGCGTGGGCTGGACCGTCTCAACTTTCGGCTGGGTGACGGAACGGATGACGAAAGATGCGATTGTACACGCTATGAACAGCCCGACGACGACCGCCGTGAAAATATTGAGGATTTTCTTTGATCTTGTCATATCGCCCACCTCATTTCAACGCCGAGTTTTCGATCCCGGTCATGAGCGCGTCCTTGAAGTGCAGGAACAACAGGAGCACGGGGAGCATGGCGAGGATGCCGCACACAAACGCCCGGCTGAGATCGGCGTTTTTGATCTGCGAGAGGAAGATGGATAACGGGTATTTCAGGCGGTCCTTGAGGAAGACCAGCGGCTGTTCGACCATGTTCCAGGTGTCGATGAAGTTCAGGATGACGAGGGAGGCAATCCCCGCTTTGGCCTGCGGGATCACGACGAGAAGGAGCGTTTTGAACTGATTCGCCCCGTCCAGCCTTGCCGCTTCCAGAACGGAATCCGGGATCGACTTGAAGGTCTGGGTCAGGAGAAACACCCCGAACGCGGAGCAGATTCCGGGCAGGATGATCGCCGAGTACGACCCGATCATGTTCAGCTTGTCCAGTACGATGTAGTTCGGCACAAGCGTCACCTGTAAGGGGAGCATCATGAGCAGAACCATGAGCGCGAACAGGAGATTCTTCCCCGGATATTTGAACTTGGCGAACCCGTACCCGCCGAGACAGGCCAGCAAGGTTTGTCCCGCCGTGATCGCCGCGCAGAGACCGAGGGACAGCCAGAATTTGCCGAGGTAGTCCGGGGTGGCGAGAAAGACATCCCAATAGCCTTTCAGGGACGGCTCCCGTGGAATCAGGTGCGCGTCGATCTCGATGGGCGTGTCGTCCTCGTCGTCTTTCGAGGACGAGAGGATCTTGCCGTAACTCGCCGTGAGTTCGTTTCCGCTCATGAAGGAGTGCGTTACCATGAACAGGACAGGCAGGATCACGACGACGGACATGAGGATCAATACGACGAGGGTGACGAGGTCGCCCGTTTTTTTACGCTTCGTCATTACTCATGCCCCCCTTCGTCCTTGTCCCGGAGTCCGAGCAGAAGTCCCACCAGCGCAAAAATCACGAGGAAGACCAGCGCGGCCCCGACGGAAAGCCGGATGTAGTTCAGATTGATGAAATTGTTGTTCATAAAGTGCTGGATCATGTAAATGCTCTGATCCGGGTGGTCGCCGAAGAGGATGTACGCCTCGCGGAAGGATTTGAAGAGGTTGACGATCGAAATGACGAGGATGAACCGGGTGTGCGGGGCGATCATCGGCAGGGTGATCCGCGTGAGCTTTTTCCACCAGCCTGCTCCGTCGAGGGAGGCCGCCTCGTAGAGATCCGGCGGGACGGAATTCAGCGCGGCGAGGAAGAGCACCATGTTATAGCCGGTGTTCTTCCAGAGGTAGAGGATCAGGAGCACCCAGAACGCCTGCTCCCCGGTCCAGTCAGCCGCGTGCATCCCGAGGTGTTCCAGCACGCCGTTCACCACGCCGAGGTCGGAAAAGACGATCTGGAAGAACAGCACGACCGACGACACCGGCAGGACCAGCGGGAAGACGAAGAATGTGCGGAAAATGTCGTATTTCTTGAGGTTCCGGAACAGCAGAAGCGCGATCAGGAGTGACAGGATCAGAATACACGGCAGGGCAACGCCGAAGAACTTGAACGTATTCTTCGCCGCCAGCTTGAAGGCCGCGCTTTTCAGCACGTCCGAGTAGTTTTTCAGTCCCACGAATTTCGAGGAGCCCATGCTCTCGGTGAGGGACATTTTCATGGTGATCCCGAAGGGGACCACGAAGAACGCCGCGAGGCCCGCGAGGGCTGGGAGCGTGAAGAGGAAGCCGGTCACGGCGTCCTTTGTTTTAAGGGAGAGGTGGTGTTGTTTCATATTATTCGTCCTTATAGAGTTCCAGTTCGTTCTTCAGCCTGCCGAGACACTTTTCATAGGAGTCGTTTCCCGAAAGATAAGGCACCATATTCTCTTCCACGTCATGATAAATGACGGTGGGGAACATGACAGCGTTTGTAATGGTCATCGTTTTATCGGAAATCATTTGAATATCCTCTTCCGTCACAAAGTCCGCGTAAGTCGCCGTATGATACGAGATCAGTTTTCGCATGGATTCATTACGGACCGGATTCCCGACAGGAAAGAGCTGTCTTTGATTCTCTTTGGAATCATCGATCCCATATTGAATTTCATCGGAGAGAAGAATCTTTATCAGTCTCCAACCGTTCAGTTTGTTTGCCGCTCCGGTCGGTATTGCCGTAAAGTATGTGATCTGTGCGGTTGCTCCGTCGTTTTCATCCGGAACAAGAGATAAAAGGGGCGTAAGTTCATACGCTTTCATGTACACATAACTGGTCAGGAACAGCATGATATCGTTGTCACCCATAGTTCCGAACAGACACTCCCTGCGGCTGAGCGGATCGCAAGCCAATTCACCTGTTGCTTGTCCGGGATTACTTGTGTAATACAGTTTGCACACATCAATGAACTGCTTGAACCGTTCTTCATTGAAAGATACAGAGTTCGTTTCATAGTCGATCATGCGGATTCCCGTATATTCAAACAGATATTTCAGATATCCGTTTTTCATCCCGTCCTGGAACAGCTTGTTTTTCGGTTTTGCATTATGGTATGCGGTACAGGCGTCAATAAATCCCTGATAAGTATTCAGCGAATCCGGATCGATGCCGGACTCTTCCAGTATTTCCTTCGACGTCAGCAAGACGGGGAACTGATACGCAGCGGGGAGGATATATCTGCTTCCGCGGAAAACGCCGCCCCGCATCACGCCCTCGTTGTACTCGGACATATTGAAGGAGTTATCTTTCTGGATATAAGGATTCAAGTCTTCGAGTATGCCGGTGGACATTGTTTTATATATGTCAGGAAAATCTTCCCCCGTGGCAAGAAACATATCCGGGCCTTTTCCGGCGGCGACTTCCGTGCGGATTTTCTGGCGGCATTCCGAGTCTTTCGTTACTTGCAAATCCACCTCTACCCCGGGATACATTTCTTCAAACAAGCGGATTGCCGGGGTCATGACCCTATTTGCAAATTCGCCGATATACACGACGAGTCTGTTCGTCTCTTCCGGCATGGCAAAATCCGAATAATCAGGCGCGGGGTAGATTTCTTCCGTACCGGGCACGGGATCATTGTTTTCGGATACGATGTCATTTGCCCCGGATTGCCCCGGATTGTCCGTCTTGCCAGACGAGATTTCGGTTTCTCCGCTGCATCCGGCAAAAGCGGAGAGCAGCAGGGCGAGGGTGAAAACGAGGGAGAGAACGCGGGTTTTCACGGGGGGCCTCCTTTATTCGTCTTTATACAGTTCAAGGATATTCAGGAGCTTATTGCGGCAGTCCTCATACGATTGCTGCCCGGTGATATACGGCATCATGCTGTCCCGTACATACTGGTAGATCAGAGGGGAGTAGAAAATGGCATGATCAAAGCTCTTCAGGTACTCTTCCGCCATATCAACAACACTTATTTCGGATTCGGTGAAATACGCGCCGTCGATGAGATATTGCCGGATGGCGTTTTTATTCACGGGGAACAAAGCGAACAAAGCGTTGGCATTGGACTGGATATCTTCGGAAAGGAGGATTTTCAGGAATCTCCACGCGTTGCGCTTGTTCGGCGAACCTTTCGGGATCGCCCCGATGGTCTGGATCATCGTCGTCTGCCCGTCGGAAATATCCGGAATGGTAATCATCACCGGTGTTTCCTGGAAATCCTGAATTTTCCTCCAGGTCTGTTCGATCGTAAGCGGATCACCGGGGCCTTCAATAAAGAGACAATCACGTTTTTTCAACTTAATCTCTTCGCTGTATTTTTTCTCTTTCTGATCCGGATTCCCGCCGTGAAGGCTTTTACAGTAGCTGACCATTTCCCGGAACCGCTCTTCGTTCAAAATAACCTCCCCGGCATCGTAATCGATGAATCGAAATCCGCTGCACTGGAAGAACATCAGAATGTTGTTGGCGTCATATCCCGCGCGGGCGTAATTCACGATTGCGTTTTTCTCCGGATATTGTTCTTTGTATCGATCTGCGGAATTGAGAAAGCCTGAAAATGTCTTGATATCATCCGGCGAGCATCCGATCTCCGCAAGCGCTTCCTCCGTCGTCACATACGGCTGAGAGCGATGCGAAACAGGGAGAATATAGCGGGAACCGCGGAACAGGCCCTCGTCCATGATTCCAGTGATGTAGTCATCCAGATGGAAATCCGAATCGTTTGCGATATAAGGGTTCAAGTCCTCAAAGACACCGGTGGACATCGTTTTATAGACATCGGAAAAGTCTGATCCGCTTGCATACAGCAAATCCGGGCCTTTGCCTGCCGGGATCTCCGCCCGGATCTTCGTGACAAACTCATCTTCGCCGAGCCTGTGCCAGTCCACATTCACTTCGGGATACAGTTTTTTGAAAATCTCGACTGCATGGTTGATCGTCGTTGTATTCAAGCCCGCAGAATAGAGGACAAGCGTGTCGGTCTCTTGCGGCATTTCGAACCATGAATAGTCAGGTTCGGTTTCGAGGGCTTCTTCGCCATCAACAGTCTGCGCCGGTATCCCGGAGGACGTTTCGCCGGAGGTTGAGAGCGTGTCCGCACTTCCGCATCCCGCGAGGGCGGAGAGCAGCAGGGAGAAAGCGAGGATAATGGAAAGAATGCGTTTTTTCACGGCATCCTCCTTCTTGTCATTCGCTTGCGTAAAGTTCGAGCGTACTGTACAGCTTGTCGAAATATTTGTCAAACGGCGCTTTGCCCTTGAAAACGGCTTTTATGTTCGTCCCGATGTATTTCATGACCTGCCTCTGCACGGCCCTGCACGCGGTCATTCTGCCGTAGACCTCGGTGATATCCGCGATGTCCCGCTCGATATCGTCGTCGTATTCCGGGAAATCCGGCGAGCCGCCGCAGTAGAAGTCTGTCACGGTCCACGTGATGCGTCTTTCCATCGATTCCCTGCGCATCGGGAACCCGAGCCGGAGATAATTGTACCCCGGAGGATTGCTTCCCCCCTGAATCTCGTCGGACAGCAGGACCAGAATGAACCTCCAGGCGTTGAGCTTGTTGGGAGAGGACTTGGGGATCCCCGCGTAGTAGACCAGCTCCGCCGTCACGCCGTCGTACACGTCCGGGACAGTCTCGAAAATCAGCGTCTCCCCCTGTTCCTCAGCGTAAACGCGGTCCATTGACAGCTGGATAACACTTGGCGAAAAGCTCGAAAACAAAGCCTTGCGCAGAATCGGCGCGCCGCCCTGCTGATACCAGTCGTCCCAGATTTCCGGGGCTCCTTCGAGGAAGTCGAGGGAGCAGAACTCGCAGAGCTGCTCCATCTTCTCCCTGTCCACGGAGGGAACCCGGTTCCGGTAGTCGATGAAACTCATGCCGGAGTTCTTCACCATACTCGACAGATATCCGCTGCTTCTGCCATAGGAAAAAATCGTGTTTTCCGGATACTGCTCCTTATACCGGTGCGCGGCGGCCATGAAACCGTCCCACGTCCGGAACTCATCTCGCGAGATCCCCGCGTCGGCAAGGGCTTCCTCCGTCGTCTGCAAAATCGGAAGATCGATTTCGACGGGCAGGATACCCCGAACGCCGTTCAAAAGCCCCACGCCGAGCACATCGTAGTAATCTTCCTCATGAAAGTCCGGATCGTTCTGCATGTATGGGTTGAGATCTTCGAGAATTCCTGCCTCGATGATCTTATACACATCCGATACCTCCGCGGAACCGGAATTCCCGAACAGCACGTCCGGTCCCTTGCCCGCGGGGATCTCCGTCTGGAGGCGCGTCTGGTATTCGTCCTCGCCGAGGGTCTGGAAATCCACGGCCACCTCCGGGTACAGCTCCCGGAACCGCTCGACAGCGGGCCTCAGGATCAGTCCCGGCATATTCGTGGAATACACCGTCAGGGAACCGGTCGCCGCGGGCATGACAAAACCGGAGTAGTCAAGGACGATCTCCTCTTCATCCATTTCGGCAGCATCCGAAGTCCCGTCCGATGTGCCGGACGGCAGGGAAGACGTCGGGATCCCTGCCTGCTCCGCTGTTCCGCCGGTCCCGGCTTTGCTGCTGGGTTCGCTTTCCGTCCCGCATCCCGCGAAAGCGGATAGCAGCAGGGAGAGGGTGAGGATGAGGGCAAAAATGCGGGATTTCATGATCGGCCTCCTTCTTTCATTCGCCGGCATACAGCTCGAGCTCGCCGTACAGCCTGTCATAACACTTGTCAAAGGACTGTTTCCCCATCAGGAAAGGCTTTATATTCTTCCAGACGTATCTGGACACGGCGCTCTGTACCGCTGTGCATCCGGTCATTCTGCCGTAGACCTCGGAGATATCCGCGATGTCCCGGGCGATCTCATCCTCATATTCCGGATATTCGGGCGCGCCGCCTCCGTAATAGTCCCGGACCGTCTCCGTGATGCGCCTTTCCATCGATTCCCGCCGCACGGGAAAGCCGATGCGCAGGTAGTCGGTCTTGAAGATCGTGTTTTCGTGTCCCCCCTGAATCTCGTCGGAGAGCAGGATCATGATGAGCCGCCAGGCGTTCCGCTTGTTTGCGGAAGAGCGCGGGATCGCGGCGAAGCTGACGAGGGATGCCGTCACGCCGTCCCGCACGTCCGGGATCGTCTCGTAAATCATGTGCTCCCCCGCGTCCTGTTCGGCGGAAAAACGGTACATCGTGAGCTGGAGGACGCCGTCCCCGAAATTCTCGAACAGGACCTTTCGTCCCGTCACGCCCTTCCCCCCCGTCAGGTCCCAGTCCGTTTCGGCCCCGTCAACGTAGTCGAGGGCGCAGAATTTGCAGAGCTGTTCCATCTTCTCCCGGTCCACCGCCGGGACCCGGTTCCGGTAGTCGATGAAGTCCATGCCGCAGGCCCGGATCATGTCGGAGAGGTACCCGTCGTCCCATCCGTAGGAGAAGACGGTATTGTCGGGATGCTGCTCCCGATACCGGAGAGCGGCGGAAATGAACCCGTCCCACGTGCGGAGTTCTTCCCTTCCGATCCCCGCGTCGGCAAGCGCTTCCTCCGTCGTCTGGAGAACCGGAAGCTTGATCTCAACGGGAAGGATGCCGCGCACGCCGTTCAGAAGGCCCACATCCAGAACGTCATAGAAATCCTCCTCATGAAAATCGGGATCGTTGTGCATATAGGGGTTCAGATCCTCGAAGATCCCGGTCTCGATGGTCTTGTACACGTCCGGAATGCTGTAGGCGAAGAGCACGTCCGGTCCGCTCCCGGCGGGGATCTCCGTTTCGATGCGGAGTCCGTATTCCTCGTCCGAGAGGGTCTGATAGTCCACCGTCACCTCCGGGTAAAGCTCCCGGAACCGCTCGACGGCCGGGGTCATCACCAGTCCGAGCATCCCGGTGGCGTACACCGTCAGCGCCCCGGTGGCCTCCGGCATTTCGAAATCGGAAAAATCGAGGACAATCTCCTCCCTGCCCGCCCCGGCGTCCGGGTTTCCCTCCGCGGATTGCGCGGGAGCGGAGTGACCCGACGACCGGCTGTCCGCAGGGCTCTCCGTTTCGCATCCCGCGAGAGCGGAGAGCGGCAGGGAGAGGGCGAGGATGAGGGCAAAAACGCGGGTTTTCATTGTTGCCTCCTGTTATTCATCGATATATAGTTCCAACACGTTCATGAGTTTGTCGAAGCACTCGTCGAAGTCCTTCTTGCCTTGAATGTACGGAAGCATTTCATCGCGGTAATACCGGTACAGCACCGGCGGAAACGAGCTCGAATGAGATATGCTGCCGATCCGTTCGAGGATCCTGTCCGTGATCTCTTCTCCGATGCCGTACCGGGTCCTCTGAACCGACAGCAGTCTTTCCATGGAAGAGTTTTTTACGGGCAGCCCCAACTGCAGCGGTCCGAAATCGGGATGCGAGGGCGGGCACTGGAAGTCGTCCGAGAGCAGGATTTTCAAAAACCGGTATGCGTTAAGCGGATTCTCCGATGAAACCGGGATCGCAGCGTAAGTCTTGATCTGTGCCGCTGTCCCGTCGTCGTATGCGGGGAGTACGGCGAGAACGGGCGAAACGCCGTTGTTTTTCAGAAATGTATAATAATTGAACAGAAGCAGGATTGTCGGATAGTGATTCAGGAACAGACACTTCTGCTGAATCAGCCAATCATGTGGTTGTGGCTGGCTGATGAGTTCCGTGGTCGGATTCTTACCGTACAAAGCGGATACCTCAAGAATCTTCTCATAGATTTCACGATGTGCGCCGACGGTATGGCGTTCATAATCGATCAGCGACAGGCCCGAGTAGAGGTACAGATTCTGCTGATACTTCTGCGATGCCCCATAGGAAAAGAGATAAATCTTTTTCCGCCGGTCTGATAAAAACGCTCGCAGGCATTCAGAAAGCCGTCAAAGGTCCCGAGATCCTCCGCACTGCTCCCGATGGCGCCGAGAACCTCCTCCGTTGTTAGAACGATGGGGATCTCATATTCGATCGGAACGATGCACCGCCTGCCCTCATATACGCCTCCGTCCAGAACGGCGGCGTTGTAGTCCGCGAAGGAGAATTCGGGATCGGCGTGGAGATAGGGATCGAGATCCGTAAAGACCCCTGTCGATACGGTCTTGAAGATATCGGGAAAAGAATAGAGATCCGCGTAGACAAGATCGGGCCCTCCGCCGGCCGGGATCTCTGCCCTGAGTTTTGCTGTGAGTTCGTCTTCCCCGAATATCCTGTATTCCACCGATACGTCAGGATACTGTTCGTGGAACAGCTCTGCGGCTTCCTTCAGCTCTAAGTCGTAATACGGATCCGTATAGATCACTAAGTTGTCCGTTGGTTCGGGAAACGCAAACCACGAATAATCCGGCTCGGGTTCGGCAGTTTCTTCGCCGTTGGTATTCTGTGCCGGTTTTCCGCCCGTCCCGGGTTCCTGCGCGGTTTCGGTTTCTCCGCCGCATCCGGCAAAAGCGGACAGCAGCAGGACGAAGGTGAGAATGAGGGAAAGAATGCGTTTCATGGGGCTTATTCGTCCTTGTACAGTTTCAATACGTTCCGCAGGTCGTTATAGCAATCCTCAAATTCCGCTTTCTTTTTCAGATAAGGTTCCATGTTGTCCTTCAGATAGGTTTGCAGAATGGGCGGGAGCAGAACGGAACGGGTCACGCGGGTCGTAATGTTGTAGAATGCTTCCGTTTCTTCCGCAGAAATCGGTATGAACTCGTTGTATTCTCCGGGGAGCTTCTCGCGGATGAGGTCAAGGCGTTTCTTTACAGACTCGTTGTGTACGGACAAACCGAGGAAGGTGTTGACGTTCCAGATAGAGGACGCCTGCGGGTTGCCGAGCTGGATATCCTCGGACAGAAGGATTTTGAGGAACCGCCATGCATTGAGCTTGTTCGCGGAAGCATGGGGCATCGCATAGTAATACATGATCTGCGCGGTAACGCCGTCAAGATGGTCGGGAATGGCAACAAGCAGCGGTGTTTCTTCTTTTTCTTTCAAAACCTCCATATCGAGGAACATGGATATGTCACGGCTCGTCCGGTTGTTGAACAGACAGCACCGGCGCGCCAGCAGCACGCTTTCATTTCCTTCGTTGACGTCGGGCCTCCCCTTTTTGTACCACAATTTGACAGTATCCATCGCTTTCCGGAACGCATCGTGATTCAGCGCGACTGCCTGTCTGTCGTAATCGATCATCTCAATGGCGAAACTCTGCGTCATTTCTTTGAGGTAATCGAAGCTCGATCCTAAGGTAACGCCCGATGAGAACAGATGGCTGTCCGGGTTGTTCTCCTTGAATTTTGCGCAGGCGTCGCAGAAGCCGTCAAAGGTCAGAAGATCAGCCGAAGAAATCCCGTTTTCGGCGAGAGCCTCTTCCGTTGTTATGACGGTGTTGAGACCGTACATGATCGGAACGAGATACCGCCGTTCCCGCATAACGCCTCCGATCAGAACGCCTTCGTTGAAGCTCGAAAGATCGATTTCATCGTCGTTCGTGAAGTATGGATTCAGATCCTCGAAAATCCCTGTCACCATCGTTTTGTAAACATCGGGCAGATCTTTTGCAATGGAGACAAGAAAATCCGGGCCGCTTCCGGCAGGGATTTCGGTTCGGATCAGTGTGAGGTACTCGTCCTGTCCAAGCGCTTTGGTCACTACATTGACTTCCGGATACTGCTTTTTGAACAGACCGATCGCTTCCGCAAGGAAGGAGGCAGTTCCGTCCGAATAAACAACCAGTTCGTTTGTCTCCCCCGGCATTTCAAAATCGGAATAGTCCGGGGATTCCCATGTCTGAACATATTCGGTCTCTTCCTCTGCGGCGTTTCCGACTTCAGACGTTGTGTCGGTTTCTTCTTCCGTTCCGCATCCCGCGGACAAAGGGATCATCGTGAGCACGGCAATCAACAGGGAAAGCGTTCTTTTCAGATGCATACGCTTCATTTTGCGCTCCTTTCTTTGTCGGCGGCGAATAGTTTTTCCGCCCCTTCCCGCGACTGTATGCCTCCGGCGTTCTTGAAGATCACCGTTCCCTCCTCATCCGTCGAGAAGGTGTACTCCACCCAGCCGCGATAGCCGTCGGGCAGGGGACGGTTCGCAGGCTCATAGCGGCGGAAGAGACCGTTATCGAGCGGAAAGAAGCCCTCGCCTGTTCCGCGGTACTCCGTCAGTTCCCACACGAACGGGCCTTTTCTCTCCTCGGCTTCGTTCTCTGCTGTCCCCAGCCGCAGGAATTTCACCAGTCCCACGCCCGGCGCGTACCAGAATTCGAGGTGCCCGGACCAGTAGTCGTGCACACACTTGACCTCCGCCGTGATGTGGCGGCAGTCCGGGAAGGTCCCGGCGGTGACGGTGACTTTCTCGTTCTCCCCGACGGAGAGCGCGGTCCCGGTCACGTGTCCCCGCTCCATGTGCTCCTTCTTTCCGGAGAATCCCGGCTTCCACTCGTCGAACCAGATCCCGCCCCAGGCCGTTGCGACGATCTCATAGAGGTAGTTGTACAGAACGGCGCGGAATCCCGGTCCCCTGCCGCCCAGCTTCCATTCAAAGGCGTCCGTCCGGTTCACCGTGTCGAGGGAGACGCCCCACTCCGTCCGCGCGGCGGGGAGGAGCTTGAAGAAATTCCAGGCGCCGTATTCCTTCGGGTCCGGGTTAAATTCCGGATCCGTCGCAAAGATCCGCCGCATGACGTCGACGGCCGCCGCGGTGTACGCCCTCTCCCGGGGCGTGACCGCCAGCCGCTCCATGCCGGAAAGATACGGCTCCACGTCCCTGAGCCCTTTCGGGCCGTAATAGAGATTCGCTGCCGCCTTCCTGTTTCCGGTCCACGTCGCTGTGTCGAATCTCTCTTCTGCATAGATCCGGACGCTGGCCGTGATCCGCTTTTCCGTGGCATAAACGATTTCAACGGTCTGTTCGTCCTGCCAGAGAATTCCCTCCTCTTCGGATTCCGCGTGATAAGTCCAGCGGTTCCCGACTGCGAAGGGGATCCGTCCCGCCCCGCGCACCTCCGCCGAGGTCAAGAGGAACCGGACGCCCTTGACGCGGTTTGTCTGCTTCACGATCCCGACGCCGGGGCAGACGACGGTCTCGATGTCGATGGGGTACATATTCTGCCCCTTCGTTTCGTAGATCAGGCAGTTTTCATACACGCCCGCCGGGACGCTGACGGGCTCGTCCGCCTTCTTCATTGTGAGCGTTACTTTGCCGTCCTCCGACACCCGTATATCACCCGGCTTCATGGCGGGATCGTCGATCAGCCCGTCGCACTGGGATAACCAGAAAAACAGAACGGCGTCCATATCCCTGCCGGGCGTTCCGCGGGTATATCCGGGCTGGCTCACGAACCGCCATTTCCCGTTTTCCTTCTCGTACGCCTCGCCCATGCAGGCGATATGCGTTCCGGCGGGATCCTCCGCTTTGGCGAAACGCTTTTCCATTTCGATGGAGGAAATGGCGTTTGCGTAATACACATGGGACGGCGGGAGGATGTTCAGCACCTCGCCGAACGCATCCATCGCTTCCCCGATCCGTCCGAGGCCCGCCAGCTCATAGCCGAGCCAGAAATACCGTCCGCCCAGCGGGATCCGGAATCCGGCGGTTCTGAGCTCCGGGATCTGTTTGTCCCGGATGAAGCGTATTCTCTCCTCCCCGTGCAGACCCTGATCTTCCCGATCCGCGACAACCTGCATCACATCCTCGTTCAGCCCTTCCAGCGCGGCGGCTTTGACCTTTGCGAACGTCTCTTCGCTGTTCTGTCCGGGGATCCACCACATCCCGCGCAGAAGCACCTCGGCCAGCATCTTCTGCTTCTCCGGGGTCTCCTCCATTTGATAGACGAGCGGCAGAACGTATTCGTAGGTCTCGGCAAAACCGGACTGGTCGTTCTTTTCCGCCCGGCGCTTGATTTCCGTGATCTGACGGCGGACGCGGGCCGCGATCCCGTCATTCCCGTCCTCCGGCAAGCCGAACCCGCGCCGCAGCTGTTTCCGCCCCTCGTTCAGCCGGCGTTTCACCGTTCCTTCCGGTACGGACAGAAGGGCGGAGATCTCCCGAACGGTATATCCGGCAAGATAATGAAGCCGCACCGTGTCCCGGAGGGCGGCGGACAGGGCGTTCACCGCCTCTCTGAGTCTTTCACTGTTTTCCGCAGTCTGCGGCGTGACGGAGTTCGAGGCTGTCAGCGGGAATGAATCCATATCCGCAGCGAGCCCCGGCAGATTCGATTCATACTGCCGCAGAAGGTTCTTTGCACGGTTTTCCGCGATGCGGAGGATCCAGGTCCCGAATCCGGTTGGGTAACGCAGTTCGCCGAGATGCTCCCACGCGGAGAAAAACGTGTCCTGCGCGATGTCTTCCGCGGAGAAGGAATTGCCGACGATCTGCTCCGCTTTCTCCAGAACCGCGTCTTCATACCGTTCCACCAGCTCGTCGAACGCGCCGCCCTCGCCGATCAATGAGAGTTCAACCAGCGTTCCGTCGCCCATGTCCCTGTATTTCACCATTCCCGCCTCCTGCTTTTGACAATAGGATCCCCTTCGGGGGGTTCCCTTACATATATAGACAAATTTCACGGCAAAAAGGTTCGGTTGAAACAGAAAATTTTTTGGAAATTTTATCGTTTCATCCAGTATAACAAACACTTGTAGGTGTGTCAACAGGATTGTTAGAGAAACGTTTTGGCAAGCAGGGCAAAGAGGGCACCACTGTCCTTTTGCAGCTTGTCGGGGGAGCATCCCCGAACCCCGTTTTTCATCGTTTCACGATGGCGGCGCACCTCCGGTACCTATTGAGCGTACAGCATCGGTTCCAATCACCCAAGCCTTTCTTTGTCTGAGCGGTGCAGCTTTTGTCACACCGCCCCCTTCAGCACCCCGCTGACCTTGTCCGAAGCGTCACGTTTCATTCCGACTGAGCGAACGAACGCGACGAGCTTTTGCAGTTCCTCCGGCAGACTGTGATCCGGCGCGCCGAGCGAGTCCGCCAGCAGTTCCCAGTGTCCGTTTTCAAAACGCAATTGCATTTCCCGTTTGCGAATCCGGCGACCGGCGCAGATCAGATCCGCGTCGTTATCTCTTCTCTCCGTTCGAAAAAAACTGCCCCCGAAATTGTGGGAGCAGTTTCGTTTATCCAGATCGGCTTATCCCTCGTCCGGGAGTTCTGCGATCTTCTTCACCAGCGCGTTGAAGCGGGGATTGCCGCTAAGCCGCTTCGGCCAGTTGGATTCAAGGACCTCTCGCGTCAGCGTTTTTTTCGCGTTCCACTTCACTTCGGGATTATACGTCCATTTGCAAGCCCGGAGGAGCGGGGAGGCTGAGCGCTCGTTCAGGCGGGTATTCCATGCTTCCGCCTGACGGACCGTGAGATCGGCAAATTCGCTCAGCAGATCGACTGCTTCCTCCTCCCGTCCTTCTTTGAACGAGCAGAGTGCGGCTATACCATAGGACGTAGAATAGTCATACGCAAACGGCGGCGTCCAGTTCTCGTCTCCGTAGAGCAGGCGGATCAGCTTCGCGGTGAAGAGGTAACACTCCTGCGCGTCGGCATACTGACCGGCGTCATAGTATATATGTCCCAGCAATCCGGCTTCGACATCCAATTTTTCAAGTAGCATGCGGATCGACTGACACCGTGCCTCAGCCTCACCCTGCCGATCGCCTGTCCGTTCCGTGATGTCCGCTATTTGAGAATAGAAGAAATAATTATAATTTTCCGGAAGGGTGCGGGCGGTCTCCATAGCCTTTTCCTTCTGTCCGAGGAGGGTATAGGCAAGAATCAGCCAGGTCTTGGCACCATAAACGTATTCCATCTCCTCCGGCTTCGACGCCAGACGGATAAGCCTTTCTCCCCACCGGACGCACTCTTCCAAAATAGCGCGGTATTCCTCCGGAGTCAGAGGGGACCGGTCTTCTTCATTGTTTTCGTCGGCGTAATTGTTGACCGCGAAGACTCCCTCCGATAAAGTCCTGTACAGGAGATAGACATGATTCGGGTATTTGGCAAGCATAGCCCGGTGCTCCTTATAGCGTCCTACCCACCAGTCGTAGAAGGTTTCGCCTTCCGCGTACTCATGGTGGTGGTCCTCCCAAAGCATTTGCGCGAGGAAGTCGTCCACCTCCTTTGCGTTCTGCCCGACCCGGCCGAACAGCACGTCGATCGGCACGTCGAAGACGTTCGCAAGCGCACGATCTGGGATACATCCGGCATCCCGGTGTCGTTCTCCCAGCGGCTGACCGCTTGATAGGTGATACCGAGCTGATCCGCAAGGTCCTCCTGCGTCAGGTCGGCGTTTTTCCGCAGTCTGCGGATGATCTGCCCCATTGTTTCATTCATCATACAGATTCCTTTCGAGATCGATATGTTTTCCGGCCGGTATCTGTATTATAGCATACCCGGGAATCCTTGTGAAGCGATTTGAATATGAGTTCTGACTCAACGGAGAATTGAGTTTCACGGCATGCGGTTCTTCGTGAGTAAAGTGGTTACTTTATCCCACCATAAAAGAGTAAACCGGGCAACTTTTTCATGCTGCCCTTTAGCCATTCTAAACCCTTCTGATAGTAATTCTGTCTTGCTCTTCTCCGTCATCCGTGTTATCATAAGGCATACCTTGCAAGGGAAAAAAACGAAATGAAAGGATTTTTATGATGGAACTCGGATCACAGATCAAAAAATATCGGAACAGAAAGGGCATCACGCAGGAGGCTCTGGCGGAGTACCTCAACATCACTGTCTCCGCCATCAGTCAATGGGAATCAGGCCGTACCATGCCGGACCTCTCCCTCATTCCGCCACTCTGTGTCGTCCTCGGCGTGACCTCCGACGAATTGCTCGGAATCGACCTCGCGAAGAGGGATGAGCGCATCGATGAAATCGTCCGGGAGGCAAGGAAAAACCCGGACGAGAGCGACTCCATTTATGCCGACGGACTGAAACAGTTTCCGGACAACCACAAGCTCATGTGGTGGTGGCTCATGAGTACGAGCGAACCGGACCGTGTTATTGCTCTCGGCGAAAAACTCCTCGCCGAATCCACCGATGACCCTACGCGCTCGAGCGTCATCTTCAGCCTGAGCCACGCATACATGGAAAAGGGATTAGAGGAAAAGGCTTACGCGCTGGCAAAGCATCTCCCGGGCCTCTGGCACACGTCGGATGTGCTGTCGGTTCAGCTCAAACAGCATAAAGGAGCGGCATATGTCGAGGAATCCCGTTCCCTTCGATTCGCCCTTCTGACGGTGCTGACGGAAGCAATGCGCTACGGGACGGTCTACACCGACGACGGCTTCTTCACTGACGAAGAACTCCGGACGGTGGAGGAAAAGGTCGTCGCGCTCGTGGACGTTTTCTTCGAGGACGGGGACGCCGGCTTCTTCCACGGCGCACTGACGGATGCGCATCGGCGGATCGCCATGTATTCCGTACGTCTGGGTGAGCCGGAGAAGGTAATCGAGCATCTGCGGCTCGCCGCGGAACACGCGCGGAAATACAAAGCTGCGAAGGAAAGCGGAGCATTCACCCATACGTCCCTTCTCTTCCGCGGAATGGAAAACTGGTCGGCATCCGGCAGCGCGGCGGAAGGACTCCTTGAGGCCATGGCAGAAGGAGACTTCGATCCCCTCCGGAACCATCCGGAATTTCGGGAAATCGAAGCGTTGCTCAAAGCATAATACGGCGTCGTATCGAAAAAACCTCAGGGGGATCTGTTGGGATTCCCCTGTATGTTGTTCAATCGATTTACTTTCTGATGCTTTGCTGCAGCGGCCACCTGCTCCACGTACGCACACAGCGGCGTTGTGGGCGGCGGTTTGCTGGGAGGATCTGTTGCTCTGCCCGACCGCGGATGCTCGCCAGATCGCCCGGACGGGGCTGACAGGGCGGGGGGGGGCCGTCAGTTCGCCTGACGGTTTTCCTCTGTCTGTTTTCTGTATCTCAAATACGGCCTCGCAAACGACGAGGGCGTTTTAGGCGTTGTCTTTATTGACTTTGAGCCCCCGGAACGAATCGTTCCTCCGTCTCCGCTCATCTGACCACATCTTCCATCGGATCCGCTGTCAGGATTTCAAGCATCATCTGTGCGCCGAGGACGAAGCCCTTGACGAAGAGGTCATGGTCGTTCTCGATGGAGAGATCGATTTCGGCTTGGGACGCAGCATCGAACAGAGCTTTCTGCTCCGGGGACAGGGTTTCAATCAATTTCTCCTGACGCTCTGTTACCTCTG
>Ga0129306_1001852_pt1 | contig 21444 bp, 19 predicted proteins | sample P827metagenome_FD_94438 | JGI IMG/M metagenome (GOLD analysis project Ga0129306, IMG submission 94438) | Capybara group fecal microbial communities from Wisconsin, USA - P827 metagenome | ecosystem: Host-associated > Mammals > Digestive system > Large intestine > Fecal | place: USA: Wisconsin... | reverse complement strand
CTTTAAAGTAGAAGGATTTGAGCCAGTAGAACTAGATAAAAATAAAACATCATTTTCCGTTAAATTATTTACAGCTTTATATGCTAAAGTATCTGTTTTATATAAAATAGTTTGACGGCCAGTTGCTAAAAGATATCTTTGCATATATTCAAATGCCATATTAGTTAACCCATAGGAGAATAAATGAATTTTTTTATTGCTTAAAAGATAACCTACAATAGTATCTAATGTTTTTGTATCAAGAAGACGTCCTGTATTTTCAATTTCACTGTATAAATCTGCTACTATTTTTTTAGTAGAAACAGCTGTGGATTTAAGTGAATTATTGGAAGAAACATTATTTTTTAAAGTAAATTTAAGTTCGGAAAATCCACTAAGATTAAGTTTTTTACATAGACGTAAAATTGTAGCAGTTGAGAAAAAAACTTTTTCACTTAATTCCTGAATACTCATAGTAAGTACTTCATTGGAGTGGACATCGATATATTGAAGTACAGATAATTCACTTTGGGTTAATGTATTTAAAATACTATTATCGATACAATCTAACAATTTTCGTCAAATCCTTTCTTTATATTTCACATAAGTATATCAAAATAAATTATATCTTTCAAGAAATAGGAAGGATTGATAAATATAATAAAATAAATTACATTCTAGGAGGTTAAATATGTTTTCATTATTTAAAAAGAAAGAAAAAAATTTAAAATTAAAAGCTTATTTATCAGGAAAGATGATTTCAATTAATAAAGTACCAGATGAGGTATTTTCATCAAAAATCATGGGAGATGGATTAGCAATTATTCCAACTACAAGTATAGTAAAATCACCAGCAGATGGTGAAATTACAGTAGTCATGGAGGAATCTAAACATGCAGTTGGAATTAAATTCGAAAATGGAGTAGAAGCATTGATTCATGTTGGAATTGATACAGTCTCTATGAATGGAGAAGGGTTTGAAGTTTTTGTGAAAACAGGAGATTCAGTAAAAGAAGGACAAGATCTTATTATGTTTGATGAAGAATTAATTAAAAATAGAGGCTTATCAACATATACTATGTTAGTAATAACTAATTCTTCTGAGTATCCTAATATGGTCATAGAAACAGAAAAAGAGGTTAAGGAAAAAGAAAGTGTAATTATAACTTTCTAATAAAATTATGTTATTAATATTTAGATATGCAGATTTAAATAAAGGTAATTTTGTTCATAATTACTCCTCTAAATTTTATTTAGAGGAGATTTCTCTATTCAGAAAATTATATATAAATAATATTTATATATTTAATTTAATAAATGGTACAATTATATATATAATTGTTTAAAGGTTGTGATAATTTTGTATAGTATTATGATTATAGAAGATGACAAAAAGATGGCTAAACTTATAGAAAATCACTTAGAAAGATATGGATATAAAACATTTTTAATTAAAGATTTTTCAAATATAAAAGATGAAGTTCTAGATTGTAAGCCAGATCTTATTTTAATGGATATAAATCTTCCTTTCTTTGATGGATTTTATTGGTGTAGTGATATAAGAAATCATTCTAAAGTACCTATAATATTTATATCAGCTAGAGACTCAGATATGGACCAGGTTATGGCAATAGAGAACGGTGGAGATGATTTTATAACAAAGCCCTTTTCTTATTATGTACTATTAGCAAAGATAAAAGGTGTATTAAGAAGAGTATATGGTAGTTATGCTAAAAATGATACGGATTTTTTAAAGATTGGTGATTTAATATTATATACAAACAAGAGTATATTAGAATTTAAAGGGAGAAAAACTGAGCTTAGTAAAAATGAATTTTCCCTTTTATTATATCTTCTTAAAAATATAAATAAAATTGTTTCAAGAGATACTTTGTTAGAGATTCTTTGGAGTGATACTGATTTCATTGACGATAATACTCTTTCTGTTAATGTTACAAGACTTAGAAAGAGGCTAGAAGAAGTGGGCATTACTGATGCTATAGAGACAAAACGTGGCCAAGGATATATGCTAATTAATAATTGGGAGAGTAAAGAGTAGGTGAAGAAAATGAAATTTATAGATTTTCTAAAAGATAGGGTAGCTTATATAATAGTATATTTTATAAGTATATCTTTAGTTATTTTGATAATGCATTTGACCTTATTTATAAAAGTAATAGATTTTCCTATAACAAACATATTATATGCATATTTTGTTTCTATAGTTATACTTACTATATTTTTGCTATATGAATATTCAAAAGTAAGGGTATTTTATAAACAGATTTATAGGGCTTTAAATTCCGAAGATATTATAGAGGATATCGTAAATATAGATGAAGCTAGAACTAGAGAACAAAAACTTTTTACAGAACTATTAAAAAAACTACATAAATCATACGAAGGAAAGATTTATAAATATGAAGACATTCAAAAACATTACTCAAGTTTTATAAATCAATGGGTACACCAAATGAAGACTCCTGTATCTGTAATTAATCTAATATTAGAAGAAGAAAATTTATGTGAATGTAAGGAAGTTTTTGATAGTATTGGTGAAGAAAATGAAAAAATATCACAGGGCCTTAATATTATGTTGTATAATGCAAGAATAAATGAATTTAATCATGATTTTAATGTGGAAGATGTAGATATGCTATTTATTTTAAGAAAAGTAATAAACGATAATAAAAAATTACTTATTAGACATAAGATATTTCCAAAGATAGCAGGTGAAACTGCAATTGTTCAAACTGATAAAAAGTGGATATACTTTGTTATAAATCAAATTGTTATTAATGCAATAAAATATACAGTTGCAACAGAAAAAGACAAAAAAACTATAAATCTTAAAATAGAAGAAGATACTACAAAAATAATTGTAAGTATTGAAGACAACGGTATTGGAATACCGAAAGAGGATTTAGGACGAGTATTTAATGCTTTCTTTACAGGCAAAAATGGTAGAAAAACCTCTGAGTCTACAGGCATGGGGATGTATTTATCAAAGCGTATTTGCAGTGAGCTTGGAAATGAATTATACGTTGAATCACAAGAAGGAGAAGGAACAACATTTTATATAGTTTTTTATAAAGGTAAAAACATATTTAAATTATAATCTTTCAAAATTGTAATGTTAATATCCAAAATGAAAGAGAAATCAATACAAAGATTTCTCTATTTTTTTTATAATAAACTTGTAGTTTAAAAGAACATATGAAGCAGGAGGTTTTTATTATGTCAATTTTAAAAGTTGAAAATATAACAAAAATATATGGTGGAAAAAAAGGTGGAATGAAATTTAAAGCACTGGATAAATTTAGTTTAGAAATTGAAAAAGGGGAATTTGTTGGAGTAATGGGACCCTCAGGTAGTGGTAAAACTACATTATTAAATATAATGGCAACTATAGATACCCCTACATCAGGAGAACTTTTTATAAATGGTACAAATCCTACAAGATTAAATGAGAAAAATATTGCTCTGTTTAGAAGAAAAGAACTAGGTTTTATATTTCAAGATTTTAATCTGTTAGATTCTTTATCTATTAAGGAAAATATAATATTACCACTTGTATTAGAAAAGGTTAAAGTACGTGAAATAGAAAAGAAAGTAGAAGATATCGCAAATCTTTTAAATATTAAAGATATTTTAAATAAAAAGCCTTATGAAATTTCAGGAGGGCAGCAGCAAAGAGCAGCTTGTGCTAGAGCACTTATCCATAATCCTTCTATAATTTTGGCAGATGAACCTACAGGGAACCTTGATTCTAAAGCATCTCAGGATGTAATGGAAACTTTAACAAATTTAAATACTAAAAAACAAGCTACTATAATGATGGTTACTCATGATCCTTTTTCTGCAAGTTTTTGTAAAAGAATAATTATGATTAAGGACGGAAAATACTTTTTAGAAATTGTGAATGGGGGAAATAGGCAAGCATTTTTTAAAGAAATTATGGATTCCCTTTCACTTTTAGGAAGTAGATCAAATAATTATACACTGTAGGAGGAAGATTAAAATGACAATTAATAATATAGCTATTAAAAATATTAAAGGAAATTTAAATAAATATGCTATGTATTATTTGAGTAATGTAATAGTCGTAACTATATTTTTTATATTTGCTAATTTTATATATAATCCAGGTGTTAGTAGTGGAAATATTAGTGACAAGACTATAAGTGAAGTTGCCAGTAAACTAATGTATTTGTGCGAGTTTGTAATAATAATTTTCACTTTTATATTTTCAAATTATTCAATAACTACTTTTTTAAAGTCTAGAGAAAAAGAATTTGGACTTTTATCAATGTTTGGTTTAACTAAAACTCAAATAAGACGATATGTCATGTTTGAAAATATAACAATTTCAATTGTTTCTATTATAACAGGACTTTTCTTTGGAACTTTATTTTCAAAATTATTTTTTATGGCTATATCTGTAATTTTAGACTTGAATACAGAAATTCCATTTTCAATATCAAGTAAAGCTGTAAAAATAACAATATTAAGCTTTTTAATACTTCTTAATCTGATAAGTTTTATTACAAGCTTTAAAATAAAAAATAACAATATTGCAGAATTATTAAAAGGTGAGAGAATACCTAAGACAACACCAAAGTTTTCTAAGATAAAGTCAATACTTGGCATAGTACTTATAATTTCTGGATATATTGTAGGGATATTTTCTGGCACAGCTATTATAGCTACAATGATTCCAATACTTATAGTTGTAATAATAGGAACTAAACTTTTATTTTCTCAGTTTAGTGTGTTTTTCACAAATAAGCTTCAAAATAATAAGGGTGTTTATTATAAAGGGATAAATTTAATAACATTGTCTCAAATTATATATAAATTAAAAGATAATGCAAAGGTATTGTTTATTACTTCAATACTTAGTGGAATCACCCTTGCATCAGCTATATCAGTTTATTCTTTGCAAAAGGTAACTCTATCTTCACTTGAAGAAAATTGCCCACAGGATATAGGAATTATAGAGCAGGGTATAAATTCTCATAAAGTTATAGCTAATGGAAAAGTTGAAGATATATTAAAGAAATACAAATTTGATATAAAATATAAAAATAAAATAGAATTAATAAAAGGAAAAAACAATGATAAAGTAATAGAAAGTAAGAAAAGTACTTACGGTATAAAAATAAATAAAACTGATTTTAATATAATGTCAGAAAATAGTTTTAACGAACTTGCAAAACAGTATAATAAGAAATCTTTAGATTTAAAAAATAGAGAAGTAGTAATATATACCTACGATTTAACTAGTGGTATAGCTAATGAAAAAATAGAAATTCCTTTTAAGAATCAGAAAACTTTAAATTTAAATATTGATGGTAAAGTAAATAGTTTTAACATATTAGATAATTTAAAAGGTGGAGTTATAAATGCAGATAGCCAAAATACTAACACTATAATTGTTAGTGATAGTGATTTTAAAAAGTTGTGGAATAATGTTTCAGATGATAATAAACTTATTTATTATGGATATAACATCAAACATAATTTAAAGGCTACTAATGCAGTAACTGAAATAAAAAATTCAGTTACAAAAGGTCAAGAAGCATTCTTTACTGAAAGAGTAATAAGTGCAGCAGGTTTAATGCAATTTTTATCTGTACTTTTATTTATAGGAACTTTTATAGCAATGATATTTTTTATTGCGACAGGAAGTATATTATATTTTAAAATGTTTAATGAAATTCAAAAAGATAAACAAGATTTTATAGGACTAAAAAAGATAGGTGTTACACAGGAAGAAATAAAAAGGATAGTTAGTATTCAAAGTTTTACAATGTTCTTCTTACCACTTACAGTTGCAACCCTTCATGCTGCCTTTGCAGTAAAATCTGTAGGACTTTTATATACAAAATATTTCATATTTATTGCAGGAATATATTTAGTTCTACAAATAATATATTATCTATTTGCTAAATGGATGTATGTGAAACAAATTAATAGTTGGAACATTTAGTTGTTTTATGTACTTCTTATATAGGTATTAATTTAAATAACTAAGAAAATAAAAGCAATATGTTTTTTATTGTTAGAATCTATAAAAGTTTCAGGTTATGCCTGGAACTTTTTATATTTATAGATAATAAGTAGTTCACCATTTATAATAAAAATTATATTATAATATTGTAAGTTTTTATTTTTAAAATTATAGCTTTAAATAAAAATTTAAAATTTGGAGTGAAATTTATGTTTGAACATTCAAGGCCTGCATGGATTGAAATAAATTTAGACAATTTAATTCATAATATGAAGGAAATAAGAAGAGTTGCTAAAAGCAAGGAAATAATAAGTGTAGTTAAAGCTGATGCATATGGACATGGTGCCTCAGAAATAGCTTCCCTTTTACTTGAAAATGGAGCCAATAGATTAGCGGTAGCAGTCCTTTCAGAAGCACTAGAATTAAGAAATAGTGGTATTACAGCACCTATTATTATTTTAGGCTACACTCCACTGCGATATGATGAAAAAACAATATGCAACAATGCTGAAACCATAATAAAAAATGGTTTAGAGGTATCTGTAAGTTCATATAAATATGCGGAGCAATTATCTAAGAAAGCACAACAACTAGGTAAAGATGTAAAAATTCATGTAAACATTGATACAGGTATGGGAAGATTAGGATTTTTGCCTACAGAAGAAAATTTAGAAAAAATATATCAAATAAGTAAATTACCAAATATAATATTTGAAGGATTATTTTCTCATTTTTCAACAGCAGATGAAAAAAATAAAGATTATACTAACGAACAATTTAAAAAATTTTTAGATTTTTATTATAAACTTAAAGATAAAAATGTAAAAATTAATATAAAGCATATTGCTAATAGTGCTGCTTTAATAGACTTACCATATACGCATTTAGATGCTATTCGACCAGGTATAGCTCAATATGGATATTATCCTTCATCAGAAGTTAATCATGAAAATATAAATTTAAGACCAACAATGACATTAAAGACAAATATTGTTCTTGTAAAAGACATTAAATCAGGTGAATCCATTAGTTATGGAAGAAGATTTAGAACAATAAGAAATAGCAAAATAGCTGTTCTTCCAATAGGCTATGCAGATGGATATGAAAGAGAATTATCAGATAATGTTTATAAAACTCAAGTTATTGTGAATGGAAGGCGTGCACCTATAGTAGGTCGAATAACTATGGATATGTGCATGATTGATGTAACAGATGTAGGTGATGTTAAAGTTGGTGACGAAGTTATATTAATAGGGGAATGTAATGATGAAAAGATTGCAGTAGAAGATATAGCAGATCTATTGCATACAATACCTTATGAAGTAACCAGTAGAATAAGTAAAAGAATACCAAGATATTATATACAGAATGGGAAAATAGTGAAAACGTCACAAATAAATAAAAAAGTAAATGAATAATTATAATAAATATGAATTTGTATCTATTATATTATGATTATTTTATATAAATATGAAAAGCCATCATAAGTGAGTGATGGCTTTTATTTATTTTATACTTATAAATTCTTCTATTATGTATATTTATTAATATATATGTTCAAATATACACATTAATTTAGTGAGCTTAAGATGATTAATAATATTTCTAATGTCCAAATCTACAGCAGTGTAAACGTTAAAAACAGGTTATGAATTAACTTAAATTGTTTTTAAATACTGATTTTATATTCAAGTAGATTTAAAAGTTTGCTAAAGTGTAAATGTAAACATTTTAATAAATTTTTAAAGAAAGGAGAGAAATATTATATACGGAATAATTATTGATTTTACAATTTTTTCAACTTAAATTCAAGCCTTTATGTAAAAATTATAGGTTATATTTAAACAAAATAAAGCTATGTTTAAAAAGGAGATGTTATTAGTGAAAGATTTAATAGTAGACAAAATGCAAATGTTCGCCAAAGCTATAATTGTTCCCGTATTATTTTTGCCTATTGTAGGTGTAATTTTGGCTTTATCTTCTATTTTAAGTAATCCATCTATTGTAGGAGAAAGTGGGTTCCTAATGAACATAGGTAAATTCATTAGTAGTGGACTTTGGCCCATTATGACAAATTTAAGTATTATTTTCTGTGTGGGAATAGCTATGGGATTAGCAAAAGAAAAGAAAGCAGAGGCGGCACTAGTAGCAGTATTTTCATATTTAGTATATTTGGGAGCTAATAGCCAATGGCTTACTCTAACAGGAAAGTTAGTAGAATATAAGATTCCAGCAGATTTATATGGAACTGGACAGACTCTACAACTAGGATTTCAAGTAATAGACATGGGAGTTTTTCTAGGAATGATTCTTGGTGTGGTAGTGGCAATTATTCATAATAAATATTGTAATAAGGAATTCCCAGGAGCCTTTGGATTATATGGAAATACTAAATTAGTATTTATAGTTTTAACTCCTATTACATTAATATTAGCAGTAGTGTTTAGTTATATTTGGCCTGTAGTAGCTGCTGGTATTAGCGCGTTAACAGGTTTTATAAATGCAGCTGGAGCTATAGGAGTATTTTTATACGGATTTTTGAATAGATTCTTAATTCCAACTGGATTACATCATTTAATATGGACACCATTTTCTTACTCTAACATTGGAGGGGAATTGGTTATAAATGGACAAAAATACTATGGAGCTTACAATATATTCTTAGCACAGCTAACTGACCCATCTATAAAGATTTTTGATCCATCAGCAAAATATTTACAGTATGGTATGGTTAAAATGTTTGGATTGGCAGGAGCAGCCTTAGCTTTTTATAAAACATCTAAACCTGAAAACAAAGTTAAATTAAAGTCTATTTTGATACCAGCAGTAGCAACATCAATATTAGTTGGAATCACAGAGCCTTTAGAATTCACATTTTTGTTTGTAGCACCATTTTTATGGGTAGTGCACTCAGCATTGGATGGTATATTCGAAGCTATAGTTTCATTATTAGGAGTTAGAACCTTTGCGGCAAATGGATTTATAGATTTTATAGCTTATAATTTACCAGCAGGAATCGCTAAAACTAAATGGCCTATATTCATAGCTGTTGGATTAGTACAATTAGCAGTGTATTTCTTTGTATTTAAATTCTTAATTAAAAAATTTAATCTTAAAACTCCTGGTAGAGAGGATAAGGAAGTAAAGTTAGTAACTAAAAAAGATTTTAAAGAAAATTTGGCTAAATCTTCAGGAGAGGTTGCTGCATCTAAAGATTCAGATTTGGCAGGGATAGTAGTTGAAGCCTTAGGTGGGAAAGAAAATATAGAAAGTGTTGATAATTGTTTTACACGTTTAAGGTTAAAACTTAAAAATATAGATCTAGTTGATGAAACAGCTTTAAAAGGAACTGGAGCAGCTGGGGTAATAAAGAAAGGTAATAACGTTCAAGTGATATATGGACCAAAAGTAAATGGAATTAGAAATATAGTAGATAAATATCTTGGTAATTAATATTAGAAAAATTCAAAACGAATTACTATTTAACTTAACTTGTTTTTTTATAAGGCTTTTGTATTTAAATAGACTAAAAAGTTTGCTAAATTATAATCATAAACATTTGATATCAAAAATTTATGGTACAAAGAAAATTGATGAGATATCCTTAAAAGAAATTGCAACATATTGCTTAATAAATAAAAATACTTTTTAAATAAGTACCTAAAATTAAGCAAACAAATGAAGTTAAGGATGTAGTCAAAACAATTAATGGTAAATAATTTATAATATGAAAATAAATACAAAATAAAATTAGAAAGAAGGAATAACTATGAAAAAATTCTCAGTAACAATAGCCGGTGGTGGAAGTACATTTACGCCAGGAATAATATTAATGCTGTTAGATAACTTGGATAAATTTCCTATAAAAAAATTAAAGCTATACGATAATGATAAAGAAAGACAAGAAGTAGTTGCTGGAGCTTGTAAGGTTATTTTAAAAGAAAAAGCACCAGAAATTGAATTTTTAGCTACAGTAGATCCAGAGGAAGCTTTTACAGATATAGACTTTGTTATGGCTCATATAAGAGTAGGTAAATATGCAATGCGTGAATTAGATGAAAAAATTCCTTTGAAATATGATGTACTTGGACAAGAAACTTGTGGTCCAGGAGGAATGGCTTATGGTATGAGGTCTATTGGTGGAGTTATTGAAATACTCGATTATATGGAAAAATATTCACCAAATGCATGGATGTTAAATTACTCTAATCCAGCAGCAATAGTTGCAGAAGCTACTAGAAGATTAAGACCTAATTCAAAGATATTAAACATATGTGATATGCCAATAGGTATAGAAGTACGTATGGCAGAAATTTTAGGATTAGAGTCAAGAAAGGATATGTCAGTTCGCTATTATGGACTTAATCATTTTGGCTGGTGGACAGACATACGTGACAAAGATGGAAATGATTTAATGCCAAAAATAAAAGAACACGTTTCTAAACATGGCTATGTAGTTGATAAGGGAGACAGCCAACATATTGAAGCAAGTTGGAATGATACCTTTGCTAAAGCAAAAGATGTATATGCTGTTGATCCAGATACATTGCCTAACACTTATTTAAAATATTATTTATTCCAAGATTATGTTGTTAAACATGCTAATAAAGAATATACAAGAGCAAATGAAGTAATGGATGGAAGAGAAAAATTTGTATTTGGAGAATGTAGAAAAGTTATAGAAAAACAATCTACAGAAGGTTGTGAACTTCACATAGATGAACATGCTTCTTATATAGTTGACCTTGCAAGAGCTATAGCATACAATACAAAGGAAAGAATGTTGTTAATTGTAGAAAACAATGGTATAATTGAAAATTTTGATCCTACAGCTATGGTTGAAGTACCTTGTATTCTTGGAAGCAATGGACCAGAACCATTATCAGTAGGTAAGATTCCACAATTCCAAAAAGGATTAATGGAACAACAAGTATCTGTAGAAAAGTTAGTAGTTGAAGCTTGGATAGAAAAATCTTATCAAAAATTATGGCAAGCTATTACACTTTCTAAGACAGTAACTAGTGCATCTGTTGCTAAGAATATTTTAGATGATTTAATTGAAGCAAATAAGGATTATTGGCCTGAATTAAAGTAGTATTTAGAGATAATTTATTATATTTTTTATAAAATACGAGATAATAGGAACAATCAAAAGAGACTGGCAAAAGTAGGTTAAAACCTATTTTAGACAGTCTTTTTTGAAAATTATACATTTGTAATAAAGTAAAAACTAAAACAGTTTATATATAGTTAAATAAATTATAGACTACATAGATTATATATGTATTGTGTATAGAATAAGTAAAAAGTTTTGTGTAGTAATATACACGAGATATTATTAGGAGGAATTAAATGTTTAAAAAATTTAAATCTTTTTTATCTAATGATAAATCAGATATTCAACAAGAAAATTTAAATGAAGTATTTGTAAGTCCTATTTCTGGAGAAATAATAAGTCTAGATGATGTTCCAGATGAGGTATTTTCACAAAGAATGATGGGAGATGGGTTTGCCATACAACCTGAAAATGGAGATGTATTTTCACCAGTGGATGGAACGATTACAGCAGTTTTTCCTACTAAACATGCTATCTCTATAAAAAGCAAATCCGGAGTTGAGATTTTAATCCATTTTGGATTAGATACAGTTAACTTAAATGGAGAAGGTTTTCAGGTCTATGTTGAGGAAGGAAGTGTAGTAAAGGCAGGGGAGATCTTATTAAAGGTTAATATCGAGGAAATAAAGAATAAAGTGCCCTCTGTTGTTGTTCCTATAATATTTATGGAGCTTAATGGAAAGAGTTTTAGTTATAATATTGGAAAGGTTGCGGCTAAAGAACAGAATGTAATAACCTTAAAATAACATCTTGTTAATTTTTATAAAGTATATGTACATATTTTGAATTCTAACTATGATAATTATATATTTTAAGTTTATTAGTTTATAAAAATTTCTAACACATGTTCCTTTGTTATATTTATTTTCTAGTATTTAATAAATGTATTACTTAATATTTTAGTAATGAAAATATCTATAGGTAAGTAGCTTAGTCAAGTAGTCATTACTTTTAATTCAGCAGAATGTGAGATATAATATAGTAATGCAATTAAAATAATATTTATCAATTAAATAGTAAGGTCTTTATAACAGAGGTGAAGTATATGAAGTTAGATATTAGTAAGATTGTAGATAAATATCACTTAAGCAAAGTAGAAGAGAATATATTAATTTATATTATAAATAATATAGACCATGTTAAAGAAATAGGGGTAAGAGGAGTAGCAAAGGAACACTACACCTCTACTACCACTATTGTGAATTTAGCAAAAAAAATAGGGTATTCTGGATTCTTAGATATGTATTATAATTTAAGTTTTACTTTGAAGGATAAGAGAAATTATTTTAATAGCGGAAAAAATAATAAATATTATGGAGTAGAATTAGAAGAACTGTTAGCACTAATAGAAGATAAAGATATAAGTGATTTTATAGATTTATTAATAAAAAATAAAAATGAAGTTATATATACTAATGGGTTAGCATTTTCATACTTTATTGCACAATATTTTACTAGAAAACTTATAGTTCTTGGTTTTAAATGTATTTATTCTGAAGCATATGAAAGTTATGATGTAAATGCTATAAAAGCTAAATTACTAATAGCTATTTCTAAATCAGGTGAAACAGATTTTATAGTAAGGGCTTCTGAATCTGCTAAGAAAAATGGAATAAAAATAGTTTCTTTTACAGGAGAAGCAGAAAATACATTAGCTAAAATGTCTGATATTAACTTTAAAATATATGATATGCATACTATAGATGATCGGAATAAATTGTCTAATTCATTCTATCCTAATACATTAATGCTATTTGAATTTTTAATAGGTAAATATTTAGAAAGAATTAAAGTTGATTCAGTTTAATACCAAAAATTTAGTATTGGATTTCATCATAATGTTTTATTTCATTGGTATATTTTTTAATCTTATTAAGGAGATAAGCTTTGTATTTTTATCGAATCCAATATGAAGTTCTTGTCCATATTTATCAAGATCAGTTACCCATCTTACTTGTTTCATATAATCAACTTTTCCAGTGCCATAGGCTTTAATAACATCATTATATGCTGATTTTAAAGTGATATCTTTTGATAATACTAGAGTGCTTTTGCATGAATCTTTTACCTTTTTTATTTCAAATTCCATTTAATAAATGGGTTGTTTAATATTAAAATAACTTGTTTTATATAATAAACTGTGTTATTCTTAATAAGAACTTAAATTAAGAGTAAATAATGTAACACAAATATATTTCAATTAGTACTTAATAAATATAGTATGGTGATATCGAAATTTTATTAGTGGGTTATTACAATGAATTTAAGAATAAAATTTCGGAGGTACACATTATATGAATGGTACAGTAAAATGGTTTAATGGAGAAAAAGGATTTGGATTTATTACAGGAGAAGATGGAAATGATGTTTTTGCACATTTTTCTCAAATAAATTCAGAAGGTTACAAATCACTTGAAGAAGGTCAAAAAGTTTCTTATGACGTTGTTAAGGGACCAAAAGGACCTCAAGCAGAAAATATCACTATTATTTAATTAATGAATATTTTACCCCTTGAATAGCTAGTCTATTTAAGGGGTTTTTAGTTGTTTATAAATCTATACAAGATTTGTTTCAAATATGAAAAAATTATCCTAAGTTTTAGTAGCCTATTTAAAAATATGAAATAAACTTACAAGTTGCATAGGCTATTTAAAAATATTATAATTTATACTAATACAGGAGAATATATACCAAGAAGAAGATTTACTATTAGGGATGAAATAGGCTATTGTATGAAGAAATACTTTTTGTAAGGGAAGAAAGAATTTTAGAATATACAGAGGATTAACGTGAAATATTAAAAAATTAAATAATGAACAGGGGAGATTATTTATGGATGATAAGAATGTAATGTCCTACAGCAAAGAAGAGCTAATACGTAAAATATTGGAAAAAGATAAGGATTTAAAAGGCAGTAATATTGATGAAGAATTATTTCATGAACTTATTAGTGGTAAGATTTCAAAGAATATAAATAATGCACATGATAACAATTTAACATTAGGACAAAGAACTGCTGATAAAATAGCTACATTTGGTGGAAGTTGGACCTTTATAATTACTTTTGGTGCAGTATTATCGATTTGGATTATAGGTAATGCTGTTATTCTAAGTAATAAATCATTTGATCCATATCCTTTTGTATTTTTGAATCTAATATTATCTTGTCTTGCGGCTATACAAGCACCAATAATAATGATGTCACAAAATCGTCAAGCGGAAAGAGATAGATTAACTGCTGCAAATAACTACCTTGTTAATTTAAAATCTGAAATTATAATAGAAGATTTGTACAATAAAATTGATATGTTAATAGATCAACAGGAAGAATATAAAAAAAATCAAGAAATATTATTAAAAAAAATAGAAGAATTAAAACCTAATTAATTTATAATGACTTTATTCTAAATGATTTTGAAAAGGTTTAAAGATCTTATAGATAGATGTAGAAAAAAATAAAGCCTCCAATGAAAAATGAAAGTAGATTTGTCAATCCAAATAAGTAAAATCTTATTGAGATGATAATTTTTGTATTTTTATTAAATTCAATATAAAGCTATCATCCAAATTTACTGATATCTTCAATAAAATTGGAAGTCCATTCTGCTTGTTTTATATAATTAACTTTTGGAGTATCATAAGCTTTAATAACATAGTTATATGTTGATTTTAAGGTAATGCCTTTTGATAATAAAGCAGTATTTTTTATAAACCTATCCTTTGTTTGCCATTAAAACTATAATTTTACAGTAAAAAGAATTTATAAAACTATTGACTTTAATTATAGTTAGAACTACAATAGTTACAACGGGAGTGATAATAATGAAAATAAGCAGTAGATTTTCTGTAGCAGTTCATATTTTATCCATATTATCTATGGAAGATAAAAACTTATGTACTTCTGAGTGGATAGCAGGTAGTGTAAATACCAATCCCGTTGTCATACGAAGAGTAATGGGAATGTTAAAAAGAGCCGGTTTAGTTAATGTTATAGCAGGCACTGGTGGAGCTTATTTATTAAAGGATTTAGATCAGATAACATTGCTAGATGTTTATAGGGCTGTAGAGGTGGTGAAAGAGGGAGAATTATTTCAATTTCATGACTCACCAAATATAAATTGTCCTATTGGGGCAAATATCCAATCTGTTATGGAAGGTGTTTTGTTAAATGCCCAAGAAGCTATGGAACAGGTATTAGAGAATGTAACCATGGAATATATAGTTACAGGTATAAGAAAAAAAATTAAGAAATAAATCAATTTTTTTTATAATTGGTGTAACTTAGAAAGTTACAACTACTTATTAAATTCATAACTTGTGGAAATAAGTTAATTATCATAGATGAAAATTTTTTTAGAATTGTTGTAATTAAAGTAGTTACAACAAAAAATAGGAGGTTATTAAAATGTCATTAAATATTAAAGTATATTTTGATTTTGTTTGTCCATTTTGTTTTTTAGGAGAGGAGAGTTTAACTGGATCCATAAAAGGAAAGGATGTAAATATCCAATGGATGCCCTTTGAATTAAGACCAGAGCCATCACCTAGAATAGATCCTTGGAATGATCCTTCAAAATTAAATGCCTGGAATAATTTCATTGAACCCATAGCTAATAAGTTAGGAATAGATATGAAATTACCGAAGCTTTCACCTCATCCATATACTAACTTAGCTTTTGAAGGATATCATTATGCAAGTGAGCATGGAAAAGGAGATGAATATATTAAAAGAGTTTTTAAGGGATTTTTCCAAGAAGAATTAGATATTGGAAAAATTGAGATATTAGCTAATTTATCTGAAGAAATAGGTTTAAATAAAGAAGAATTTATAAAAGTTTTAAAAAACAGAAAATATAAGGATAAGCAAGAAAAAGCATTAAAGCATGCTTATGAAGAAGCTAATATTACAGCAGTACCTACAATGATTATAGGTGATGAAGTAGTTCAGGGTAATACTTCAAAAGAAAGTTTAGAAAAAATAATAAATAAACAATTAATAAAAAATAATTAATTTTATAAATGGAAGGAAGAGATATTATGAAAATTGCTTTAATTGGATCAACAGGAAATGCAGGAAAGGTAATATTAAAGGAGGCTCTAAACAGAGGACATGAGGTTATCGCTATTGTAAGGGATGTATCAAAGATAAAAGATACTAATGAAAATTTAACTGTAATGCAAGGAGATATTTTAAAATTAGATACATTAGAGGATAAATTAGGGGAAGTAGATATTTTGGTTAGTGCTTTTGGACCTAAGGTTGGAAAAGAAGATACATTAATAGAAGCAACTAACAATCTAATAACTTTAGCTAAAAAATTAAATGTTAAAAGACTTGTAACAATGGGTGGAGCTGGAAGTTTAAAAGTTCAAGGAGACGTAGAATTAGTCCATACAGAAGGATTCCCAGAGGATTGGAAACCAATAGCTTTAGCTCATTCAAAATCTTTAGATATATATAGAAATGAAAAAGAAATAAATTGGACATATTTAAGTCCGGCAGCATTAATATCACCAGGAATAAGAACAGGAAGATACTCTGTTGGAGATGAATATTTGGTTGTGGATGAAAAAGGAGAAAGTAAAATTTCTTTTGAAGATTTTGCGGTAGCTATGGTAGATGAAATTGAAACTCCTAAACATATTAGAAGTAGATTTACAGTAGCATATAAGTAAAATACAGATTTAAAAGTGAAGATATTATGTTTAGTATCTTTATATAGACAATAGTATATTAATAAAGTAAATAAAATGTAATGAGCTTGTATATTGATATTCACAAAAATAAGAGAATAAAATATAAAAAATATCACCCCAATTTAAGCAGTTTCCTTAACATTTACAGGTAAAACCTATGATAGTTTTGTCATAGGTTCTTATTTGTATGAAAATGATTTAAATTCAAATAAAAGAAAATATGACTTTAAATGATTATAAAATACAAATAACAATTTTTTTTGTAATTTTAAGTTAAGATTATAATAACTAGTATCGATATTTACAGTGAATATTTAAAATAAATTTAATTTAAACTGAAAAGGGGCGCATGAAATGGAGAAAACTTGGAGTTTTAGTTTTGAAAAAATACATAAGGTTAATTATATAACTATATTTGCAATGTGTTTACTTATGAGTCTAACCACTATGTCAATGACTAACTTTGTAATAAATATAGATGAATTATTCCCCTTTATAATAGTAATTATAGTTTCAACAGTAGTATATTTTTTAAAGCTAAAGGATATGACAAAGGCAATAATCTTTAGTTCAGTTATAATACTTTCAAACTTTGGATATTTTTTATTAGGAAATTTTAACGACAAAACTATAGCTTCTGATATATTAGTTTTTATTGCAGGAATTATATGTGCAACATTATACTTTAGAAAAAACTTGTTAGTTATAAATGCAGTTCTCTTAGATACATGTGTTATAGTTTTGTTTTTAGTAAATCCTAGTAGTATTTTGAGTAAAAATTTTTCATTTTCAAACATGTTAAATTTTTTTGTAATATTAAATGGTGTTATAATTTTAATTTATTGTCTTACTAGTTGGGGTGGCAATCTAATTCAGTCAGCAAATAATAAATCTTTAGAAAGTAAGGAGTTACTTGATAAATTAGATTTACTTTTATTAAATATTAAAGAGAGTACTACCGATTTAGATAATAATATAGATATTTTTTCTGAAGATATTAACCTTGTTAATGCCACTAGTGATGATATAAGCAATACTATGGGTCAAATAAATATTGGAGTTCAAGAAATAGTAGAGAGCATTTTAGGTATAAATTTAGGAATAGAGAAATCTAATTCTTCACTAGACAAGGTGAGAAATATATCTAATAGAATATCTACAACATCAAATGAAATGAAGGGAAATGTTATTGATGAGTCTGAAAAAATTAACTCTATGAATAGCACTATGAAAATGATAAAAGGCGCGGTAGAGGTATCTTTAGATACAGTAAATACATTAAAAGGTAGTATTGATAAAATAAATTGTGAGATTAATAGTATTTATGAAATTTCAGCTCAAACTAATTTGTTGTCATTAAATGCAAGTATAGAAGCTGCTAGGGCAGGTGAATATGGCAAGGGATTTTCAGTAGTCGCAGAAGAAGTTAAAAAACTAGCTCAGCAAACAACTGAAATAGTAAAAAATATCTATGAAATTATTACAGAAATTAATCTTATTACGAATGATGCAGTTATTAAGGTATCTGAGGGTAATACAGCCGCAGAAGAGGGAACCAAGGTTGTTGATAATGTTTATACTTCTTTTGGTAAAATTCAAGAGTATTTTGAAAAAATGAGTGAATATTTAGATGAAGAACATAGATTTGTTGAAAATGTAGTAGAGAATTTTGTTCCTATAAAAATGGAGCTTGAGGGAATAGGAAGTATTACTGAAGAACATTCAGCGTCCACAGAAGAAATCGAAGGCATAATTAGGGAGCAAGGTGAAAAGATTAGTTCAATGGCATCAGCTATAGAGGAAATTAAAACATTAAGTAAAAATCTAAAAGACCTTTCTTCCAATAGGTAGGATTAAGTAAATTTATAAAAAATAATGCATTAAAATATTATACTTTTTAAAAGTGATTTAAGGGAAAAATAGGACTGTACTGGGAAAATAGTATGGTCCTTACTTTATGTATTTATTCCTAAAATAGAACATAATAAAGTTTAAGATTATGATATAATTTAGTTTAAAATAATAAACTTTACAAATACTATTTATTAATTTTTAAATTATTTATGGAGGCAATGTAATGGACATATCCAAGTTTATTCAAAATAAGGGACTTACAGAAATAGAAATAGAAGTCCTCAATTATATGATAGATAATATTAATTATATAAATAAGATGGGAGTAAGGGGAGTAGCAAAAAATAATTTTACATCAACATCTACTATTATGAGATTAGCTAAAAAACTTGGTTATTCTGGTTTTTTAGAAATGCAATACAATTTATTATCTTTAACTAAAAATGAATTAAAAGATAATTTAAATGATAGTAGCTTCATAGAAAGTCTAAATATGGATAGCCTATTAGAAGAAAATAGTAAAGAGGCAATTAATGGTTTTATAGATATTTTATTTAATGATGATCATAAGTTTATTTTTATATATGCAAATGGTTTTTCTGGTATTGTTGCAGAATATATAAATAAGAAACTTCTAGTTATGGGTAAGAGATGTATTTTGTCTAATGGGACAGATTCTATAGGAGTATTTGAAAATAATTTAGATTTTATAAGTGCCATTATAGTAATATCTAAATCTGGAGAAACACCAATGGTATTAAATAAGGTTAAAACAGCAAAGGAACATAATATTAAGGTTATATCTTTTACAAATGAGCGGGAAAATAGCATAAGTAAGCTTTCTGATATAAGATTTAAGATTAAAGATAGCAATAAATTAGATGATAGAAATTTAATGCCAAACACATTCTTTCCAAAGGTACTTGTTTTAATAGAGTTATTAGTATATGAATATTATAAAAAGAAAAATAGTAATGTTGAGTAACGTGTTATCTAAAGAGGTAACACGTTTTTTACATAGGAAAATCTATATACATATAGATATCTAATTATTATAATGTGAAATGTAAATGGTTTCTCAAAAATAAATAATGGGGGTTACGATGATGAAAGAAAAGATATTAAATCAATTACAAAACTTTTCTAAAGGAATGTTTGTTCCTGTATTGATATTACCAATAGCCGGTATAATAATTGCAATAGGAAACATTTTAACAAATGCAAAACTAGCAGAATACCTTCCATTTTTAAAGAATGGAATGGTATTTGGATTAGGAAAAATGTTATCTGGTTCACTAGTTTCAATTTTAACTAATTTAGGAATTATATTTTGTGTTGGTCTTGCAGTAGGACTTTCTAAGAAAAAGAAAGCAGAAGCAGGATTTACATCACTTTTAGTATTCTTAGTATTTATAAACGCAATGAACATTTTTTTAGAATTAAATAATAGATTAGCACCACAAGATGCCTTAAGAGGATCTGGTCAAACTATGGTTTTAGGTGTTCAAGTTCTTGATATGGGAGTTTTCTTAGGAATTATTTTAGGTATTGTTGTTGCTTATATACATAATAGATTTTGCGAAAAAGAATTTGATGGAGCTTTTCAAATTTATGGTGGTTCAAGATTAGTATTTATAATATTAATACCTATTACTGTTTTTTCAGCAATAATATTGAGCTATGTCTGGCCTTCAGTACAATATTTAATTTCAAGTCTTGGTAATTTTATAACAGGAGCAGGAAACTTTGGTATATTTACTTATGGTACTTTAGAGAGATTACTTATTCCTACTGGATTGCATCACTTAGTTTATACTCCATTTTTGTATAGTCCTTTAGGTGGAGTGGCTGAAATAGGAGGAAAAGTATTTGAAGGGGCAAGAAACATATACTTTGCAGAAATGGCTGATCCTAATATAGCAAAATTATCAGCATCAGTAATTTGGGATGCTAGAGGATTGTCAAAAATGTTTGGTTTAATCGGTGCATGTTTGGCTATGTACCATACAGCATTACCAGAGAATAAGTCTAAGATAAAGGCAATTTTAATTCCAGCTGCGGTTACATCAATATTAGCAGGAGTAACAGAGCCAATAGAATTTTCATTTATGTTCGTGGCACCAATATTATTTGTTATACATGCTGTTTTAAGTGGATTGGGAATGGTGGTATTAAATATTCTAGGGGTCACAGCTATAGGACCAAATGGGCTAATAGACTTCTTATTATATAATATACCTCTTGGAGTTGCTAAAACAGGCTGGCCAATGTTTATCTTAGTTGGTTTAGGACAATTCGTTATATATTATGTTATATTCAGATTTTTAATAGTTAAATTTAAACTTAAAACTCCAGGAAGAGAAGAAAATGGAAATACAAAGTTATATACTAAAAAAGATTATAAAGAAAAGTCTAAAGTAAGTGCAAAATCAGGAGATTCAAGTATTGCACCAGTTGTAGTAGAAGGCTTAGGTGGTAAGGATAATATACTAAAAGTTGATAATTGTTACACTAGATTAAGATTAGTTGTAAAAGATTCTTCATTAGTTAATGAACAATTATTAAAAAATGAAACAGCTGCAAATGGAGTAATAATTAAAGGAGAAAACGTACAGGTTGTCTATGGTTTAAAGGTTACAAGTGTAAGAAAGAACGTAGACGAATATCTTGGAATAGAATCAAATTAGAATAAAAAATTCAGTTAGGGGCTGTCGCATTAAAAAATTTACATACAATATATTGTTTTGCAAATTTAAAGTTAACACAATATATTGTAGGATTTATT
>Ga0129306_1001850_pt1 | contig 21453 bp, 7 predicted proteins | sample P827metagenome_FD_94438 | JGI IMG/M metagenome (GOLD analysis project Ga0129306, IMG submission 94438) | Capybara group fecal microbial communities from Wisconsin, USA - P827 metagenome | ecosystem: Host-associated > Mammals > Digestive system > Large intestine > Fecal | place: USA: Wisconsin... | reverse complement strand
GCGGGATGCGCCCGCGCCGAAGGCGTCGGGTTGGGTGAGCGCGTAGCGCGAACTGCGAAGCAGCCGCAAGGCCCCGCGCGACGGACCCCCTGTAGGGTGGCCCTGTAGTGAACGGATCGCTTGCAGGGGGTTGCGTCGCTCCGCGACGCAGGCGCATACACATATACGCCAATATATGCGCTATGCGCAGATGCGGGCACTTTGCTGCATCCTTGCATAAATCGCCCGTTGCACCCATCGGCACCCTCTGTCGCCATTCGCACTTGTGCGATTTGCAAATTTTGTGTATAATGTCATCGTTCACCGGGGGTACACCACAAATGAGAGGTACGACGATGAAAGACATAACTGCCCGTATTTGCACAGAGGTGGGTAAAACTCTAAGTTGTCTTAGGGGAGTTTTGGCGCGGGGCGCGCTGCTGGCGATTTGGGCCGCAGCGTGCGCGGCGCTTTCTGCGCGGGCGGACGACCTAGCCATTGCGCCGGACGTGCTGCCGGTCGCGACGCAGATGGTCGCCTACGCGCAGACCTTCACGCCGAGTGGCGGCTCGGGGTCCTACAACTGGTCCGTCGTCCCGTGGACCTACGAGACGGCCGAGCCCACCTACTCGGTCGGCGCGAACGAGACGCCTCTCTGGGACGGCTCGCAGATGAAGGGCAACACGGCCTACAAGCTGCCGTTCACGTTCCCCTACTGCGGCACGCAATACGACACGATCTACCTGGACAGCCACGGCTTCTTGATGTTTGATCCCAACTACAGCTCGTCCGACTATGCCTACAAGAGCTATCTCTCCTACGGCTACACGGGTCTCGCGGTCCTCTGGAAGAACTCCGCCTACGCGAGCGGCTGGGTCGATACGAGCGTGGAGGGGCAGGTCAGCTTCCGCTTCGAGATGTCCTACGAGTCCGGCGACACGACCTACACCTGGGCGCACAAGACGACACTCTATTCCGACGGGCGTATCCGCTTTGCCTACCGCCAGGATGCAAACGACAGCGTCCCGGACAACTTCGCCATCGGACTCGCGGTCGGCAACATGAGGGCCGACTACAGCTACGCCAGCCTTCCGCTTGCCGGCGACGGGGACGCGATTCCGTCGAACGACTTCGTGTTCATGACCTACGGCATTGCAGAGGGATTCTCCTGGAGCAGCTCTTACTACGATTATTCGACCTATCAATACGTTCCGTGCCTTTACGGACAAAGCAAAACGGCCGGGCCGGTGCCTTTCGCGCTGAAGGTGACAGACTCCAGTGACGGTTCGGCGGTCACGAACTTCTACGACTTCGTCATCGTCGAGAACCCCGACAAGGAGCCGGTCATCGACGCCGTTTCGCCCGTCACGACGAACGTCTTCCACCAGCTCTCCATCGGCGACACGATGGACTTCCACGTCGATGCGCACGACCTTGCCGACGGTCCCTTCGACATCAACTGGGTGTTCTACCGCTCTGACGGCCAGTATTCCGCGTCGACCAATATCGGCACTGGCGCGGACTTCACGTTCACGGCGGCGCGCGAGCTCTATGACTTCCAGTATTCGAGCGGCGAGTCGGTTCTGAAGTGCATCGTCTCCGACGCCTTCTGGACGAACACCGTCACGTGGCGCGTCTCCATTCGCCGTGACACCTACATCGACGCTACCGCCGCGGAAGACGGCAACGGCACGGAGGCAAGCCCCTACAACAATCTCCGGGATGACTACCTCAAGTTCGGCGACAAGATCATCATCGCGCCCGGTCGCTACGAACTCGACTACATGAACCTCGGCAGCAAGGGACTCCAGTTTGTTTCGACGGGCACCATGGACGACACCACGATCGCCTTCACGAGCGGCTACTCGCTTTCAGGCAACTACGGCGCAAGGGCGTCCTTCACGGGATTCACGTTCGAGAACGTTCAGGGTGCCAGCTACGTCAACTTCACGAGCTGCTCGCTGAGCGGAATCAAGAGCCGTGACTACGGCATCCAGGACTGCGACCTCACGGGCTGCTACGTCTGGGGCTGCTCCGTTTCGCGCAACCTCTTCACAGACTGCAAGCTCAAGGACTGCACAGTCGCGGGGAACGAGTTCACCGCCACCGTGGACGAATACGGATATCTCGGCGCGATTGGCTCGGGTTGCAGGATCGAGAACACGATCGTCGTCAACAACATTGCGGACGACGGCACAGAGGCGAACTTCAACACCGACGAGTGGTCCGCGCGAGAGATGTCCGCCACCAACTGCTGCACGATTCCGGCGATGACGTCCTACGGCCCGGGCAACTTCGAGGCGCATCCGTCGTTCGTCTATGCGACGATGGGCGACCTCAGGCTGCGCGCCGGGTCCGCGTGCCTTGCGGACAACCCCGCGAACAACACGGGCGCGTACAAGGGCCCGGGCGTCGAGGGCTTTATCGTCCATGCATTCACCGACCCCGTGCGCGGCATACTCTCGGACGGATGTGACTTGCAGATTGTACCAGCGGGCGAGACGGCCTACGTCATGGTCAAGCCGCTCACCGACCGCGCGTTCCTCGGCTGGGTGACGAACGGGGTTGAGGTCGCGGGCGCGACGGAAATTGAATTCGCCATCGAAAACATCGACTGCGACTACGAGGTGGAGGCGCTCTTTGAATACAAGGAGTTCTATGTCAATCCGACCGAGGAGGACGACACGGGCGACGGCAGCGCCGCGCAGCCGAAGCGCACCGTGGCCGCCGCCGCCGCGCTCGCGATCGACGGCGAGACGATCCACCTCGCGGAAGGCACATACGAGCCGTTCGCATTCAAGGACAGCAACTGGAACGGCGAAATGTATGTCTCAGAGACGCGAGCGCTGACCTTCATCGGCGCGGGCGCGGGCAAGACCATCATCGATGGTGGCGGTACGAACACATGCGTGCGTCTGACCACCAACATGACGCTCAAGAACGCGAGCCTCGTCAACGGCACGCCGAAAGACTATGCAGGCGGTGGCTTCTGCGGCGGAACGCTCGAGAACTGCGTTGTCTCGAACTGCATGTCCACGTCTCGCTACACCTGTTACGGAGCCGTATACGAAGCGACCGTCGTGAACTCGCTCATCGTGAACAACGTCAACACGAATTCGACATACAGCGGCCGCGCGGGTGGCGTGAACAAGTGCAAGGTTTACAACTCGACGATAGCAAACAACCTTTCCACCGGTTATCCCGGCGGTGCCTACTACAGCCACCTCAAGAACTGCATCGTCTACGGCAATACAGCGAGGTCCGGCTATTCGGAATACAACGAAGTCATGAGTTGCCAGAACGAGTCGCTCTCGACCGGCGTTTCGGACAGCATCGCGGCGCAGTCCAACCTCATCGGCGTCGATCCGTGGTTCGTCGACGCGGCGAACGGGGACTGGCGCCTGATCGCGGGCTCGCCCGCCATCGACGTGGGCGAGAATGTGCCGCAGGTATCCGCTCCCGGCGCACTCGATCTCGCTGGCGAGCGCCGCATCCGGAACGGCATCGTGGACTACGGCTGCTACGAGGGCGGCGTCGTGACGGCCAAGCCCGCCGCGCCCGTCGCGACCGGCACGAGCGCCAAGGCCGCGAAGGGACTTCCGTTCGTTTGGTCGGCAGTTCCCAATGCTGCTGAATATCGCATCTACCGCGGAACGAGCGACAATGTCGCGTCCGCAACGCAAGTCGGTACCACCACTGCTACAAACTACCTCGACCTCGCCACGACGGGTGGCACGGACTACTTCTACTGGGTTTCCGCCTGGAACTCGCAGTTCGGCGAATCGGAGAAGTGCGGGCCCATCGCCGTGACGTCCTACGCGGACCTCAAGATCGAAACGGCGTCGCTCCCGGCCGCGACCGAGGCCGTGCCCTACAGCGTGCAGCTCGAATGTTCCGGCAACGTGGGCACGGCGACGTGGAGCCTGCCCTATGCCTTCGTGACGCGCTCGGAAAACACCTTTGCCGCCGCGACGGGCGTACTTGTGGATGACGACTGGCCGACGAGAGACGGCTCCTACCAGCACAACCCGATCATCATGCTTCCGTTCACGTTCACGTGGTTCGGCGAGCAGTACGACAGAATCCGCCTCTCGGAACACGGCGCAATCGCCTTCGGCGACACCGGCAAATCCCTCTCGTGGTCCTACTACGCCATCGACGAAACGCCGAAAATCGCCGTCCTCGAAGGTGTTTCCGGCTGGGGCGACTACACGACCATCTCGGAAATCCGCGTCGATTCGCAATCCGACTACGTGAAGATCTCCTGGAAGGGTAAGAGCGACGGCTACACCGCCGAGTTCTCCGCGACGCTCTGCTCCGACAACACGGTGCGCCTCTCCTACGGAAGCTGCCGTGGCGGCGGCTACATCGCCTACTCCAACGGATCGGACGAGTCGGTCGTCGAAATCCTCCGCAAGCGCGCGGACTTCTCCAACATGGACGACATCGTAATCACCGGCCTCCCGAACGACAGCGGGCTCGCGATTTCCGAGGGCGGACTGCTCTCTGGCATCATCGACTTCGCGGGCACATATCTGGTCTCCGCGCTTGTCACTGATTCCGCGAACGGCGACACCGCCTACAAGACCTTTACGCTCACCGTGAACGCGAACGCGAACACGCGTCCCGTCATCGACGCGGTCACGCCTGACGAAGACGAGGTGCTCGTCCTCGCGGGCGACAGCCAGGCGTTCTCGGTCGCGGCGCACGACCCCGAAAGCGCGGCGCTCAGCTACAGCTGGTATCTCGACGACGCGCTCGTCTCGACCGCCGGCGCAAGCTGGACCTTTGCCGTCACCGACGCAGACCTTGGACGGCATACGCTCGTGTGCGAGGTGGCCGACGCGCTCTGGACCAACGGACAGGTCTACGCCGAGTGGGAAGTCTCCGTAGCCCAGAAGCTCTACGTCGACGCCGTCAACGGCACGACGAACGGCACGGGAACGGCCGAGTCGCCGTTCAAGACCCTCCAGCAGGCGGAAGGGTGGATCGGCGGAGGCGAAACGGTGTTCGTCGCGCCGGGCACCTACGCGCCGATCCGCGTGTGGGGCGGCGGTTTCGCCCCCGTCACGTTCCGCGCGACGGGAAGCGCTGCGGAGACGATCATCGACGGCGGCGGCAACAAGGTCTGCGTGGACGACTACCACTGCTCGAAGAACTTCACCTTCGTCGGCTTCACCCTGCGCAACGGCGGGGACGAGGATTATGCCGGCACGGCGTCCTACGGCGTCAACCTGAAGGACTGCGTCGTCACGGGCTGCAAGAGCTGGCGCTGCACGATCTACGGGGCGGACGTCGAGAACTGCCAGATCTACGGCAACACGGCGCTTCGCCACGGTGCGGCCGTCGGCTTCTGCAACGTCGTCAACAGCCTCATCTACGGCAACACGTCCGGCGAAACCGGCGTCGTATACCGCTCCACCCTTGACCGTTGCACCGTCTACGGCAATACCGCCCTGGTCGGCGGCGGTCTGGACGGCCTCTCGACGGCTGACCACTCGATCGTCTGGGGCAATACCGCGACTGCTGACGCTTCCACGGCCAACTACGAGCCATCGACGAACGGCGTGCAGTTTACGTACTCCTGCACGACTCCGCTGCCGGAAGGCGAAGGCAATATCGCGGTCGATCCGCAGTTTGTGAATGCGGCGGGCGGCGATTTCCACCTCGCGAACAGCTCGCCGTGCCTCGAGGCGGGAATGGGCTGCTACGCCGAGGGCGGCGGTGAGCCGGTCGTCGCGCAGTTCACCGTCACATTCGACGCGAACGGCGGAACATGCGCGGAGGCGACGCGCACGGTCGCGAAGGGCAAGGCCGTCGGTACACTGCCGCAAGCGACGCGAGCGGGCTACACGCTTAAAGGCTGGTACACCGCCAAGTCCGGTGGGACGCAGGTAACTGCGGCCACCACAATTACGAAAGACATTACTTTCTACGCGCAGTGGACTGAGATTCCGACCTACACGGTCACATTCGACGCGAACGGCGGCACCTGCGCCACGAAGACCATGAAGGTCGCTCAGGGCGAGGCAGTCGGCGAACTGCCAGAGGCGACGCGCGACGGTTTCAAGCTCGCCGGATGGTTCACAGCAAAGACGGGCGGTTCGCTGGTGACCGAGGCGACGACAGTCACCAAGAACATCACCTACTATGCGCGCTGGACGGAATACTACGAGCTTACGATTGAAGATGGCGTTCTCACCGGCCTCACCGGCACCACGCCCGCGACGATTGACGTGCCAGCCACGGTGACGGGCTTCGCCGCGGATCTCTTCAAGGGCGTCGCGAAGATCACCGCCGCGACGGGCGGCGCGAACGTGACCAAGTGCGGCGCGGGTGCGTTCCGCGACTCGGGCATCTGGAAGGCTGCGCCGAACGGACCGGTTGTGGTGTGCGGTGTGCTCGTGGGCTACAAGGGGACTGTTCCCGCGACGGTCGATGTGCCCTACGGCGTGAAGGTGATTGCGGACGGCGCGTTTGCGAACGCCGCGAACCTCGTGACGGTCTATTTGCCCGACTCGCTCGTCTCGATCGGCGCGGGCGCGTTCGCCGGCTGCGCGAAGCTTGACGACGTGGACGGGATCGAGGACGTCGCCTCCGTCGCGGCGGACGCCTTCGAGGGCACGCTTTACGCGACCTTCCGTCTCACGTGGTCCGGCACGGTCGTGACCGGCTTCAAGGGGCCGTGCCCGGCGGAGATCGTCATCCCCGACAATGCCACCGGCATCGGCATCGGCGCGTTCCAGGGCCAGACGGAGATCACGGCCGTGACGCTCGGCGCGAACGTGGCGACCGTGGGCGCGAACGCCTTCAAGGGCTGCACGGGTTTGGGAACGGTCGCGATAAATTGCGAACCTCCCGTCCTTACCACCATCGGCGTATCCGCGTTTGAGGGCTGCGCCGCGCTTGCCGCGATCGACCTGCCCGCGAGCGTGGCCACCATCGGCGCAAGCGCGTTCAAGGATTGCACGGCCATTACGGCCATCCACCTGCCCGCTTCGCTCACGACGATTGGCGAATCCGTCTTCGCGGGCTGCACCTCGCTCGCGGCGATCACGGGCGGGGAGGGCGTAGAGGTCATCCGCACCAGCGCGTTCGATGGCACGCCGTGGTACGCGGCCGCGCCCGCCAGCGAGTTCGAGGAGGTCATGCTCGGGCACGTCCTCGTGCGCATGAAGGGCGAGGTCCCCGCCTCGTACGAGATCTCGACGAACGTCTGGATGGTTGCGAACAACGCGTTCGCGGGCGTCACCACGCTCTCCGACCTCTACATCGGCACGGAGGTCGTCTCGCTCTGGGACCGTGCGTTCGCGGGCTGCACCTCTCTCGGCAGCGTGACCGTCCCGAGCGGCTGCCGCGAGCTGGGCGACTACCTCTTCGAGGGCTGCACGTCACTCACCAACGTGTTCTTCCGCGGCCACGCCCCGACGAACGACGTGCCGCACGTCTTCGCGGGAACGCCCGCGACGCTGACGGTGCGCGTCAAGGAAGGAAGCCGCGGCTGGATCGCGCCCGGCTCTGATTCCAATGAGCGTCCCGCCCGCTGGCCGAACAGGACGTTTACCGAATCGGGAAGGACGCAACCCGTCCCGGACGACCTCAGCCGCGCACTCTATTCTCCGGCGGCGGGCGAAGCGATGCCGGGCGATGCTGTTTACAGCGTTATCGTTGACGGCACGATCACGAACGACACGACCTGGGCCGGCGGCACGGTCTATGAAGTCCAGCGCGATCTCACCATCGACGCGGGAGCGACGCTGACGCTTCAGCCGGGTGCGATCGTGAAGTTCGGCAGAGGCTGCAAACTTACGGTCGTTGGAATGCTTGAGGCGCAAGGAACGTCGTTTGAGCCTGTCGTGTTCACGTCGTTGAAGGATGATGCGCACGGCGGCGACACCAACGGCGACGGCGCGAGGTCCGATCCATTCGGTGGCGACTGGCGCGGCATAATGGTCGGCGGTGATTACTATACTTACGAAAGAGGGTGGGTATATGCGGGCGATGTCAATCTCGCCTACGCGAAAATGATGTATGCCGGCGCCGGCAATGAGACTGGCATTATCGAGACGAAAACCCCCGTGAGCACACTGACGATGACTGGGTGCCTTGTCGCGCATTCTTCGGCGGACGGAATCTGGAACTGGGGCGGAAAGATTTTCGCCAAGAACTGCGTGGTCGTCGATACCGGCTGGGCGAGCGCGCCCTATCAGGGAACAACCAACGAATACGTGAACTGCGTGTTCTACGACAATAATGTCGGAATGTGCCATTGGAGCGGCTGGCGCGGGAGTCCCGTTTACCGGAACTGCGTGTTCGCCAAATGCACATACGGATGGTGTGAATTAGGAAGCGGTAAATACGGTGATCCGCCGCATAGCAAACTGGGTGGGGGAAACAACAATGTTTCCGTCGAGAACTGTCTCTTCTGGAATGCCCCCGATGATCCCGGCTTGCATTCTTGCGGTCTTGCGGGCAAGAACGGAAACCTGTATGGAGACCCGCTGTTCCTCGATCCCGAGAACGGGGACTTCCGGATTTCGGTCGAGTCGCCGTGCGTGGACGCGGCGTATGGCGACGTCGCGCCGGAGCTGGACTACTACGGACAGCCGCGCATGGACGTGTCGTTCGTGCGCAATACGGGTTCGGCGAACGCCGAGGGCGTGTTCCCCGACATCGGCATCTACGAGGTGCCGGGCACGACGGAGCGTCCCGTGATGAATCTGGAAGTGGAGAGCGTGTCGTTCGCGCCCGCGAGCGCCGCGCCGGGTGAGACGCTGACCGTGACCTACACGGTGAGGAACACGGGCAACACGGCCGCGAAGGGATCGATCCGCGACGTGGTGCGCATCAAGTCCGCCGCGAACGGCGGCACGATGACGGCGGGCACGGCGACGCAGCTCTACGACGTGGGGACGAACGAGACCGCCACGTTCACGGCGCGCGTCGCGGTGCCGTCAGCGCCGGCGGGCGAGTGGCTCGTGGGCATCGACGTGAACCCGAACCGCGACGTGTTCGAGCAGAACTTCTTGAAGAACGCGCTGTGGACGGAGGACGCCGTCGAGGTGACGCTGCCGGAGATGACGATGGGCATGACTGGGAACGCCGCCGTCCCGGCGGCGACAACGGTTGGCTATATGCTCAAGGACGTTCCGGAGGAAGGAGGCATTGTCGTTATCACAGCCGCCGGGACGGCGGCTCTCCCAGTCATCGCGCGCGTCGCGACGGGCCACATGCCGACGCCGGCGATGAACGATGCTGTTGCGGTCGTGATTGACTCAAGGACGGTCGCGCTGGTGATTCCGCCGCATGCGGCGGGCGAGGCGGTGTATCTCGCCATCGAGAACAGCGGCATCACTTCCGCGACGGTCGACGTGGCGGTGCAGCCGCTCGCGACGGAGCTCTGGGCGGTGTATCCCGAGACGGCGGCGAACGTGGGCGACATGGGCTTCACGTTCACGGGGTCGGGTCTCACGGCCGAGAGCGACTTCCGACTCGGCGGCATCCGCGCGAAGAGCGCGACGGCGATTGACTCCGCGAACGTCTATGCGGTCTTCGACGTGCAGAACATCGCAGCGGACCGGTATTACGACGTGAGCGCGGACGGCAAGACGATCCGCGACGCGGTGTATGTCAACAAGGTGGCGAAGGGGCCGATCCTGGAGGCGAAGCTGGAGCTGCCGGAGCGCACGCGCGACAACCGCGTCTACACGGGCTACGTGGTCTACGAGAACAAGGGCGACACGCAGATGAACGCGCCTACGTTCATCATCAACATCGCGGACGCGGCTTCGACCAACACCGTAATCGGCGCGTACGACGACGACGACGACAACCTCACGCTGCAGCGCGTGCTAATCGTCGGCGTCGGTTCGTCGCATCCGGCGGGTGTCCTGAAGCCCGGCGACTCGGGTCGTCTGCCGTTCAAGTTCAAGCCCGTCGGCAGCTACCAGTTCAAGCTCGATTCGCGCTACACCTCCGACGAGGTGGCGGATGCCGTCACGCGCATGAACCTGCGCGGCGGTCCGGTGCGGTTCGACGGTTCCTCGGCGCGCGGCCTCGCGAACCTCATCAAGAAGGGCGAAGAGGCTGCAGCCGTCTCCGGCTGGCTCTTGGACAGCCGCACGCGCGAGCCGCTTGCAAACGCGGGACTTGGGTTGATGTTGCAAACGGGGAACGGGGAACAGGGAACGGGGAACGGAGAGGAGCCGTTCGTCCGGACGGCGACGACGGACGAGAACGGCTACTTCTCGTTCGAGCAGCTGAGGGACGGCGCGTACCAGCTCTCGGCGGACGTCGGCTACGTGCTCGTCACGACGAACCTCATTACGGTGACGGGCCAGGCGGACGTCAACGGCTACGAGGCGACGGCGCTTCCGCCCGGCGAGGTCACGGGCTACGCGATGTCCGACGACGGCAATCCGATCCAGTACGGTGAGGTTACGCTCTATGCGGCGGCGGGCGACATGGTCGGTACGACAGTGAAGACCGACGGCTACGGCGCGTACCGGTTCACGGGGCTTGAGGACGGCGCGTACACGGTGTACGCCAAGCCGTTCGAGTCGTTCAGGGGCGTGATGGTGACGAACGTCGTCATCGAGGCGTCGGGCCGCGAGCGGCGCATCGACATGGAGCTGAAGCGCACCGCGCGCGCCTACGGCACGGTGACGATGTACGGCGGCGGGACGGCCGTGGACGGCGAGGTGCGCCTCTACGACGACGAGGGCAACTTCCTGAAGGCGGATGTCGCGACGAACGGCGTGTGGGAGGCGGCCGGCATTCCAGTGGGCGAATACTCCTTCGCGTATGTCTCGGAGGACGGCGCGCTCGATTCCGCGCGCGTCGTGGCCGCGTTCGCGCAGGGCGACGAGCGTGAGATCGCGCTCACGGCCCGGCCCGCGATCATGTTCCGCGCGTCCACGCGCTTCGGCGCGATCAACGTGGACGCGGGCGAGACGCTTGCCGTCCGCTTCGCCGCGACGGGCTACGCGAACAACACGAACGTCGTCGCCGTCCAGTGGGACTTCGGCGACGGCGAGCCCGTCGAGGTGGATGAAGTCGAGACGACGCACACCTACGCCACGACCGGCTACAAGACCGTGCGCCTGCGTCCGAAGTTTGCGGACGGGACGTACGGAGACTGGGACGAAACGGAGAACTACATTCTCGTGAGCGCGCCGGTCGAGACGATCTACAAGGCGAACGCGATCGTCCTTCAGGGCTTCGACGACGCGGGCGCGGTGACGAACGCGGGAACGCTCGTCGTGACGGGAGTCGGCACGAACTGGCTGGAGCTTGCGGGCACGGGCGGCATTCCGCTGGAGGCGGGCGTCGTGATCGCCGGAAGCTACACGAACGCCGAGAACGAGGCCGACTGGTTCGTCCGCAAGGTCGTTGCGGTCAGCGGCGATGCGGGCGGATGGCGTCTCGCGACGGAATACGGCGACGAAGACGATCTCTACGAGCAGTACTGGTCTAACTGGGGGCTTGGGGCAGTTGAAGATGAAGATGCCGGACAGCAGTCGGGCCAGCAGCACAGCACTGGTCGTAGGATCCTCCTTTCGTCGTCCAATCCGTCTTCCAGGCGGCTTCTCGGCGAAGGCAAGAAGAAGGGCTTTGGCGACAGGGCGAAGAGTTTGCTCCCGAAGATCTACGGCGAAGGCGGCGTCACGTTCAACATAATGTGCTCGCCGGACATCTCGTGCTTCTACTCGTACTACAGGCTCAACATCAAGGGCACGAACTACGTCACGCGGCGCTTCCGCGACTACCACGAGATGGTGCCGGAGGTCTACGGAGACATGCACCGCGAGCTTCGCATCTTCGGCGACGCGTCGCTTACGGCTAACATCGACATCTCGGCTGAGTACTCGGGCGGGTGGAAGAAGGAGTACCAGTACGACCTTCTGCCCAAGGTGATGAAGGCCGCGCCTCAGGCCGCCAAGGTGATCCCGCACTTCACGATCAAGGCCGAGGCGGCCGGGAAGATCGGAGGATCGCTCCACGGCGAAGCGTCGATCAACGGATACATCGACATCGGCTTCACGAAGGAGACCGGAAAGAAGATCCAGTGGCACAAGCCGGATCCGTTCAAGGGCCACGTCGACATGTCGTTCGAGACGGCCGGGGAGAAGGAGGCGGCCGGAAAGCTGCACGCCTCCGTCGGCGCGGGCTTCGGCGTGACGATGAAGGTGTTCGAGGTGCTGTCGGCGACGGCGGACGTGACGTTCAGCGCGAAGGCGGAAGCCGTGATTCCGTCGAAGGGTCCGTCCAAGGCGTCCATCAACATCGGCTACGACACCGAGATCGCCATGAACTTCATCGACTTCAGCTGGCTCAACGCCGACTGGAAGGTGGGGCTCGACTGGTCGATCGAGGGTCTGTCGTTCTGGGGCATGGAGTGGATTTCGCCCGAGCCGTCGTTCATCTACCGCCAGCCGCACGAAAAGGAGTGGCCGGCGCGCATCACGGTGACGGACCGCTCGAAGACGGGCACGTTCGTGCGGAACAACGGGCGCACAGAGGTGCTGCCGATCTCCAGCGTTTCATGGGACTACGGACAAGGCCAGACGTTCAGCTACGACAAGTCGCAGATCGATAACGGCACGTACAAGCGCCACCGCATCATCGAGTTCCAAGAGGAAGGCGAATACACCGTCTCGCTGAACGTGCAGGGCGGCATCATGCCGAACATTTTCCCGTGCCAGAAGAAGATCAAGATCAAGAAGCCCGAGGAAGACGAGATAGAGGAACAGACGAAGATCCAAAAGGAAGAATGGTTCAGCGAGCCGCAGAACACCCAGCAGTCCTACGACCCGAACGAGATGGCGGGGCCGTTGGGCGTGGGCGAGCAGCGCTACGTGAAGCCGGGCGAGCCGATGACCTACACGATCTACTTCGAGAACAAGGCCGACGCGGCGATCGCCGCGCAGGAGGTGTTCGTCGACAATGTGCTTAGCGAGTACCTCGACTGGAGCACGTTCGAGATGAAGACCGTCTCCGTCGGCGGACAGATACTCGACGGACTCGACGGCTGGAGGGCAGAGGACATCGCCGCCGCGGGCGGATCCGCCGCGACGGAGATCGACCAGACGAACGGACTCTACAAGACGCGCGTGGAGGTGCAGTACGACGCGACGGAAGGCATCGCCTCCTGGTACATCCGCGTCGTTGACGCGGCGAAGCGCGCGGCGAATGACGGCGAGTGCTGGCCTGACGATCCCGACGCGGGCGTGCTGCAGCCGAACGTCGTCTCGCCGGAGGGCGAGGGCTACATCGTCTACAGCGTGAAAGTGCGCGAAGACGCACCCGCGAACGCGGTGATCGACAACTCGGCCAACATCGTCTTCGACCAGAACGCCGCAATCGTCACCGACCCGGCGTGGTGGAACACGGTTGCTGGCAGCGACGTTGGCTTTGCGGACGCCAAGCTCGAGGCCGACGAAGGCGATTCGGTCAAGGTGAGGGTCATGGGCGGCAACATTGACAAGGCGTCTCATGTGCAGCTGTACGTCACGTACAACACGGCCACTTCAGCGGACCTAGATCTTGCGAACGCCGCGCTCGACGGCGTGACGCCGAAGGGCGGGCTGAAGTTCCCGCTGACGCTCAGCTGGGCGAAGGGCGAGATCGGCGAAAAGGTGATTACCATCCCAGTCAAGACCGACAAGACGGTGGAGGGCGACGAGTTCTTCACGCTGCAGCTCGCGGCGCCGAACGGCATGACCGCCGGCGATGCGAGCGTCTTCACGGTGACGATCCACGACACGACCGTGGCGGCGGGCAAGGAGACGCTGCAGGACGCGGTGAACAACGCCGTCGTCAAGATGTCCACGGCCGGCAAGGGCAAGTGGGCGTACTCGTCCGTCGGCACGGGCGACGAGTCCGAGCCGGGCAAGACGGCGTCCGCCTCGGCGGCATCGCCGGCGCTCAAGGTGGGCGAGACAGCCGACCTCAAGGCTGGCGCCGTGAAGGGGAGCGGCACGCTGTCCTTCGACGTGCGCGTGGCGAACGACGCCCTGGAGGGCGATTCGCCCGAGGCGGCGGACGGTGCCGCGAAGACAGTGCTGACGCTCTTCGACGGCAAGGTCGCGCTGCTTGCCTGGACGAACGAGACGGACTGGACCTCGGCATCGTACACAGTGAAGGAGGAGAAGGCGACGAGCCACGCCTTCATGTGGCAGGTCGTCCAGGGTGCGGACACGAACGCGCGCGCCTATGTGGCAAACGTCGTTTGGTCGCCCGCCGACACCGAGATGCGCGCGATCACGCTTTCCGTCGAGCCTGCCGAGGGCGGCACCGCCGCTGGGTCGGGCGTCTATCCCGACAAGACGAAGCTTTCGCTCGTTGCCACGGCAAAAGTGGGATACGAGTTCATCGGCTGGTACGACGGCGAAACGCTCTTCGACGCGAAGGCGAAGTCGTCCGTGACCATCACGAACGATCTCGCGCTCACGGCGCGGTTCGAGAAGATTCCGTATATCCGTGGTCTCGCCGACCCGGCGGACGGCGGCAAGGTGTCCGGCAGCGGCCTTTGCGCGAGGGGCAAGAAGGTGACGCTGAAGGCGGCCGCGAACAAGAACTTCACGTTCCTTGGCTGGGCGAAAACAGTGAATAGTGAAGAGGGAATAGTGAATAGTTTTGTTGCCACCACCCCAACGCTCGTCATAGACCGTACGGCCAAGCCGGCGGCGGACTCGAAGACGTCCACCACGATCACCAACGTCGCGGAGGACGTCACGTACTTCGCCGTGTTCAAGAGCGATCCGGAGATATTCGTGACCGTCGACGCGACCGACGGGACTGGCGCGGAGCCGACCGGCAAGGGCGCGGGCAAGTACGTCGCGGGCACAATCACCGGCATGGGCAAGTACGCTCCCGGAAAGACGAAGATCGCGCTGAAGGCTGCCGCCAACAAGGGCTACGTGTTCGCCGGCTGGCTTGACGCAAATGGCGAACTGCTCACCAAGGACGCCACGTACACGATTGCTGCGATGGGCGAAAGCGACGTGGAGTACACGGCGAAGTTCGTGACGGCCGACGAAGACAAGGCGAGCATCACACTGGAATTGACCATGAGTGCGGAAGCCGAAGCTTTCGGCCTCTCGACCAACGAGATTGCCAGCGTCACGAACTTCTGCGGCGTGGCGATGAACTGGCGGCTTGCTGCGAATGGACTCTCGGCCACCACGATCAAGGTGGCGGGACTGCCCTCAGGTCTCAAGTTCACGGCGAAGGACATCATGAAGAAGGGCTCCAAGACCGAGGTGGAGATACCTGCCAACACGATCTACGGCGCGCCGACGGCGGCGTCGAAGACGGACAAGAACGGCAACGTCACGCCCTCGAAGGTGGTGTTCACCGTCACGACGGCGGGCAAGTCCACGCAGACATTCGCGATCAACCTCTACATTGCCCCGCTGCCCGCCTGGGCCGTAGGCACGTTCGACGGCGCGACGTATGCCGGCGACAGCGTCGAGGCGTCCGGCCTCGTGCAGGCGTTCACGGTTGCCGTGAACGGTAAGATCAGTGGCAAGCTGCTGCGCGCCGACGGCACTTGGACGCTAGCTGCCGACAGCTTCGCCTCGTATGATGCCGAGAACGACGCCTATCTCGCCACCGTGATCGGCAAGAACGGCAAGCTGCTCGAGACCAATGAGGTGACGGTCGCGGCAAGCGGCGTCACAGGCACGACCCTCTCCGAGGCGGCCGTTACCTGGACCGCCTACCAGAACCTCTGGAAGCGCGCGGACACGAAGGCGGACATGCCCGTGATCAAGAAGGACATCAAGGTTGACTATGAGCTTGTGCCTGGCGACGCGAACAATAAGCTGACGCTCACGTTCAAGAAGGACGGCGCTGTCGCGTTCGCGGGCAAGGTCGGCGGCGCGAGCGTGAGCGGCTCGTCGCAGCTGGTCAACGACGGCGAGGGGTGGAAGGTGACGCTCTACGCGCCAGCGAAGGGCGCATTTGCGGGCTTCTCCACGACGCTTGCCGTGGCGCTCACGCTCGACACGCAAAACATCGTCACGGGTATCTCCATCGGTGGCGGCGATGCGCCAGCTGGCTTGGGCAGCTGGTTCACTGGCGAGTTCAACGGCTATGGAGACGTGCAGTTCCCGCTCGTGGGCGGCGACACGGAGTTCCTGAACGGACTCTTCGCGATCAACGTGGCGGTGAACCTCGCCTTCACCGGCACGTTCACGGGCACGGACGGCTCGACCGCTTCCTTCTCCGGCACGTTCGCGAGGGACGGTTCCTCGTATGTGGCGACCGGGGTATCGATCACGGTGAAGGGCAAGACGATGTCGATGGGGCTCATGTGTGATCCCCAACCGTACGCTGGCAGCGACGAAGGCTTCGGCGAGATAGGGGGCGGAAGCGAGGACGTGCAGGACGAGCCGTGCATCGCCCTCAACTGCGCGTGGCAGAACATCTGGAAGCGGACCGATCTCGCGGCGGAATGGAAACCGGCGTTCGCGGCAGGGACGGAGAAGACGCTTGACTTGCAGGATACCTGGCTCGCAGACCTTTCCGTCGGCGATTCTCTCACCTACGCCTTCGGCGCGGACGGCGCGGTATCGATCACCGGCAAGATCTACGGCGAGAGCGTGAACGCGACGGCGACGCTGGATTTGGAAGGCCTGGACGGCAGCAGCGGTACGATGCACTGCAACTTCTTCTTCCTTGCCAACGGGCATCTCTACCAGCAGCAGTTCACTTTCCCGCGTCAAGCCACCGTTACTGCAACCGACATAACGCTCGACTCCTTCGTCCGCATCGACTGAGCCGGGGCCCTCCTCCCGAAGGGCCTCCCGCCGCACGCCCGCTGCGTGGAGGTGCCGCGCTAACCGGCCGACAGGGGGTTGCTCTTTTCCGCTTTTTCGTCTATAATGTCAGCAAGGTCGGTGAATGCCGGCTTATCGTTAACCAAAAAACCAAGGAGAACAAATGGGCAAATTCGAAGTCAAGACATCCCCGAAGGGAGTGTCCTTCAACCTTCTGGCGTCCAATGGACAGGTCGTCGCCACCTCGCAGGTGTACAAGACCCTCCGCACCGCCAAGATCGGCATCGCCTCCGTCGCGAAGAACGCGCCGGTCGCCGCGATCGAAGACCAGACTGTGGACGGGTTCGAGAAGAAGGCCATGCCCAAGTTCGAGGTCTACACCGACAAGGCCGGCAAGAGCCGCTTCCGCCTGAAGGCCAAGAACGGACAGATCATCGCCGTCGGAGAGGCCTACGAGTCGCTCAAGGCGTGCCTCGCCGGCGTCGAGTCCGTCAAGAAGAACGCCGTCGACGCGAAGATCGCCTGACGGCGCTCGTCGGTGCGGCGGGTCCGTTCTGCGCGAGTCGCGCGGCAGATCCGCCGCGCCGTCGCATATTGAAAACCAAAAGGGGACATCATAGAAATGAAGAGACTTATTTTCGCCGCGGCGTTTGCAGCCGCGCTGGTTGGATGCGCAACATCGCCGTGCGCAAAAGATTCCGGGACGACTTACGCAAAGGACGCGCTGGCTCCGTACGTGGCGAGCGGAGAACTTCCGGGCGCGGTGAGCATACTCTACAGCGACGGCGTGAAGGAGACCGCGTGCGTCGGCTACGCGGACGTCGCGAAGAAGCGTCCGATAACGGCGGACGACGTGTACATGCAGTGCTCGCAGACGAAGGGCTTCTGCGGCGTGACGGTGGCGAAGCTCGTCGAGGAGGGCAGGCTCAATCTCGACGATCCCGTTTCCAAGTACCTGCCGGAATTCGCGACTCTCTGGGTTGAGGAGAAGACTAACGAGGACGGAGTGCGCAGGCTCGTGCGCGCGAAGAACGCGCTCACGGTGCGTATGTGCCTCAACCACACTGGCGGCTTTCCGTTCGAGATCTCGGCGAAGCAGAACAATATCAAGGGCGGAGGATGGTCCGGCGGCGCGCCGCTCCGTCAGACCGCCGCAATCGCCGCGGCCTCGCCTCTCCTGTTCGACCCCGGCACGAAGGATCAGTATTCCAACACCGGCATCGACATCGGCGCGGCTGTCGTCGAAGTCGTCACGGGGATGAAGTGGGAGGACTACCTCAAGCAGACGGTGCTTGATCCGCTCGGCATGAAGTCGACCTGGTTCTGGCCCACCGACAAGCAGCTTGAGACGCAGATCGAGATGTACGAGTGCAAGAAGGGCGCTCCCGCCGAATGGAGGAGCGAGGACGGATGGGAGCAGCGTCCGTACAACGACGGACACGTCTTCGCGTCCGCCGGCGCCGGACTCTGGACGACGGCGAACGACCAGTACAAGTTCTACAAGATGCTGATGAACCTCGGCGTCGGAGACAACGGCGTGCGCATCCTCAAGGAGGAGACGGTGAAGTCCATCCTCGCAGTCTCGACGCGTCCGCAGGGCTTCGGCGGCTACTCTCTCGGACTCTCCGCGCCGAAGCCGGAGGAGGACGGCGAGAATGCGTGGTTCGGACACGGCGGCGCGTGGGGCACGAACTGCTCCGTCAACTGGCGCAAGAAGCAGCTCAAGCTCTGGGCGGTCCAGCTCGTCGGCGGACCTCGTCCGTGGGACAAGGCGATGGAGGAGGCTTCGTCCAAGTTCTTCGCCGCGGCCGTCGACTCCAGCGGCGTTGACGCCTACACGGGCCGCGTCAAGTGACGCCGGCCCCAACACAGGCGCGGGAGCTTTTGGTATAATATGCGCCAAAAGGTTCTTTGATATGACGGCGACACGCAGACAGGCCCGCGAATGGGCGATTCAGATGTTGACGGCGGCGGATCTCAATCCGCCCGCCGACATTCCGCAGTTCATGGTTTCCTTCTGGGAGGAGCTCGCCTCCCTCGACGAAGAGGAGGGCAGGGCCGAGCCCAGGGGGAAACTCAAGGAGTTCGCGGAGGCGCGTGTCGTCGGTGTGCTTTCCAATCTCAAGGAGATCGACGACATACTCGTCCCTCTCCTTGACAACTGGGATCTCTATCGTCTCGGCACCATCGAGCGCACAGTCCTCAGGATGGGCATCTGGGAGATGAAGTGGTCCGACGTTCCGAAGCCTGTCGTCATTAACGAGGCGATCGACCTCGCCAACTGGTTCTCCAGCCCCAAGTCCCGCACAATCGTCAACGGCGTTCTCGACAAGTTCGGGAAGCAGGTTCAACGGGTGAACGGTTGAAAAGTTGAAGGCCTGCGCATGGTTTTCAACGCAGAGGAGCGGCGTGAGTAGTGTGAACGAAGAAAGCGAGTTCATGTACAGGGCGCTCAAGCTTGCCGCGCGCGGGCTTGGGCATACGCGCCCGAATCCCGCCGTGGGGGCTGTCATTGTCAGGAGCGGCAGGATCATCGGCGAAGGCTGGCACAGGAAGGCGGGGAAGGACCACGCCGAGGTCGCCGCGATTAAAAGCGCAACGAGGCGCGGAGAGAAGTCGCTGAAAGACGCGACGATCTACGTGTCGCTCGAGCCTTGCTCCAAGCCGGGACGCGTAGGCGCGTGCACCGATGCGATCGTCGCCGCGGGGATATCTCGCGTCGTCTTCGCGATTCCCGATCCGAATCCCAAGAATCGCGGCAAGGCGAAGCGCGCACTCGCGAAGCACGGGATCAGGTGCGAATGCTGGGCGACCGACCGCGCGATGATGAACCGCGACACGAGCGACATGGAGATGCTGCGCCGGCAGGAATGCGTGGATGTCGCGACTAAAATGATGCTGCCTTTCGCCAAGCATGTGAAGACGGGGCTTCCCTATGTCACTGTCAAGCTGGCGATGTCCCTTGACGGGAGGATATGCGACTTCAGGGGGGACTCCAAGTGGATATCGTCCGCATATTCACGCAGGGCCGTCGGTGCCCATCGCGCAGAAGTCGACGCGATCATGGTCGGCGGCGAGACTGTGAGAAGGGACAATCCGTCCCTCCTCTCGCACCAGATCCCCAACCGCGACCTCGTCCGCGTCGTCATCTCGCGTTCGGGGAAGCTGCCGAAGGACGCGCAGGTCTTCACCGACGGAAAGAACGAGACGCTCGTCTTCGCCGACGCGAAGGAGGCGCTGGAGGAACTTGGCCGCCGCGGATTCCTGCATGTCTACTGCGAAGGCGGATTGAAGCTCGCGGTGTCTCTAGCCGAATCCGGGCTGGTCGACGAATGGATTTCCGTCACGGCTCCGATCATAATCGGGACGCGCCCGATCTCTCGTGCCGTCCGGATGAAGCATGTCCTAGGCGGTCTTCTGGATCCGAGGGTGGGCGACGACATTGAATACTATGGGCTTGTCGACAAGACTGCGTTCGCCTGATGCAGCGTCCATCGCATAAATTATGGCACTTCGGGAAGAATCAAAAAATGCGTTTTACCCCCTTGTCAGGCGGGCATAAATAATGATATACTATTCTTTCGTTTCGGAAAAGCAAAGGAAAACAACATAATGCCGACTATCAACCAGTTGATCCGCAAGGGGCGTCATCCCCTCGCATCGCATTCGAAGTCGCCTGCGCTGGCGGCGTGCCCGCAGCGCCGCGGCGTGTGTCTCGTCGTCAAGACGATGACCCCCAAGAAGCCTAACTCCGCCCTCCGCAAGGTTGCCCGTGTGCGCCTCACGACCGGCGTCGAAGTGACGGCCTACATCCCCGGCGAGGGCCACAACCTCCAGGAGCACAGCGTCGTGCTCGTTCGCGGAGGCCGTGTGAAGGACCTTCCTGGCGTCCGCTACCATATCGTCCGCGGCAAGCTCGACTCCCTTGGTGTCGCCGGCCGCAACCGCAGCCGCTCCAAGTACGGCATGAAGCGCCAGAAGAAGGAGGAGAAGTAAGCCATGAGCCGCAGGGGCAAGACAATCGTCAAGCGCGTCGTTCTCGATCCGAAGTACAATTCGGAGCTCGTCGCGCACATGATCCGCGTCATCATGAAGGACGGCAAGAAGACCGTCGCCGAGAGGATCGTCTACGGCGCGATCGACAAGGTCGCCGAGAAGATGAAGGAGGATCCGTCCAAGTTCGTCAAGGACGAGAAGCAGTTCGAGGATCCGCTCGAGGTCGTTTCCGCCGCGATCGACAACATGAAGCCGCAGGTCGAGGTTAAGACCCGCCGCGTCGGTGGCACGACCTATCCGGTCCCCGTGCCGATCGCCGCGAACCGTCAGCTGTCGCTCGCTCTCCGCTGGACGACGCAGTACGCTTCCGCGCGCCACGGCGCCGGAATGCCCGCCGCCGTCGCCGCCGAGATCATCGACGCGTTCCAGGGCCAGGGCAACGTCATCAAGAAGCGTGACGACGTCCACAAGATGGCCGCAGCCAACAAGGCGTTCGCGCATTACGCCTGGTAAGAGGTTCCAGGCTTTTCCGAAGCGAAGAAGGCGAGGTCGCAGGACCTCGCCTTTTGCTTGTACGCAGGACATGACACAAGGTCTGGAGTGAAAGTCTCCAATGGGCCAGTTAGGAGGAACCAAATAGCCGAGGGCAAGTTTTCGCCCGCGAGGGCGCGGATGAAGGAAGTCTGAGGCGAAG
>Ga0129306_1001849_pt1 | contig 21455 bp, 20 predicted proteins | sample P827metagenome_FD_94438 | JGI IMG/M metagenome (GOLD analysis project Ga0129306, IMG submission 94438) | Capybara group fecal microbial communities from Wisconsin, USA - P827 metagenome | ecosystem: Host-associated > Mammals > Digestive system > Large intestine > Fecal | place: USA: Wisconsin... | reverse complement strand
TCTCCCCCGGCTTTGCGGTAAAACTGATACCGTCTGCAGCGCGTTTGATGCTGTCTTTGGTCTTTAGCTCAGCCATTTTTCTTTTACTGAGTTTATAAACCTTGGTAAGGTTTTTTACCTCGATCATTATTTACATCTCCTTTTCATTAGTAGTGAAAAACACATATTAATTCTCACAAATAAAGGCTCTGATGTCAATTAAATAAGAGAATATTAATGTGATTTTAATTTAGCCAATGAGTGTTTGAGGAATGACAATAAATGTGATAAAATAAGGCTTACGAGAAGAAGGCTTACTATAGGGAGGCGACGTAATGCTTGAAAAAGAATTAAAGGTATTGCTTACAAAAGAGCAGTATGAAAAGATAGATAAACTGATAAGATGGGAAGATGTATACGATCAGATCAATTTTTACTACGCAAAAGAAGGAAATGAGGATATTCCGGGGACACCGACAGTTCGTATACGCAGTAAAAAAGGGAAAATGCAGCTTGAGGTTAAGGTGCCTGTAAGCGCAAATGCGGGAGCAATCATGCAGCATGAGGAATATGCAAAGGATATTGCCTATATCCCGCCTGTAATTTTACGTGAAACACTTAATGAACTTCTTGAAAGAACCGACATGCAAGATACCAAGCTTCTCGGCTTTTTATATACAAACCGTAGGATCAGTACAAAGTATGAGGGCTGTGAGATCGCTCTTGATAAAAATGAGTATCTTGGAAAAACTGACTATGAGCTTGAAGTAGAGTTTACAGATGAGCTTCCTTGTGAGCTTCTTAGAGAATTTGAATTCTTAAATATAGATCAGAGCAGGAAGGTAACGGGAAAGTATAGGAGGTTTATACATGAACGAGAAAATTGCAGAGCTTAAAAAGATAATAGAAGAAAGTAACAATATTGTATTTTTTGGAGGAGCAGGAGTAAGCACCGCAAGCAATATTCCTGATTTTAGGAGCTCTACCGGGCTTTACAGCAAAAAGCTCAATGCCCACTTTACTCCGGAGGAAGCGGTTTCGCACTCCTTCTTTGTAAATCATACCGATGAGTTTTATGATTTTTATAAGAAAAATCTTGTGTACCCGGATGCAAAGCCAAACGATTGCCACATTGCTCTTGCAAAGCTTGAAGAGATGGGTAAGCTTAAAGCAGTAGTAACGCAAAATATCGACGGTCTTCACCAGGCAGCAGGAAGCAAGGTGGTATACGAGCTTCACGGGTCTGTTAAGAGAAATTACTGTATGAACTGCCGAAGCTTTTTTGATGAAAACTACGTACTTAAGGCTGAGGGAGCTCCAAAATGCGACAAATGCGGCGGCCTTGTAAAGCCTGACGTTGTTTTGTATGAGGAAGGCCTTGATGGAAATGTGATCAACGGTGCGGTAAACGCCATTATAAATGCTGACACCCTCATTATCGGCGGAACATCGCTTATAGTATATCCGGCAGCAGGTCTTATAAACTATTTTGAAGGAAAGAATCTAGTGCTTATAAATAAGAGCGCGACATCAGCAGATAAAAATGCTGATCTTGTGATAAATGACGATATTGCCAAGGTATTTCGAGAGGCAGTACTGGAGGCATAATAAAAATCAATATAAGGGAGAGTAACAATGAGGATAAGTGAGTTATTAAAACAGGACAAAATGTCTATGTCTTTTGAGGTTTTTCCGCCAAAGACGGACTCGGCCTTTGAGGGAGTAAAGAAGGCCACAGAAGAGATTGCTGCGTTAAAGCCGGCGTTTATGAGTGTTACCTACGGCGCCGGCGGCGGAACCAGCAAGTTTACACTTGATATCGCAAAGAACATAAAGGATAAGCTAAGCGTCCCTATGCTTGCTCATTTAACCTGCGTTTCTTCAAGCAAAGAGACGGTAAAGGCAAGAATAGAAGAAATGAAGGCAGCAGGCATTGAAAATGTTATGGCTCTCAGAGGTGACCTGACTCCTGAGATGGAGGGAAAAGACAGAAGCCACTGGGACTACAGATATGCCATAGACCTTATTAGAGACATTAAGGAAAGCGGTGCAGATTTTTGCATTGGCGGGGCATGCTACCCTGAGGTACACCCGGAGAGCATTAACCAGAAGGATGATTTAAAGCACCTTAAGGAAAAGGTTGATGCGGGCTGTGATTTCCTTACGACCCAGATGTTTTTTGACAACAACCTGTTTTATAACTTTCTTTATAAAGCAAGAGAAGCAGGAATCACTGTGCCTATAGTACCGGGTATTATGCCTATTACAAATGCAAAGCAGGTAGAAAGAGCCATAAAGCTTTCGGGGTCCTTTATGCCTGTAAGGTTTAAGAGCCTTGTAGATAAGTTTGGCGATAACCCTGAGGCTATGAAACAGGCGGGTATCGTATATGCGACAGATCAGATAATCGATCTTTATGCAAACGGCATAAAGCTTGTACATGTATACTCTATGAATAAGCCTGACGTGGCAGAAAAGATCTTGGCAAATCTTTCAAATATATTAGACAGGGATGAGTAACGGGAGAAACTTCCGGAACAATTACGAGGGAGAATAATAATGGATATAAGGAAATATTTAAAAGAAAATATCGTGTTTCTTGACGGAGGAATGGGAACACTGCTTCAGGCAAGGGGCCTTCAGGCAGGAGAAAAGCCTGAAAGGTGGAATATTACTCACGCGGAAGATGTAATAGATATTCAAAAAAGCTATTTTGATGCAGGCACAAATATTATAAATACCAATACCTTTGGGGCAAACTGCCTGCATTTTGAAGAAGACGAATTAAAAGATATAATCAAAGCCGCTATAAATAACGCAAGGGAAGCGGCAAAAAGATCTGTAAATACAGGAGTAAAGCTGGTTTCGCTTGATATAGGACCTACAGGAAAGCTTCTTAAGCCATACGGCGATCTTGATTTTGAGGAAGCAGTGGGGATTTTTGCTAAAACCGTAAAGATTGGTGTAGAGGCGGGAGCTGACCTAATCACCATAGAGACCATGAACGATTCTTACGAGACAAAAGCAGCCCTTCTTGCGGCAAAGGAAAACAGCGACCTTCCGGTTATCGTAACAAATGCCTACGGCGAAGACGGAAAGCTTATGACGGGCGCGAACCCTGCAGCTATGGTTGCTATGCTTGAGGGTATGGGAGCGGATGCCATAGGAGTAAACTGCTCTTACGGACCAAAGACATTAAGACCGATCATTGACGAATACCTTAAAGTAGCCTCAATTCCGGTTATCATAAAGCCAAACGCCGGACTTCCTAAAGTGGAAAACGGGAAAACGGTTTACGACGTTTTCGCTGACGAGTTTGCTGAAGACGTGGCAGATATGATAAGAGCAGGTGTGCATGTAGCAGGTGGATGTTGTGGAACAACACCCGAATATATCAAGGCACTTGTGGATAAAGTGGCAGAAAATAAATTGATGCCTGTGCCTCTAACGGATAAGGGGCGTACAGTTGTATCCTCATATACTCATGCAATAACCTTTGGAAAGACGCCGCGCCTTATCGGAGAGCGTATTAATCCTACGGGAAAGAAGCGCTTTAAACAGGCCCTCATTGAAGATGATGTGGACTATATACTTAATGTGGGACTTGAAGAGGCAGAAAAAGGCGCGCATATACTTGATGTAAATGTGGGCTTGCCTGATATAGACGAAATATTAATGCTAAAGAAGGTAACGTACGAGCTTCAGGCGGTATGTGATCTTCCGCTGCAGATTGATACAACAGATGTAGCTGCTATGGAATCGGCCCTTAGAATATATAACGGAAAGCCGCTTATCAATTCCGTAAACGGAAAAGAAGAGGTAATGGAGGCAATATTTCCGTTAGCAAAAAAATACGGCGGAGCCATTATCGCTCTTACTCTTGATGAGGCAGGTATCCCTGCAAAGGCAGAGGGGCGCCTTGAGATAGCAAGAAAGATCCTAAAAAAAGCCGCTGAATACGGAATAGATAAAAAAGACATCATCTTTGATACCCTTGTACTTACCTTAAGCGCTGAGCCTACGGCAGCAGTCGAGACATTAAAGGCTCTTCGCCTTATAAGAGATGAGCTATCTGCATGTACAAGCCTTGGAATTTCAAATATTTCCTTTGGACTTCCAAGCAGAGACGCGATAAACAGCACATTTTTTGCATCTGCCCTTGAAAGCGGACTTAGTGCTGCCATCATGAATCCAAATTCTTTTGAGATGATGAAAACATATAGGGCTTTTATGGCTCTTTTAGGTCAGGATCCAAATTGCAGCGATTATATAGCTTATATGGAAGAAAATAAGCAGGAAGTTGTGACGGTAAGCGGCAATGCGGCAAAAACAAGTACAAATTCCGGGTCTACCCCACTTCAAAAAGCTATAATTAAAGGACTTAAAGATGAGGCGGGAAACTGCACCGCAGAGCTTTTAAAGACATCAGCGCCACTTGATATAGTAACAAATGAGGTAATCCCGGCTCTTGATATCGTGGGAAAGGGATACGAAGAAAAGACCATATTCCTTCCGCAGCTTCTTATGGCTGCAGAGAGTGCAAAGAGTGCCTTTGAGAAGATCAAAGAAAAGATGAAGGCAGAAGGCACAAAAGGCGAAGCAAAGTGTAAATTCATCATTGCCACCGTACACGGAGACGTACATGATATCGGCAAAAATATCGTAAGGCTTCTTCTTGAAAACTACGGCTTTGAGGTAACAGATCTTGGAAAAGATGTGCCGCCCGAAGTGATCGTAGATGAGGCTGTAAAGCAGCATGCGCCGCTTGTAGGCCTTTCAGCCCTCATGACCACCACCGTACCTGCTATGGAAGAAACCATAAAGCAGCTTCGCGAAAAAGCCCCTTGGGTAAAGGTAGTAGTGGGTGGCGCTGTCATGAACCAGGAATACGCAGATAAGATCGGTGCCGATAAGTACGCTAAAGACGCCATGGAAACCGTAAGATATTCGGAAGAAATCGATAAGGCGCTGAAAGAGGCGTGATATTTAACATATAAGCCCCATGTGATGTTTTATCACATAGGGCTTTTTATAAAATTAAGCATCCCAGTTTATATCATGTACATAGTTTAATATAGCGCATTCTATAAAAGAGAAACTTTCAATTTCTTGAATATAGTATTCAAGTTCTTCATAAGTTTTATCTTCAATGAATTCAAGTTGATACATCTCGGTAAGTGGAATATATCCAACAATCGTTGCTCCTATTTCATTTGCGATGGATTCTATTAATTCGGGGCTGGTGCCAATCATGGCACATACCAATATTTGATTTTTGACATACTTTATATCTGTGTCCTCTAAATATAATATGTCATCTTCTGATGCTTCTTTCATATGCCAATCGGGTTCAATCCAATCATCAGCCTCTTCTTTGTATGTATCGTTTATTTCAGTGTTGTCAGCTTCAACAATAGTTTCATGGGCACTTTGATGAGTTTTGTTTTCTTCTGGAATAATGTCATTTGCTAAAGCTGATTCTTGTTTATCGGTTTCTTCTGAAATGTTTGAGGACTCAATATCCGTGATTTGCGTATCTGGTTGGTTATTGGTTAAGGTCTCTTTTGAACTTGATGATGGTTCTTGGTTATTGTCTTGAACGTTTTCTGTTGTATTTATAGCAAGGTCTTGGCAATTATCTTGAAACTTAGTGTTTTCATGCGTTTTGACTTTTGTGTCAGATTTTTGGGCAACATTATATGATGGGGTATTTAAATTGTTTTTAGTTGTATCGGCTAGTGCTTTAAAACTTTTTTGTCTAGATGAACTGCAGCCAAGTAAAATTATTAACCAGAGCATGAGAAAAATAAAAATCTTTTTGATTATCAACACCCCCTGTGATTATATCTGGAAATTATAGTTGTCTATTACTATATTCAATAGTATCAAGCCCAAATTAAAAAGTAAACAGTAAATCGTAAAATTACAGAAAAAATATCTGAAAAATTATATTTACAATTCATGTAAGATATGATAAGTTTTTCTTAGAGGGATGTTTTTGTGGGGATGAAACGTGTAATTGTGGGACAATAAAATGAATGACGGTGTACGTTTTTGACGCAGTGGAGACAATTCCGCTGCGTTATTTTTGACTGGAGGTGTGATAGAAATGAGAAAAATAGGGTATATATTATGTGTATTCCTTTTATTTATAGGTGGTTGCGGGAAAAAGGAATATAAGACCGGAATTATGTATACGGATGAAGACATTCCTATTAGTATTGTAAAGGTTAGTAAAATGGATTCTTTTTCAGATAAATTAATAATCATAGAGAATAGCGAACAATTAACTTTTGCATTAGAGAAATACAGTTTATTAAGAGATGCTACTGTGGGATTTCAGTATACTACGGATGTTTATTCCCCAGATGAATATATATATATAATAAAATATTTAAAAACTCTATATGCAAGTCAAACTTATTCATGTGAAGGTATTATTTTAGATAAGCAAAATGGCACGGTTAAATTTAATGTTAACACTAAGAAAAAACTGTTTGATCGAGCCCAAGAAATAGGTGGATATATAGTGTGGGCTGTTTTTCCAAAAGATGAGCTCAGCGAATGGGATTTTTCAAAACTGGATTATGTGGAATATCCAGGTGAAAAATAAATATAATTATTGGAGGGTTTACTATGAAAACAAAAGGATTAAAAATGTTGTCAGGGATACTTGTGCTAGGCCTTATATTTGGTTTGTTAGGACAAAGTGTTAACGCAAAAGGGTTGAATGATCTATTTGGAAAGGACATAAGAATTGGAACAAAAACACAAGTGGAACTCGAGGAGGTAAAAATAACGTACTCATTGTTATGGAACATGAATAATGAGTATTCTCTGGGTGTAAAAATTGAAAATAAAAGCATTTATTCAATAAAAAATTGGGCTGCGATTATACCTATAGAAGGTGAAGTTTTATCTGTAATAGGCGCTGATTTGCTGGAGATAGTAGAAGAGGGGGCTAAGGTTAAACATGGATCTCTAAATTCCACGATATCCCCTGGCAAGAGTGTGTCCTTTACAATTAACATTCACGGAAAACTTGAAACTATGCCCACTAACTTCATTTTGATAAAGGGACAAGATTCGCCGGCAGTAGGTATTACGTCATCATTAACGATAGATAGCTTATGGAAAGGAACCTTCACGGGTACAATAGATATTAAAAATAATGGGGAGATAATAGAGGGAAATTGGCAAATTGAATTTGATTACGAGAATGAATTTTTTACATTCTCAGGAGGCTCTATAATAAGCAAAGAAAATGGACATTACATAGTTAAACCCTATTTGCTGGATACAGTTTTGAGAAATGGAGAAACTTTTTCTTGCGGCTTTATGGTAGTTAATGGTTTTGAGGAAGCGCAAATACATAATCTAAAGATTATAAAGCATATTTACAGCGAGGAAATGATAAACGATGATTGGATTGACGACGATAGTTTTATAAAAGAACCTACTGAAGCAGATGTTGATTATAACGAACATACAGAAGAAAGATATGTAAGAAATCAAATTCTTTTAGGTGTAATGCTGGGTACAGATAGGGAAATAATTGAGAGTTTATCAGCTGAAATTGGGGCTGAGATTGTTGGATATGTTCCTGTCATGGAAATGTACCAATTGGAGTTTTATGATTCCAAAGATTATTACAAGCTATATGATGTCATCTATGAATTAAAAGAATATTCTTTTGTGAATTATGCTTCGTTAAATTATGCATCTGAGATTAATTATATGTATTACCCTTCTGATCCATATAATGATAAGGCAGGAGATGAATGGAATATTAACAATCCAGAAGGGGGAAATTGGGGCTTAGAGGCTCTGAGAGTACCAGAAGCATGGGACAGAAGAAATGAATTCGCTGGAACACCTAAAATTGGTATTTATGATACTATGTTTGATGAAAAACACCCGGATCTTCATTTCAAAAAAACAATCAATAATAACCTATTTATAAAAAAAGATAGTCATGGTACACATGTGGCTGGAATAATAGGTGCAGAATTTGATAATGGAAAAGGGGTAGCGGGTGTAGCAACAAATGTTGATATGTACGGGTATAGTGTCTACGGCACATCGTCGTATTTATCGTCATTTTCTCAACAACTAAATACTTTGGTACGAAATGGTATAAAAGCGATTAATATTAGTTATGGATATTATGAATATCAGACGTATTTGGCATCTATCGGAGATCCCATTACCATAGCTTGGATGCAGAATGAATCTGAAGTTTTATCGAATAATTTAAAACAGTTGTTTCTTTCTGGATATGATTTTTTAATAATAAATGCTGCGGGTAATGCAAGTAACTTGTACTACAAAAAAGAAGGTTTAGTATGGAAAGAATATACAGAAGAAGAAAAGGGTTCGCGATATTTAAGATATGCTCAAGCTAAGTATGCTAATACCCCTAATCTAATAGATGACGAGTTGGTTAAAAATCACATACTTGTAGTTGGGGCAGCTGAGTATGAAGTAGTTAATGGAGTAAAAAAATATTATGTCTGTGATTTTAGCGGACGAGGTGACAGAGTTGATATATATGCACCAGGTAGAAATATATATAGTACTGTCAATACAGATGGCTTAATGTATGATTATAAAAGCGGTACATCCATGGCTACACCATATATAACAGGAATAGCTGCACTAATTTGGCAAGCAAATCCTAACCTTACAGCGCTTCAGGTAAAAAATATAATAATAGATTCAAAAGGGCAAGAGGTAAAAGAAAGAAAACTAAATGATGTTTTCTTTATGCCAGATGCTGAGAAATGTATCAGCAAAGCTCTAAGTATTACTGGGCCGTGGGAAGATAGTAACATGCCAAGAGGCTCAATAAAAGGAAAAGTAACAGATATAAATGGTAATCCATTATCTGGCATCAACGTTGCTTTAGTTCGTACGAGTTTTGGACAGGCGAACCTTAGCGAATATTATTATATGACAACCACAAATTCGCTTGGAGAGTATGAAACAAGTGTAGTTGCCGGAACATATGAAATAAATGCATATGATTCTAAAAGCAAGTATTTACCAGTAAAAGTAAATGAGATTTCTGTAGAGCCTGAAGAAGTTAAAAATGTATTAACAATTAAGATGGGGCCATTGCCAACGAGCGTTATTTTATTAAGAGCATCTACAATTCAGGGGAAAGTATATGATGCAATTAATGGAAACGTGATTCCTGATGCTTCTGTTAATATTAGAAGTGGATGGAACAAAGTTGACGGTGAGTATTGCAAGCCGACTAGTGTACATACAAATAACCAAGGGTATTTTGAAATAACGACGGGATATGGGAATTATACTGTAGAAATAAAAAAGGAAGGTTATATTATTGGTCACTATAATGTTGTTTCTATAAAAAATGAAGCAGGAGCATACGAATCAATGGTATTGACACCGGAATTATCTGACGATGAATACCGAATTGTATTAACCTGGGACGCAGAGCCACGTGATCTTGATTCGCATTTGATGTATTATGATAATTCAAATACGGAACTGATGCATGTTTATTATGCCTCGCCAGTTGGCTATATCAATGGAATAAAAGTTGCTCAACTTGACGTAGATGATACTAGTGGGTATGGTCCAGAGACAGTAACAATAACTTTAAAAACTGATATACTTCAAAATGGAGGTTATTTTAGATATTATGTTCATTTATTCGCGGGTAGCAGCACTCTTGCGGCTTCTAATGCTACAGTAAGAGTTTATGCAGGTAATAACTTGATAGAAACATATTATGTTCCGACGTATTTAGGAACAAACGAGGTAAACTGGCAGGTATTTAAAATCACGAAAAATGGTATTCAAAAAGTAATTAGTGGTCAGTGACAATCAGTTGGAAAAAGCGTGTAATCTAAGCATTGAAATGATAAGCCCGGTATGTTATAATTTAACCACTCGGGACACGTGTTTCGTGTTTCTTAAAAAGGATAAAAGTTTGGTTTGATAATAGGAAAAGGAGTTTTATCATGAGCGAATTTAAAGGATTATTATTTGACCTTGACGGTGTTATCGTAGATACCGCTAAATATCATTTCCTTGCCTGGAAACAGCTGGCAGAAGAGCTTGGCATCAATTTTACCGAAAAAGATAACGAAAGACTTAAAGGCGTCAGCCGTATGAGATCTTTTGAGATCATACTTGAGATCGGCAAAAGAGAGATGAGCGAAGAAGAAAAGGAGATGTACTGCACAAAGAAAAACAATGTATATCTTGAGTATATCAAAAAGCTTCGTGAAGATGAGATCCTGCCGGGAGTTAAGGATTTTCTTGTACATGCAAGAGAAAAGGGATACAAGCTTGCACTTGGTTCAGCCAGCAAGAATGCGCCGCTTATCTTAAATCAGCTTAAGATCTCAGATCTTTTTGATGAGATAATCGACGGAACAAAGGTTTCAAAAGCAAAACCTGATCCTGAGGTATTCTGTAAAGGTGCTGAGGCACTTGGCGTTCCTTATGAGCAGTGTATCGTATTTGAAGATGCACTCGCAGGAGTTGAGGCTGCACACAACGGCGGAATGAAGGCAGTAGGAATCGGCCTTCCTGAGAATCTGCCGGGGGCAGAGATGCATATTCCGGGACTTTATGCTGCAACTATCGAAGAAATTGTTGCAAAGCTTGGCTAATATTGGTACATTAAAAGAGCGGAGAAATATCTTCGCTCTTTTTTAAAACCTAAAATATAAATGAAGAGGAAAAAACTTGGCAGTAATAACCGTTGAAAATCAGGGAGAAACAAAAGAATACCATATAAGAGATGCGGAAGAAAAAAGCATTCTTGAAATACTAAGAGAGCAAGGTTACGTAATGCAGGCGGCCTGCGGCGGACGCGGAACCTGTGGAAAGTGCAAAGTCCTTGCTACAGGTAAAGTGCGCCCTGTTAGCGGTAGCGAAGAGATATATTTTTCAGATAAGGAAATACTTTCCTGTAAATACGCTCCTGCAGGGGATATCAAGGTTATTGTCAAAGAAGAAAAGATAATAACTACAGCTGTAGATTCACCTGAAAAAATAAAGGCCGAAGGAAAAGGCCTTGGTCTTGCGGTTGACCTTGGAACTACTACCGTTGCGGTTTTTTTATATGATCTTGAATCCGGCAGCAGGCTTGCTGTATACGGAGAAAGAAACAGACAGGCTGCGTACGGTGCCGACGTAATAAGCAGGATCACTGCATTTGAAGAAGGAAACGGAGAAAAACTTACTAAGATAATTAGAGAGCATATAATGGATATTGCAAAGAAACTTTGCGCGCAGGCAGCAAAAGAAATAAGCGATATTACCAGCATCGTCGTAGCAGGAAATACGGTTATGCAGCATATCTTAGCAGGTATTTCACCTGTAAGTATCGGAAAAGCCCCTTTTAAACCTGAGAGCCTGTTTGGAAATGAATATGCGGCAAATGAATTGTTTCCGGAGATGCCCGGCAGTGCGAAGGTCTATCTTTTAAACTGCATCTCGGGATATGTGGGCGGGGACATTACAGCTGGTCTTTTAGCTACAGATGCGCTCAGTGAAACGGGTTTAAGACTCTTTATGGATCTTGGAACAAACGGCGAGATGGCCCTTGGAAACAAAGAAGGGTACCTGACCTGCGCCACCGCAACAGGTCCCGTATTTGAGGGAGCCGAGATTTCTTGCGGCATGGAAGCGGCAAAAGGAGCCATAGATAAAGTATGGGCAGAGAAGGGCGACATTAAAGCATCTGTTATCGGAAACGGTAAGCCCGCCGGAATATGCGGAAGCGGGATCATTGATGCTGTAAATACCTTGTTGGATCTTGGCATGGTAAGAGAAACCGGGGAGATAGTGCCGGATAAGGAACTTTCGGAATCCTGTAAGGCGGATTATAGGATCTTTACGCTCAAAAACGGGAAGCGGGCAGTACGTATAATGGGCGACGTGTATGTATCTGCAGATGATATTGAAAAAGTGCAACTTGCAAAGGCAGCCGTAAGAGCAGGCGTTGAGACACTGCTTGAAAGTGCGGATAAAAACATAACGGATATAACTTCTGTGATAATCGCAGGTGGGTTTGGAAATGCCATAAACACCCAAAGTGCGAAAAATATCGGGCTGATCCCGGATATAGAGACAAAAAAACTCCGCACCGTGGGAAATGCCGCAGGGTGCGGAGCAGCGCATGCACTTAACGAAAACAGTCGCAAAGAACTGATAAAGATTGCCGAAAATTGTGATTATATTGAGCTTTCCAATAGTGAAGTGTTTAAGGAGTGCTACATGAGAAATATGGTATTTTAACTCAAACAAAAAGGGCTGTCACAGGAGCTTCGTCTCTGCAGCAACCCTTCTATGCTGTAATTAAATGGGCCTTGTCAGGTAGCTATGTCTACGTGCTGGATAGTGCCGACGCCACCGTCCTCTTTTAGAAAGATACCTGTCTGTCTGATCTGTGCGTTAGTAGCATTTGTCGTCATGTTCTTCAGCGAAAAATCGGTGGATGCGCTGCCAAGGAATATGGCTCCGACTCCTGCGTCCTTTGCCGAGATCATTTTATCGTTACCCTCCTTATCCTTTGTCCAGATAAGGAGTTTATTAAATACTTTGTCATTTTCATCGATAAAGCCGTTGCCGTCTTCATCATACATTGCAAGATCTTTAAAACCGTCTCCGGATTTAGTTCCGAATAGTTCGTTACCGTTACCTATCTTGCCGTCCCCGTTTTTATCAAGAGCGAGGAATCCGCTGTTTCCGGATACAAATGAGATCTCGTCTTCATTTCCATCGCTGTCGATATCAAACAGGAATTTCTGGTCTGTCATTTCTGTTACGCCGTGTCCTAAGTTAATAACTAACGGGTCACACATTATTGCAGGAGTTTCTGCCATATAGATCTGGGTTTCCTGCATAAAACTTCTTGTCATTGAAAGTTCGATATTAAAGCTTATTGCTCTGCCATCCTCCGTAAATGCTGTACCCTCGCCTGCAAATGTGGTCATCTCCTGTTCGCTGTGGAAGGAAGAGGCTGTGGTAACCTGCATTAACGTTGTTTGCGGTCGGATTGGGTTTGCTCTTGTAAGAGAACCTGCAAAGCGGTTCGGGTCGATCTTAAAACCTGTTTGTAATGGCTTTGGATGTGATGTTTTTGGCTGTTCATGCGGGTGATACTTTTCGCCGCGAAGTTTTGCACGCATTTTTTTGAGTAGTTCAAGAAGTGCTCTTAAGGTCTTAACTGTTGCGTCTTCCTCGTCATCTGCAGATACTGCGGGCTCTGAACTATTTTGAGTACGTTCCGCATTTTGCTGCTCGAGGTTTCTTAGAAGTTTTTTTGTTTCCTCAGAAAGAGAGAAACTGGCGCCGGCTTGTTTGTCGTTATCGTCGTTCTTCTTTGCAATGAGATTAGATGTTGTCTTCACTAAAGTGGTCTCCTCATAGACCCTGCTTGAAGACAAGTTGATTGTTGCCGCATTGATCTTCATGCTGTAAATCCTTTCCCATTTAAGACATCCGTTTCTTAAATAATGAGACTGTGGTCAGTAAGTTACAAATTGCGCATCCTTGCGTTTGTAAATGTGTACGGCATTTACGTTTCCTTGTACCTTATATATCGGCCAAAATATGCAAAAAATAAAGGGCCCGGAGCCCTTGCAAATTGCCATCCTTATGTTATAATTATGATTGATTTCGGAATGTGGCTCAGTTTGGCTAGAGCGTACGGCTGGGGGCCGTGAGGTCGCAGGTTCAAATCCTGTCATTCCGACAAAAATAGCCGCCGTTTTTATTTTCCGGCGGCCTTGTTTTTTCATTGATCATCCATGTAACATCAGTGTTCCAAGTGTTATCATAAATTCTCCCAGTATGTATGTCAGCATTACAAAGAAATGCTTCTTGTAGATAAGGTCTTTCTTTTTGTAGTACCTTACCAGGAAAAGCAGGCAGTCTGAGATAAAGAAAAGGACTGCGCCGACGTAAGCTACGGCTGTTGCCTTGCCGGGGGCCTCGGTAAGCTGTATAAGTGCAAAAACATTCATGGCGCTGTTACAAAGCAGGTAAAAACACATAAGGCAAAGCATAACCTTTGGTACATTTGCGCCGACTCTTGTTATTATTATAACAGAGATGGTACAATATATAAGTGCGATAGGAATAACGAGCGCATAGTTTATATCTGCAAAGCCTGTCTGGGTGTAATACAGTAATATGAAGGAAAGATGGCTTGCTATAAATGCCATTCCGCCCATAGAGAACCAAAAGTCACCTTTTTTGATAAGCAGTACATCGCCAAGCCAGCTTGTAGCAAGGGCTATAATAAGGAAAAACGAATAATTTCCGCCTGCCGCGCAAAGGTAATAAAGAAGGATAAAAATGAGCAGGAAAGGCTTGGTTATGGCTCTTTTTTTGGCGTCATCTATGTAACTGTGGTAAAGGTGGATGACGGAACATATTATAAGTAATCCTAAAAATACGTATTTTAAAACTTCCATGATATGCCTCTTTATATTGTGTTAAATTTGATTTATTATAATATTATACCACTTTTTATATGGCATGTTCACATAAATGCATATTACGCCATAAAAGAATGTAAAGGGGGAAGAAGTCTTGGAGACAATCAATTTAAACTTGGGGGAAAACAACAGCGAGCTTGAGCTTGAAAAGCTAAAAGGGCTTCTTTTAAAGCTTAACGCCGAGGTGGAAGTGTCTGAAGGGCGCCTTCTTATAAGTTATGAAAAAGAAGATCTTAACAGGGTCACTACCCGCCACGCAGGCAGAAAGCCTGTTACCAGCAAGACCTTCTGTACCCTGGGAGATGTAGAAAAAATGCTGCTTACTATGTCGGGAAGGGAAGTAGCAAAAGAACTTGGTATTTCAAAGTCATTGTTTTATGCAAAGCTAAAAGCATTAAGAGAGGCAGGAAGCAGCAGCAATACGCTGTTTGAATAGAAAAAAAGGTGTCGGGTATTAAAAAATCCGACACCTTGCCTTATCTAATTACGTTTTTCATACATCTTCCGGGAGGTAGCAGCTGCATGCTACGGCAAGTGCGCCGTGGCCGATGTGGCAGGATACGCTGAGTGAGAGCGGATCCATATGGAAGTCAACGCCCGGGAAGGCATTTTCAAGTTCCTTTTTCCAGCCTTCGGCTTCTTCGGGGTTGCCGGAGTAGGCAATAGCAAGATGTACGCGTTTGCCGCTTTCCCAATAGGAAGAAAATCTGCCTTCAAGGTCTTTTTTCATAGCTTCGATCATGGTCTTGCAGGCAAGTTTTTTGCCGCGGCATTTTGAATATGCATCAAGCTTTTCGCCCTGGATCTGAAGTACAGGCTTAAGATTAAGTACCATACCTATGGCAGCAGCCGTAGGAGTAACTCTTCCGCCTTTTACAAGGTATTTGAGTGTTTCAAGTGTGATGTAGATGCTTGAATCAAACTTGTATTTTTCAAGGATCTCTCTTATCTCTTTGGCGCTTTTGCCCTTTTTTGCAAGTTCGATTGCATCAAGTACGGACTGACGCATGATAACTGAGATACGCTGGTTATCTACTACCTCGACTTTGCCATCATAGTCCCCGGCAAGCATTCTTGCAGTATTCATGGAACCTGAAAGTCCGCTTGACATAGGGATATAGACTACTTCATCATATTCTTTAAGGAGATTGTCCCACATATCCGTAACGTCGCCCGGTGCAGGCTGCGAGGTGGAGATATTTGCATCTCCCTTAAGGAACTCATAAAACTGCTCCTGAGTAAGGGTTATATCTTCAAAATAAAGTTTGTCGTTGATATAAAAAGGCATAGGGAGCACAGTAATACCAAGCTCTTTTGCTTCTTTTTGGGTTATACCGCTGTTGCTGTCTGTAAGGATTGCGATACTCATGCTTTATTATAATCCTCCTTGAGGTCTTTCATTTTTCTCTGACAAATTACATTGTATATACTGTTTCAAAATCATTCAATAATCATCTATACACCATTATGTTGGAAAACCTACACTGTGACCGAAAAATGTCGGCAAACTATTTATTTTTTTGAAAAAATATAGTATCATATAAGCTGTGAGTTCATTTTCGGAGGAAATGATGGCAGTAGACGTTAGAGTTAAAAAGACAAAAAAAGCGATCAGGTCTGCGTTTATTTCTCTGCTGGATGAGAAGGCATTTTCGGATATTACCATACAGGATATCTCAGATAAGGCAGAGATCAGCAGGTCCACATTTTACGATCATTATACAGATAAATACCAGCTCCTTGAGTCTATGTACCAGGAGATCATTGACAGATTTGGCGAGATGGCAGATATTTACTTTTGCGACAGACCGCACGATGATAAAAAGGTTATGGCAAGAAAGGCCCTTGACCGCGTTATAGGAGATGCAGAGGTCATAAGAGTTCTTCTTAAAATGGAAGAGCCGGGCTGGGATCTTACGAGCCGTATCCAGAGCGCCCTTAAGCCCCGCTGTATGGAGTATCTGCAAAAGGAAGATGACGATTTTTTCCACCTGGGGAAAGATTTTGTGGCAGGTGTGTATACTTATATGGTTTCTTATGCCATGCAGTGGATAGCAGAGCACCAGAATAAAGACGATTTTCCGGGGCTTCTTGATCTTTCGGCTAAAATAAGCAGTTTTTTCTATAAGAGGTAAAGATGGGTAAGATTTATGTGATAATGGCAAAGAGTGCCACAGGAAAAGATACTATGTACGAGGCTGTAAAGGAGCGTGCCGGCAGACCTTTTAAGAAGGTTGTGGAGTACACTACAAGGCCTATGCGTGAAAATGAGGAAAACGGCAGAGAGCATTTCTTTGTTGATGAGGCAGAATTTGAAAAGATAAAGGCAAGCGGGAAGCTTATAGAATACAGAGTTTATCAGACGGTTCACGGGCCCTGGTATTATTTTAATGTAGACGACGGACAGTTTGATCTTGAAAGCAATGATTACCTGCTTATAACCACCGTTGAGGCCTATGTTAATATCCGTAAGTATTTCGGAGAGGATGCGGTTGTTCCCCTTTACCTGGAGGTGTCTGATAAAACCAGGATCCACCGGGCGCTAAAACGCGAAGATGAGCAAAGCGAACCAAAGTATGCTGAGATGTGCAGGCGATTCCTTGCAGATAATGAGGACTATTCCGATGAAAAGCTTAGCGAGGCCGGTATAACTGTCAGATATTCCGATGAAGATTTTGAAGAGTGCCTTCGTAAGGTACTTGCCGTAATTAGCGGAAAGTAATGGAAAAAGGCCTGTTATAATGGTATAATTACAAAGAAAACGGGAAGGGTGAAGCTATGGATATTAAGGTTAATAATCTCCAGAATATTCAGCAGACGCCGCAGGTTCAAAAGCCTGAGGCTACAGATGATACCTTTAAGTTCACCCTGGCGGGAAAGATAGCTGATGCAGAGTTTGCAGAGCGCCTTTCCGGCATGCTTACCGAGATAGAAGAAGAAGGAAAGAAGATATCAAAGAAGACCGATATCAGAGACATGAAGCACTACAGAGAGCTTATAAAGAGCTTTCTTAACGAGGTTGTCACAAGGTCTCACAAATTCTCGAGAGAGAATTTTCTTGATAAAAGAGGTCGCCACAGGGTATACGGCATGATCCGTCTTATTGATGAGAACCTTGACGAACTTGCAACAGAGCTTCTTAAAGATGAAAAGGACCATCTTGCCATTTTATCTAAGATAGACGAGATCCGCGGCCTTCTTCTTGATATATTTACCTGATATTAAATTTACGGAGGAAAAGGTTTGAACACCTCTGATCTTATAGGACACAGCCAAATAGTGACTCATTTGACAAGCGCTGTCAGTATGGGTAAAATATCTCATGCGTACATTTTGCACGGTGAAAAGGGCATGGGAAAGAAGTTTCTTGCAAGATATTTTGCAAAACTTCTGCAGTGCGAAAGCCCTGTAAATGACGCTCTTGGCAGGCTTTGCCCTTGTAATGAGTGCAAGTCCTGCAAGCAGGCAGACGGTGACAATCACCCTGATATCATCACCGTTACCCACGAAAAGGCAGGCATCGGTGTAGATGATATAAGGCTTCAGGTAAACGGCGACATCGCAGTTAAGCCATACAGCAGCAGGTACAAGATTTACATTATCCCTGAGGCCGATAAAATGACGGAAGCAGCGCAAAACGCTCTTCTTAAAACAGTGGAAGAACCGCCTGAATACGGTATTTTGTTTTTGCTTGCAGACAACACGGAAAACCTTCTTCCGACTATCCACTCAAGATGCGTTTCTTTGCAGCTTCGACCCGAAAAGGACGAACTTATACGAAAGTACCTTTCGGAGGCTCTTGGTATAACGGGGCCCGGCGCAGATATAGCAGTCTCATTTGCGGGCGGCAACATTGGAAAAGCTGTGAAGTACGCCGGAAGCGAGGAATTTGACAGAGTAAAGTCTGACGTGGTAGAATTCCTTAGACAAATAGACACCATAACCCCGGGAGAGGTGCTTTCCAAGGTTAAAGATCTTGCCGCATACAAGGCTGATTTTAAAGAATGTATAGACCTTATGCAGCTTTGGTTTCGCGATATACTGGTATATAAGACTACCGGCGATGAAGGCAGGATAATCTTTAAAGATGAGAAGCGATATATTAAAAAGCTGGCATCGTTACTTGATTACGAGAAGATAAACAAGGCGGCTTCCGGCATGAACGAGGCTAAAAAGCGCCTTGATTCCAATGTCAATTTTGATACGACTATTGAGCTTATGCTTATAAATATGATAAAGACCGCAAAAGGTCAGGAGGAAAGATGACAACAGTTATTGGAGTAAGATTCAGACGTGCGGGAAAGGTTTATTACTTTGACCCTGCAGGTATTGAGATAAAGAAAGGCGACCACGTTATAGTCGAGACCGCAAGAGGCGTTGAATACGGCTATGTGGTAATAGGACCGCAGGAGCTGCCTGAAGACAAGGTTATTCAGCCTCTTAAGAGCGTTATCCGCATAGCTACGCCGGAAGATGATGCGGCAGATGCAGCAAATCGCGACAAAGAAAAGGACGCTTTTAAGATCTGTCTTGAAAAGATCCAGAAGCGCGGCCTTGAGATGAAGCTTATTGATGCGGAATACACCTTTGATAACAACAAAGTGCTGTTCTACTTTACAGCTGACGGCAGGATCGATTTCAGAGAGCTTGTTAAGGATCTTGCGGCTGTATTTAAGACCCGTATCGAGCTTCGCCAGATCGGTGTTAGAGACGAGACCAAGATACGCGGAGGTATCGGTATTTGTGGAAGACCGCTTTGCTGTAATACTTACCTTCCGGAGTTTATACCTGTTTCCATAAAGATGGCAAAAGAGCAGAATCTTTCTCTTAACCCTACCAAGATCTCGGGTGTCTGCGGAAGACTTATGTGCTGCCTTAAAAATGAGGAAGAGGCGTACGAAGACCTTAACTCAAGGCTTCCAAATGTAGGCGATCACGTTACATGCCCTGACGGTCTTAAGGGTGAGGTGCACAGCGTCAGCGTGCTTAAACAGCTTGTTAAGGTTATAGTTACTCTTGATAACGACGAAAAAGAAGTACATGAATATAAAGCGGAAGAGCTTAAGTTTAAGCCTCGCCACCACAGAGAAAATCAGAACGTGGATGAGGCTGAGCTTAGAGAGCTTGAGAAGCTTGAAAGATCTGAAAGAACAGAGGGCAAATCAAAGCTTGATGAAGGTTGATCATGTTTGAAGTAAAAGACGATGAAAGACTCGACGATCTTGAGAGAAACAACCTTAAGATCATCCAGAATCCTTCTAAGTTCTGCTTCGGTATAGATGCGGTTTTGCTATCTTCCTATATAAAGGTTAAAAGGGGCGAAAAGCTCTGCGATCTTTGCTGCGGGAACGGGATCATCCCTCTTCTTATGAGCGCAAAGTCGGAAGGAGAGCATTTTTGCGGCCTTGAGATCCAGGAAGAGTGCGCAGACCTTGCAAGAAGAAGCGTAGAAGGAAACAATCTGCAAGAGAAGATAGACATAGTGTGCGGTGACATTAAAAACGTTACCGCACTTTTTGGAGCGGCAAGTTTTGACGTTGTTTCAGTAAATCCGCCTTATATGATAGGTGGCCACGGCCTTGTTAACCCCGCTGATGCAAAGGCCATAGCAAGACATGAAGTCCTTTGCACTCTTGATGATGTGGTAAAGGCAGCTGCTTACCTTATGCCGCCGGGCGGCAGGCTTTATATGGTACACAGGCCTTTCAGGCTTGCAGAGATATTTGAAAGACTTAATGCATATAAGCTTGAGCCAAAGAGGATGCAGCTTGTATATCCGTTTGCAGATAAGGAACCCAATATGGTCCTTATCGAGGCTGTAAAGGGCGGAAAACCAAGGCTTACAGTAGAAAAACCGCTTGTGGTATATACTGAGCCGGGGAAATACACTACAGAAGTAGAAGATTTGTATCATTTCTGATGGCCATAATGCTATCAGACACCGAAAGGAACGAAAATGGCAGGAACTCTTTATCTTTGCGCAACTCCCATAGGCAATCTTGAAGATATCACCTTCAGAGTTATAAGAACTCTTAAAGAGGTAGACATCATTGCGGCGGAAGATACCCGAAACAGCATAAAACTTCTCAATCATTTTGAGATAGATACCCCTATGACAAGCTACCACGAGTTTAACAAGTACGACAAGGCAGATTATCTTGTGGGTGAGATGCTTGCAGGGAAAAATGTGGCTGTTATTACAGATGCCGGAACGCCCGGTATATCAGACCCCGGCGAAGAACTCGTTAAAAAGGTGGCAGCAGCAGGTATCACTGTCACATCGCTTCCCGGCCCTGCGGCCTGTGTTACTGCACTTACCATCTCTGCCCTTCCTACAAGAAGGTTTGCATTTGAGGCGTTCTTACCTTCAGATAAAAAAGAGCGGGCAGATGTGCTTGAAGATTTAAAGAGCGAGACACGTACCATCGTTATGTACGAGGCGCCCCACAGGCTCCTAAAGACACTTAAGGAGCTGCTTGAAACTCTTGGCAACCGCAAGATCTCTGTTTGCAGAGAGCTTACAAAAAAGCATGAAGAAGCACTTCGAACAGACCTTGAGGGCGCTATAGCCCATTTTACCGCAAACGAGCCAAAGGGCGAATTTGTACTGGTTATTGAAGGCAAAAGTTTTGAGAGCTTTAAGGAAGAAAAGCAGGAAAGCTTTAAGGAGATGAGTATAGAAGACCACATGGAACTCTACCTTTCTCAGGGGCTTTCCAAAAAAGAAGCCATGAAGCAGGTGGCAAACGACCGCGGCATGGCTAAGAGGGACGTATATAACTATTTGGAGAAGGGTTGATTATTTTTTACATATGTACCAGGTACGTATGTAAAAGAGCCAAAAGGCTGACTGCCTTTTGGCTCTTTTTACGTGCGCCTAGCGGCGCACGTTTCTAACGGGTTAAAGTCCCGAATCCGCCCGGTAGTGGGAAGGATATAGCCGAAAGCAAGGGTGTCTATCGCGAGGTGGAATCTGAAGGAAGCTGG